>Ga0256839_1000129_pt1 | contig 99604 bp, 94 predicted proteins | sample 354166metaG_FD_185968 | JGI IMG/M metagenome (GOLD analysis project Ga0256839, IMG submission 185968) | Hydrothermal vent microbial communities from Mid Atlantic Ridge, Atlantic Ocean - 354-166 | ecosystem: Environmental > Aquatic > Marine > Hydrothermal vents | place: Atlantic Ocean: Mid... | reverse complement strand
TTCGCAATACGCACTTGAAGCCTTTTAACTTCTGCTTTCACTTTCTTCCAGTTTATGGTCTTCCAGTGACTGCCTAAGTTTGAAGTAGCACCGGTAAGTTTTATAACTCCCGTCATTTGCTTTCTCCATTGTTAAAGAAAAGGTTCTTCAAGTTCTCTCACGAACAGACACCTCCCGGAAGTCTGCTCCCTTTCGGGCCGGATTATGTTTCAATCCGTATCTACCCCATTACAGGATAGCCTTTGCTTTCTCCGGATTCTTTTACCTGCATATCCAACAGCGTGCCTTGCGGTTTCGCCTGCTCAGGTTTCTCACTGAGCGGATATACGGGCTTACCACGTTCCGCTTTAGTTACTATGGATAATTTAGATTCATCCCGTACGCCGGTGGAGCTGCATTCACGTATGGCCACGTTAGAGAGCCATAGCCTGTCCACTTTCCGCCTGTCAGTCTGTTTGGCTTGTTCTTCCTGACGACGCTGCAGATGTTTGCTTATGCTAATCATATTATCCAATCACAGCCCTCACCCGACTTCAGACTATCAGGAGGGTTTCCGTCTCACGATTTCTTCCCCGGTCAAGACGACCTTTGGTACATTGTCGAAAGGGCTTCACACCCCATCATCAGCGCAATGGTAGCATGCCTTTCCCTGATACCGGTGGTGAAACACCGGGTTTAGTCTTCAATAATTTCTTGAAGCTAAACAATAACTAAAGCGACCTCGTGTCGCCACTAACGGCGGAGCTGAGCGACTGCGACCGAGGGGGACAAGGCTTTGGGTTTGGACACCAAGGGAGCAGTTCGCTCCAGCGATTTGATGGGCGACTCTCTGCATTGCTTAATGACTCTATTCAGCAATTATTATTTTTGTTACTTAGAAGATTTCCGCCTCCCATCTTTAAGTCGAGCAGCGAATCGCTGGGGTGAAGCGAAAGCTCAGCTCCGCCGATGGGCGGGGACGACTTTTATCAATTTTCAGATATTGTTTTATTGAAGATATTTGCTTGCTTGAAAGATATCTGATTCCCCCCTATTCGCTTTTTCTTACTTATTCCTTTTTTAGTCCCCGCCCATCAATTAATAGACGAATTTCTTTTCGGGTTGCTGAGTAACCTTTTCCTGATAATCTTTTACCACCTTTTGGCTGTTTTGTCAATAAAAAATTGCCTGCAATTCGTATTTTCCGTATAATAGCGGAAAATACGAACTTCGTATATTATGAGTGTTTTGGCGGAAAGTGAGGGCGGATATGTTTGAGCAGGTTCTGCCGGAGTTGCGGGATTTTCCGCTGTCCCGTAATCTCGTCCGTGAGAAGAAGGTTATCTGTTATGCTCGCCGGGCAAGTAAACCTTGAAATACCGCCTGCCTGCTTATGCAACATTAAGCTGTAATTTCATATTTGTACGTTCCCGTGACCACAATCATTACAGGAAATGGCTGCGGTATTATCCCGGTTGCTGTTCCGAATACCGTCTCGTGCATTCACGCAAGGCATGGAGAGGCGGAACTTAATCTCTCACCCTCCTGATGTCGGCGCCGAGAATCTTGAGCTTTTCCTCTATTTTCTCATACCCCCTGTCAAGGTGGTACACCCTGTGGACAACGGTCTTGCCCCGGGCCGCAAGGCCTGCTATGATAAGCGAGGCGCTCGCCCTGAGGTCGGTCGCCATTACGGGCGCCCCCTTCAGTGTCTTCACCCCTTTGACCGTGGCTGTGGGACCCTCGATTTTTATGTCGGCGCCCATTCTTTTCATCTCCGCCACATGCATGAACCTGTTCTCGAAGATGTTCTCGGTGACTATGCTTGTCCCACCGGCCACCGCGGCCACGGCCATGAACTGGGCCTGCATGTCGGTTGGAAATCCCGGGTACGGCATGGTCTTTATATCCACAGCCGCCGGCCTGTCGGGCCCTTCCGCTGTAATGGTGTCACGCCCCCGCGTGATTTTCACGCCGGCCTCCTCCATCTTGCTGATAACCGCCTCTGCATGGTCCGGCCTGCATCCGGTGATTTTCACTTTTCCGCGCGTCACGGCGGCGGCGGCAAGGTAGGTGCCGGTTTCTATCCTGTCCGGGATGATGCGGTAGTCAAGGGGCCTGAGGGATGAAACGCCGTTTATCCTGATAATGCCTGTTCCCGCTCCCTCGATGTCGGCGCCCATTGATACCAGTGCATCCGCAAGGTCAACCACCTCGGGCTCGCACGCGGCGTTCTCCAGGACGGTGACGCCGTCCGCAAGCGAGGCGGCCATCATGAGGTTTTCCGTGCCCGTGACGGTCGGGATGTCAAAATAAACAGTCGCTCCCCTGAGCCTGCCCGCCCGTGCCTCTATATAGCCCTCTGACAGGGTTATGTGCACACCCATTTTCTCCAGGCCCATTATGTGGAGATTCACGGGCCTTGCCCCGATTGCGCAGCCGCCCGGCAGGGACACCTTTGCCCTGCCGGTCCTCGCAATAAGGGGGCCGAGCACGAGCACCGAGGCGCGCATTGTCCTGACAAAATCATACGGGGCCTCGATTGATGTTATATTGTCCGAGTTGATAATAATGCGGTCGTCTTCCCGGTGAAAGCCCATTCCGAGGCGGGCGAGGAGTTTGCCCATTGTGGATATGTCCCTGAGGCGGGGGACATTGGAGATATGGCTTTCACCGGCGCTGAGAATGGAGGCGGCCATTACCGGAAGAGCGGCGTTCTTGGCCCCGCTTATTGCAACTTCGCCGTTTAAAACGGCGCCGCCCACGATCTCTATCTTGTCCATTCAGCCTGTATGACCCTTTTTATTCCGGCATAGTCTTTGAAAATCTCTATCCGTGTATAGCCTGAGCGCCTGAACATGCCGGCGACCGCCTCCGCAGCCTCTGCGCCGAGCTCGAGCATGAGCACGCCCCTGTGCCGGAGAAACCGCCGTGCGGCCGGTATTATCTCCCTGTAGAAATCAAGCCCGTCCTCACCGCCGTCGAGCGCAACGAGTGGCTCCCAGTCCCTGACCTCGGGCTGAAGGCCGTTTATGTCACCGGTTTTTATGTAAGGCGGGTTGGAAACCACGAGGTCAAACAACCGGCCGCCCCGGAGCGGTTCGAAGAGATGTCCCCTGAGGAATTCCACGTTGCCTGTCCCGTTCAACCGCGCATTCTCCCTTGCGTAGCCAAGCGCGGTCTCCGAAATATCAACGCCGAGGACCCGCGCATCCGGGAATGCCCTTGCAAGCGCCAGGGCCAGGCACCCGCTGCCGGTGCACAGATCGAGTATCATTGTGCGTTGCCGGTTGCCCGACGCCCTCCGCCTGAGAAGAGCTCTTGCGGCATGTTCCGCCATCAGCTCCGTCTCGGGCCGCGGTATGAGCACTCCGGGCCCCACCGATATTTCAAGCCCCGCGAAATCAATGCGGCCGAGTATGTACTGCAGCGGCTCCCGCCTGCTCCGCCTGTCCGCCATCTCCCTGAGGGCAACCGCCTGTTCCTCCCTGATGCCGGGATTGTCCCTGTACAGCCTGACAGGGTCGATGTCAAGCCCTTCGGTGATAAAAAGCCCCGCCTCCCTTTCAGCGCCGTCAATCCCGCAGGGAGCGAGCCTGCCTGATATCTCATGTAGTATGTCTATGGCCTTCATAACACCCTGAAACCGTTGAACCCCGGAAGCCTTTATTATAAATAGACCTTACGGCGGACTCCTATGCACGTTTATGCAACATTAAGGTTCATAGAGCCTTCAGCTTTTCCGCCTGGTAATGCGTGACAAGGCTGTCGATAAGCTCGTCGAGCTGGCCGTCAAGAATCTGGGTGAGCTTGTGCAGTGTGAGATTGATCCTGTGGTCCGTAACCCTGTTCTGCGGGAAGTTGTATGTCCTGATCCTCTCGCTCCTGTCGCCCGAGCCGACCTGCGACTTTCTTTCCTGCGCCCTCTCTTTTTCCTGGCTCTCAAGCTCAAGCTCGTACAGCCTGGAGCGCAGGACCTTCATGGCCTTTTCCCTGTTTTTAATCTGGGAGCGGCTGTCCTGGCACTGCACCATGAGGCCCGTCGGGATATGCACTATCCTGACAGCCGAATACGTGGTGTTGACCCCCTGTCCCCCGGGTCCGGAGGCGCAGTATGTGTCGATCCGCAGGTCCTTTTCTTCTATCTTCAGATCAACGTCCTCGGCCTCGGGCAGCACGGCGACAGTGGCCGCGGATGTATGTATCCTTCCCGATGTCTCGGTGACGGGCACGCGCTGGACGCGGTGCGTGCCGCTTTCATACTTCAGGCGGCTGTATGCGCCCTTGCCCTGTATTGACGCAATGACTTCCTTTATGCCGCCGACGCCGGTGGAGTGCATGTCCATCACCTCGACCTTCCAGCCCCTGCCTTCTGCATACTTGCCGTACATCCTGAAGAGGTCGGCGGCAAACAGTGCCGCCTCCTCACCGCCTGTTCCCGCCCTTATCTCGAGTATGATGTTCTTTGAGTCCCGCGGGTCCTTCGGGATGAGCATGAGCTTCAGTTCTTTCTCGATCTCCGGCTTTTTCCCTTTCAGTTCCTCAATCTCGAGTTCCGCGAGTTCCTTCAGGGCGTCGTCCCCTCCGGCCCTCAGTATCTCTTCGGCCTCTTTGATGCCGGAGACTATTTTCCTGTATTCCCTGATCTTCCGGACGATCTCCTCGAGTTCGGCCTGTTCCTTTGCGTATTTCTGCGTCTTTGAGTAATCCGAAAACACCCCCGGATCGGACAGGAGCCTGTTCAGCTCTTCGTATTTGTCTTCAATCTCCTGCAGTTTATCCAATAACATTCAGTCCACTCTCCCGCTTCCGCCTGCGTTCAGGGTCCATATCCAGCACTTCCTTTAATGCCCTTACGGCAACCTCTATCTGGTCGAGCGAGGGCGCGCATGTCGTGAGCTTCTGAAGCCACAGGCCGGGCATTGCCGCCATGCGGATGAACCTGTTGTTCATCCTCTTTGATGAAAACTTTATGAATTCATAAGACAGCCCCGCGATTAACGGGATGAGCGCCACCCTTGACAGGAATTTTTCAACAATGGGCCAGTCCTTCGGGATGAGGGAGAAAATCAGGATGCTCATCATCATCACGATAAGCAGGAAACTCGTCCCGCACCGGGGGTGCAGGGTGCTGTATCTGTCCGCATTCCCGGGTGTGAGCTCGACGCCGGCCTCAAAGGCGTGGACGGCCTTGTGCTCGGCCCCGTGATATTCGAATACCCTCCTTATGTCCCGGCTTATGCGTACCAGCAGGATGTAGGCGAGAAATACCGTCACCCTGATGATTCCGTCCACGAGATTAAACACCAGCGAGCTTTCGTTTATCGACTGAAATATCACCCCCAGCAACCTGGTGCCGTACAGGGGAAACAGCAGGAACAGGCCGAGGCCTGTAACGAGGGCCAGCGCCACGGTCATGAACAGTGAAAACGACGACGGCTTTTCCTCCTCCTGCCCGGATGCCCCGGCAGAGTACATGAGGGCCTTTATCCCTATGGACAGGGCCTGGACAAGCGCGACAACCCCTCTTGCGAGGGGCCATTTCAGGGGTTTGGGCAATTCGCGGATGTTTTCCTTCCTGAGAACGATCTCATTTTCAGGGTTCCTGACAGCGACCGTGTACACGTTGCCCGACCGCATCATCACGCCCTCAATGACCGCCTGCCCGCCGACGTCGCTCATTTGTTCATCTCCTTGAATACACCTTGCAGTTGCATAAAAACATCGCCCGCTTGTGCAACATTAAGGCAACTTATAGTAAATCCACATAATAAAAAAGGAAACCACGCATCTCCGATAAAAATACAAGCCGCGTGATTTCCTTTTCCAGCAAAGCTACTTGTTGTGTTTGGCGTATTTCTTCCTGAATTTTTCGACCCTTCCTTCAGCGTCAACCAGTTTCTGCTTGCCGGTGAAGAACGGATGGCACTTGGAGCATATATCCACGTGTATGGAGTCCTGTGTGGACATGGTGGTGAACGACTCCCCGCAGGCGCATACGGCCGTGACTTCTTTCATTTCAGGATGAATTTTCTCTTTCACTGTAACCTCCGAACATTAAATATAACAGAGACACCGGCTATTTTTCAATAGCGGCGGGAAAGGATTTCCTGCTGCCGCCTCTGCAGGTTTCTCAGAAGATCAAGGTCCTTTTTCTGCTCCGCGTCTTTTATCTTTTTCTGAATCTCCAGCAGCAGTAGCCTGCGCTTGTTGTCTTTCAGTCTCTTTATGCAGTCGCTGAGCACCTTTTCAGGTTCCTCGAAGTCATCTGCAAGCGATATCCGGGTCAGAAGGTCCCTTTCACTGTCGCCGCACCTTGATACCAGTTCGTTCAGCCCGTGTGTCCCTTCCCTGATCTTCCTGAATATCCCCCTTGCAGCCTCATCCCTGAAGTCATCTTCCGAAACAGCGCCGAATATCTCACCGGCTTTTTCGGGCATCTGCAGGAGTATCCGGATGATATATTCCTCATAAAGGGGGCGTGGCGCCGGCCGTGCCTCCGCCCCTGCGGCCGGCGTCCTGTATCTCTTCCCCGTCCCCCCGGTCTTTTTACGGAGTTCTTCCATGACGAAGACCTCGTTGATTCCGAGCTTTTCCGAAAGCATTTTCACATACCCGCCCTGCAGGACCCTGTCCCGCACCCTGGAGATCGTCTCTATGGCCTCGCGCGCCGTCAGGCGTTCGTCACCGCCCTGCATCATGTAGAATTCAATGATGGACAGGGGATGATCGAGGAGCCCGGCGAAGGCCTCCCTCCCCCTGTTTCTCAGGAAACCGTCGGGGTCTTCCCCAGCGGGCAGGGAGAGCACCCTGACGTCAAGCCCGCTCTCAAAGAGTATGCCGGCGGCGTTTTTGGCCGCCTTTATCCCCGCGGGGTCGCTGTCAAAGACAATGATCACATTCCCGGTGAACCTCTTTATCAGCTTCCCGTGCTCCTGTGTGAAGGCCGTTCCGAGCGGCGCGACCGCGATCGGGAAATCATGAACATGGGCGCTTATGACATCGAGATACCCTTCCATGAACAGCGCCTTGCCGGTTTCCTTTATAAAATTCTTTGCCCGGTGAAGGCCGTAAAGAACCCTGCGCTTGTTGAAAATAGGGGTCTCCGGGGAATTTAAGTACTTTGGTCCGGAACCGTCGTCTATCGACCTGCCGCCGAAGGCGACCACATCCCCCTTGAGGTCATGAATCGGGAATATGATCCTGTCTCTGAAGGTATCGTAATAACCTCCACGCCCTTTTGCGGCAAGGCCTGCCTTATTGACGGCCTCGGGTTTGTAGCCCTTGCGGCCGAGATATGACAGCAGCCCGTTCCACGATTTCGGGGCATAGCCCAGGGAGAACGCCTCCCGCGCCTCGGCGCCTATTCCCCGTGATCCGAGGTATTCCGCGGCCCTCCGATTCCCTGCGAGATTGCGCCGGAAGAATTCGAGGGCGTCCCTGTGCATATCGAGCAGGGTCTCCTTTTCCCCCGCCCTTGAAGCGGACTGCTGCGTCTGCTCAAGGGTGACCCCCGCCCTTGCGGCGAGCATTCTCAGGGCCTCGGGGAATGTGAGATTCTCATAACGCGCGAGGAAGGTGAAGATGTCCCCGCCGCTTCCGCAGCCGAAGCAGTGGAATATCTGTTTCTCCGGGCTTACGGTGAAAGACGGGGTTTTTTCACTGTGGAACGGACAGAGGCCCTTCCAGTTCCGCCCGGTTTTTTTCAGGTGGACATAGTCGGATACAAGGTCGACAATATCTATCCTGTCCCTGATTTCATCGAGGACCCTGTCGCTGAACGGCATGTCTCCCGCTCTACTTCTTCCTGCTGAATCTTCTGAAACCGGAGCATGCTATTACTTCCAGCCCCCCTTTTTCCTGAAGCTCGTCAAGCATCAGGTTTATGCCGAGATTGTCGCTTGAGATGTGCCCGGCGATTACGACATTGACGTGATGCTTTTCAGCCTTTTCCCTGTGGTCCTCGCTGAGGTGCATTGCCACAATCGTGTTTATCCCGGAATTGGCGATGCTCTCGAAGATATCCTTGGCGCCCTCGGTGCCCCCCGTCATGTCCACGAATATCCTTCCCGCGCTCCTGCCCTCCGAGCCCAGGAGGATATGCGGGCCCGCATTGTTCTTGGCGGCCTCGCGGTACTCGGGGATTTCCTTCAGGATTTTCAGGATGTCTCCGAGTGTGTCCGGGGCCTTTTCGTCAAGGGTCTTCTGGAGATGGCCGGCCACCATGTTGTCCGCGGGCGTATGCATGCACATAAACGGTATGTCCAGCAGCCGGGCCATGTCCGAGGCCCTCGTATGGTTTACCGGGGCAAGCCTCCTCCGGACCTCCTTGATCCTGCCTTCAAGAAGGTCTTCCGCAATGTTTATGGGCACGCCGAACTTTTTGAGTATGTCGGCCTGCATATGCATGACTTCGTAAAAGTTGGCATATGCCTTTCCCTCGGGATGGTGGGCTATCACAAGATCGATCTTCCGACCTTTCTGGGACAGCCTGTCGGCGAGCAGGATTTCCCCCATCTCCATGTCAATGCCCACGAGGACGGTCTCTATCTCCTCCTCGCCCGTGCCGTAGAGTATCCTCGTATCCGCATACGGATTGGTCAGGCTCTCCGTATCAAAGAACTCCCGGTCCTCTTCTTTCATTTCCCCGTAGGCCTTTTTCTTTTTCTCAAGCGACTTCAGAACCGCCTCCCTGCCGCGCGGATCCGCGTCGATACCCTTTGCAACAACGGTCTCGTAAAGCTTCCTCAGTTTCATTTAAGCCTCCAGCATCTTTCTGACGATGTTGTTGACAAGCCTGCCGTCAGCCTGTCCTCTGATTTTTGCCATAACGGCCTTCATCACCCTGCCCATGTCTTTAACGCCTGCCGCCCCTGTTTCTTCAATCGTTTCCCCGACGATTTTCCTGATACGGTCCTCATCGAGCTGCTCCGGCAGGTACTGCCGGACAACGGCCAGCTCCGCCATTTCCTTTTCGGCGAGGTCCGTCCTGCCGGCCTTTGAGAACTGCCCGATGGACTCGTTCGCCTTTTTCGCAAAGGACATCAGCACCGCCTGAACATCCTCGTCAGTGGGAGGCGCGCCTTTTTCGATCTCCCTGTTTTTAACGGCCGATTTGATCATCCTCAGCACGGAGACCCTGTTCTTGTCGCCTGATTTCAGGGCATTCCTGAGATCATCTTCAATTCTTCCGGATATGGACATTCCCTACCTCGATGACATCATCCTGGATTTTTTGGCGGCTTTTTTCCTGGCCGCGATAGCCTTCTTTTTTCTTTTTACGCTCGGTTTATCATAATGCTCTCTCTTCTTCACCTCGGAGATGATACCTTCCCTTTCACACTGCTTTTTGAATTTGCGGAGAGCATGTTCAAAAGACTCGTTTGCCTTGACCTTCACCACAGGCATTCCGTCTCACCTCCCTTGCGGTGCAGGATTAATGAAATAATATACTTTTTGACATTGTTTAAGCAAGAATTGGTGAAGAAGTAAAACGTTACGGCTGAAGGATTACCCGATTATCCTGTTTTTCTCATCCAGCCTTATGATCACAGGGGAGAAATCTTCCGTCTCTTTTTCATCATAGTATGAATAAGCGAAAATAACGATCACGTCCCCTTTTGTACCCTTTCTTGCAGCAGGGCCGTTGAGGCAGATGACGCCGGAATCCCTTTCTCCGGGGATCACATATGTCTCAAAGCGCTCGCCGTTGTTCATATTGCTGACCATCACCTGCTCGTAGGGCCTTATGCCTGTGGCGTCAAGCAGTTTCTCATCGACCGTCAGGCTTCCCTCGTAGGCTATGTCGGCATCGGTGACGGTCGCCTGGTGGATTTTAGCCCTCAGCATGCATCTCAGCATCACAAACTCCTCTCAACATCCAATAATCCAATCCAATAATCAAATTCATCCTTAACCTTACCCTGCGTCTGCATAAAATACCGGCGGACTCCCCTGCCCGTTTATGCAACTTTAAGGTTATACTATCCGATTTCAGGACAGCAAATCAATGTGTTTTATTCGATAATCCTGGGCACCCTGTAGAAGCCGCCGTCCCTTTCAGGGGCGTTCCGCAGGGCGCTGTCACGGGGCAGGGAAGCCCGGATTTCATCTTCCCTGAAGATGTTTTTCATGGGGAGCACATGGGCGGTGGGCTCTATGCCCGAGGTATCAAGTTCATTTAATTTGTCTATGTATCTGATTATATCGACGACCTGCCGTGAAAAAATCTCTTTTTCCCTGTCCGTCAGTTTAAGACGCGCAAGTGCTGCAACGTGGTCGATGTCCATCATATCTTCTCCAGGTTTGCAAACTTGAGGGAGAGTCTCTTTATACCCACGGACGAGAAATTCACCATGACCTTTACATCATCGGTCTCGCCGTAACTGTCCCGGACGACACCGATCCCCCATTTCGGATGCTTGACCCTTGCGCCCGCGGCAAATGGGGATGTGTTCATCAGGCTCAGGGGCATCTTGACCGCGGATGTTGCAATCGCATCCGCCCTCGGCCGTTTCTCGATGCAGTGATAGCATCCCGGCGGTATGTCGGCGAGGAACCTCGACGGCTGCTGCTCCTGCACGGAAGTGTAGAGCCTGCGCTTCTTGGCCGCGGACATGACAAGCATGTCCTGCGCCCTTGTAATGCCCACATAAAAGAGCCTGCGCTCTTCCTCGAGTTCATCAGGGTCTTTGACAGCATGGAAATGCGGCATGAGCCCGTCCTCGATGCCGGCGATGAAGACCACCGGGAACTCAAGCCCCTTGGCGCTGTGAAGCGTCATGAGGGAGACTGCGTCTTCATCATGGGTTTCATCAAGGCCGCTGAACAGCGATGCGGTGTCGAGAAAACTCCTCAGGTCCTTGCCCGCTGCCGAGCCCGCCAGCTCCATCAGGTTGGCGGCCCTTTCTTCTCCCGCCCACCTGAGGTAATCCGTTTTCTCAAAGACCATCCTGATAAGTTCCTGGATGTCCGCATCCCGGGCGGCGATCAGCTCATCAATAATCTCCACAAAGCCGTGCAGCTTCTCCCTTAATGAGGCGGTATAGCCGTTGCTTGCCACAATATGTTTCATGGTCATGTAAAGGCTCTCTTCCCTTTTGCGCGCCTCGTTTTCCACCCTTGCAACAGTGGCGGCGCCGATCTGCCGGGGAGGGCAGTTGATGATCCTCTTGATGCTTACGGAATCGTCGGGATTGGCAATGACCTTCAGGTAGGAGATGATATCCTTGACCTCTTTCCTCTGGTAGAAACTTGTGCCGCCGAATATGCGGTAGGGCTGGCCGTGTTCCCTCATTGCCTCTTCAATGACGCGGGCCTGCTGGTTCACCCTGTAAAGCACGGCTATGTCCCTGTAGGAGTATTTGCCCTTGAGATAAAGCTCCTTGATCGACTGAGCTATATAGCGCGCCTCTTCTTTCTCATTGATTGTCGTGCAGTAATATATCTTCTCGCCCCTGCCCCTGTCGGTCCAGAGCTTCTTGGGCATTCTCTCCTGGCTGCGCGAGATCACGCTGTCCGCAATATCCAGTATGTTCTGCGTGGACCGGTAGTTCTGTTCAAGCCTTATAATCTTTGTTTTCCTGAAATCGTTCCGGAACATATGGATGTTCCTTACTTCCGCGCCCCTGAACTTGTAAATGCTCTGGTCGTCGTCCCCGACGACACAGATGTTCTCGTGCGCGGCTGCGAGGAGCTTCGACAACCTGTACTGCGAGGCGTTCGTATCCTGGAATTCATCAATCATTATGTGCGAGAATGCCTCCTGGTATTTTTTCAGGATATCGGGATGTTCCTCACAGAGCCTTACCGTGCACATTATCAGGTCGTCGAAATCAAGAGCATTGTTTCTCTTTAATTCCTCCTGGTACTGCACGTAGACCCTGGCGAACTTTTCGTCAAAGCCGTAACTGTCTTCATTGGCGAGGAGTTCCTCCGGGCCTACAAGGGACGCCTTGAGGGACGATATCTTCGACAGGATGCCCTTGTACAGGGCCTCGTGTATCTTGAATTCCTTCAGGATTGAGCGTATGAGGTTGCCTGAGTCGCCGTCGTCGTAGATACAGAAATCCCTTCCGTATCCGAGCCTGTCGATGTCCCTCCTGAGTATGCGGGCCGACAGGGAATGGAACGTGCCGATCCACAACCCGTTTGTGTTCCTGCCGGTGAGATCCGCGATTCTCGTCTTCATCTCTTCCGCGGCCTTGTTTGTAAAGGTCATGGCAAGGATGGATGAAGGCGAGACCTTGTGCGCCGCGGCAAGATATGCGAATCTGTGGGTGATTACCTTTGTCTTGCCGCTTCCTGCGCCCGCAAGGACAAGCAGAGGCCCGGTCTCGTGGATTACGGCGTCTTTCTGCTGTTGATTGAGCTCGTTCAGCAATGCGTGTCTGGTCATTCCGCCCCCGTGTTCAGTTGATCTGCAAATGAAAACAAACTGCGGGAAGAACCTGCAATATAATAAATTTTATAGTCAGCTAACCCTTAAATATTTATTATATCAAATAAAACCGCGTACGGCTACCTGTTTATCGTGACATTTCTAATTTTTATAGCCTTGCTATTCAACGGTGACGCTCTTTGCAAGGTTTCTGGGCTGGTCCACATTGCACTTTCTCAGGACCGCCATGTGATAGGCCAGCAGGTGGAGGGGAATCGCAAAGATGACGGGGGTGAGATAATAATTCGTCCTGGGCATTAATAATGTATGCGACGCGCGCGCGAGGACCTTGCTGTTGCCTTCTGATGCAACCGCGATGACCTTGCCGCCTCTCGTTCTGACCTCTTCCATGTTTGAGATTATCTTCTCAAGCACACTGTCGTCAGGGGCCAGGGCAAGCACCGGCATGTTGTTGTCAATGAGCGCTATGGGCCCGTGTTTCATCTCTCCGGCGGGATAGCCTTCGGCGTGTATGTATGAAATCTCCTTCAGTTTCAGGGCGCCTTCGAGGGCTATGGGATAATTTATGCCCCTGCCGAGATAGAGGAAATCCCGTACGTGGCGGAATTTCCTTGCTATTTTCACGATTGCGTCATTGACGCGGAGGGCCTCCTCGACCTTTTCAGGCAACTGAAGGAGGTCGGTGAACAGCTCCCTGACGGCGCCGGCCGTGAGCGCCCCCCTGACCTTTGCAAGGGCGATCGAGAAAAGGTAAAGCGCCGTAAGCTGGGTCGTGAAGGCCTTTGTTGATGCAACGCCGATCTCGGGTCCGGAGTGTGTGAAAAACACCCCGTCCGCCTCCCTCGGGGAAGTGCTGCCTATTACATTGCAGATGCTGAGGACCTTGGCGCCGAGCCTTTTGGCCTCCCTCTGGGCGGCCAGTGTATCCGCCGTCTCACCGGACTGGGTGATGACGATGACAAGGCTCCCGCGGGGTATGATCGGTTTCCTGTACCTGAATTCCGATGCAATGTCGACCTCGCACGGCACCCGCGCCATGTCTTCAATCATGTATTTGCCGACAAGCGCCGCATGCCAGGACGTGCCGCAGGCGACAAGGAAAATCTTGTTCAGCTTTTTAAGCAGGGGCTCTTTCAGTGAGAACTCATCGAGGTTCACCTCGGCCTTTTCAAGCGACAGCCTGCCCCTGATGGTATCGGCGATCGCCCGCGGCTGTTCGTATATTTCTTTCAGCATGAAGTGCCTGTATCCGCCCTTTTCCGCCATGGACGGGCTCCAGGTTATCCGCACGGGCTTTTTTTTCACCGGCCTGTCCCTGAAGACATCGGATATTTCAACCCCGTTGCGCGTGATTGTCGCCATTTCGCCGTTGTCGAGGATTATCACGTCTTTTGTGTATCTGAGAAAGGCCGGGATATCGGATGCAATAAAATACTCTCCGCGTCCCATGCCTATGACGAGGGGGCTGTCGTTTTTCACCGCCACAAGCCTGTCGGGCTCGCTTTCGCTTATGATGCCGACCGCATAGGCGCCCTGCAGGTGTTTCAGGGCCTTTTTTGTCGCCTCCTCGATGCCGAGGCCTTTCTGGGTATAGCTGAATATGAGGTGGCAGATGACCTCGGTATCGGTCTCCGAGGTAAAGACATGCCCGTTTTTTTTCAATGCTTCCCTGAGCTCGAAATAGTTCTCTATGATGCCGTTATGCACCACCACGATGCCGCCCGCCCTGTGCGGGTGGGCGTTTCTCTCCGAGGGTTTGCCGTGCGTCGCCCACCTCGTATGACCCACGCCTATGATACCCCTGAGCCTCTGCCCCCGTATGGAGCTTTCGAGGTCTCTTATCTTTCCCGCACAGCGTCTCACCCCTATGCCGTTGCTCCCGATAAACGATATCCCCGCGGAATCATACCCGCGGTACTCGAGCCTTTTCAGCCCGTTTATGAGTATCGGTATGGCGTTTTTGTTCCCGATATAACCGATTATTCCGCACATGCCGTTCTTCCCCTATTTGTTTTTCAACCGTCTTTTTTTCGCCCAGTTTTCAAGATTTTGCTGTTTGGCCCTGCTTATTGCGAGCGAGCCGGGCGGCACGTCTTTGGTGATCGTGGCCCCGGCCGCAACATAAGCGCTCCTGTGTATCGTCACGGGAGCGACAAGTTGTGAATCGCTCCCTATGAAGACCCCGGACTCTATGACTGTCCTGAACTTGTTCCTGCCGTCGTAATTGCACGTGATGGTCCCCGCACCGATGTTTACATTGCTTCCCACCACCGCATCGCCGAGATATGTCAGGTGGGACGCCTTTGTGCCGTGTCCTATGGTGGATTTTTTTATCTCCACGAAATTCCCTATCTTCGCATTGCGTCCGATCACGCTCATGGGCCTCAGATGCGCAAACGGCCCCACCGTGGAGCTTTTTCCGATCCTGCTCTCCTCTATCAGGGTGTTGTCTTTAATTATAACCCCTTCCCCGAGAGTGCTGTCGCATATCCTCACGCCCGGGTATATCATGCAGTTCCTGCCGATAGCGGTCTTTCCCTCGATATAGGTGTCCGGATAAATCACGGTATCCCTGCCTATCGAGACCGGCGTGTGCACCACCGTCCTGCCGGGGTCTATGAAGGTCACGCCTCTTTTCATCCATTTTGCAATGACCCTTTTCCTCATGATCTCGGTGACCTGCCAGAGGTCTTCCCGCGTATTGACCCCGCGGATCTCTTCAGGGGAGCAGTTATACGCCTCGAGCCTTTTGCCCGAGCCTGATAGGATACCGACAATGTCCGTGAGATAATACTCCCCGGAATCGCTGTTCTTCCGGATCTTTTCGAGGCAGCCCAGCTCCGAGGTCTCTATCACATAAACGCCGCCGTTTAATTCCGTGAACCTCATTTTTTCAGACGGTGTTGCGTGTTTGTCCTCCAGAACCGCGGAAACCCTGCCGCTGCCGTCACGGATGACCCTGCCGTATCCTCCCGTTGAATCGTCCGTAAAGGAGAGGAAGGAAAGTGCATTGCCGCTTTGCCTGTGCCTTGTCAGGAGTTTTTTTAACGTGGCGGTTGTTATCAGCGGGCCGTCGCCGTTCAGTACGAGAACAGCGCCCCTGCCCAGCTCTTTCCCGGCGGCTGCGAGTGCATTGCCCGTGCCGAGGAGCTTTTCCTGGACGACGAAGGTAAGGTGTGCGGCGCCGACACGCCTTCTGACCTCGTCCGCGCCGTTGCCGACGACGACCACCGTCTTTTCGGGTTTCAGGGGGGTCACCGCATCGATCACATGCTGGAGCATGGGCCTGCCGAGGGTTTCGTGGAGGACCTTGGGTATGCCGGATTTCATTCTTTTTCCCATGCCCGCCGCCAGGATAACCACTGAGAGATTCATGAAAATATAATAATCATTTCGCGGGGTGATTGCAATTCCGCGAAACGGCCGGGAAGTTCAGGGGCGGGGAGGGGACAGGTTGTCGAGGAGGTGGCGGATGGTTTTTTTGTATACAGGGTGGATCGTGTCGGGCGCTATTTCAGCAAGCGGCCTCAGTACGAAATCCCTGTGCTTTATTCCGGGATGCGGTATCTCCAGGTCGGGCGTCCTGACACACAGGTCGTCATACATCAGTATGTCGAGGTCGATAAGTCTCGGCCCCATGCGCACGGACGGCTGCCGGCCGATTGCGGCTTCTATGTTTTTGAGAAGCCTTAACAGCTCACGGGGGGTTGCCTCTGTTTCTATTTCCACCGCCATATTGATAAACTTCGGCTGCTCCCTGAGCCCCCACGGCTCTGTCTCTATCATTGATGAAAGCCTGCGCACCCTGATGCCGTTTTCCGACAGGAGCGCAACGGCCCTCTTGCAGTTTTCCCTCCTGCGGCCGAGATTTGAACCAATGCCTATGTATGCAATCGCCATGTGGTTTTCTTACAACCGCGGCCGTTTCACGCTTCTTCCATTGACACCCTTCATGGCCAGGGCCATCTCCGCCGCCGTCGGCTCTTTTATCAGAAAGACCGTTGCCGCCCTGCCGATGTCTTTTATGTAATGCGCATCTGATGAGGATATCCACGCGAAGGACCTGTAGTTTTCAAACAGGTGTTCGGCGTTCTTCCTGTCCGCCCTTGCGGATATCTCCAGTGCATCGAATTTCAGTTCCCCCGGGATGAAACCGAGCTGCGATATGATGCTGAATGCCTCCCTGTCCACGTGGGAGGCCACCGCGAGTCCGCCGAGAGAGTGTATTGTGTTGACAATGGAATCAGCCGGCAGGGCTGTTGCGCCTATGAGGAGGCGGTTGCTGAATCCCATGACCTCGTCTTTTTCATTAACCACCACCTGCTCTCCGAACCCCCCGGGACCCCCTGTGTCAAACGGGGAGGACGGCCGGATGTCTTCCGCGGGCAAAAGGCTCTCATATACCTTGTCCTGCAATTTCATGACACCTTCCATATCATCGAAAACGGCCAGGATATGCGCCTCTTCGGAGGACGTGATCTCCATTCCGGCAAGCACGGTCAGCGCCGTGCCCCCGGCGGCCCTGCGGGCTGCGGCCGTGTTTTCCGCTGAGTTGTGGTCTGTTACGGCTATTATATCAAGGTTTTTTTCACGGGCGGTTTTCACTATTGATGAAGGGGTCATGTCGAGGTCGGCGCACGGGGACAGGCATGTGTGTATGTGGAGGTCGGCTCTGAACTCTTTCAGCATTTAAGAAAGATAATTTATGATTAAACGCATATACGATCTGAAGCAATTAATCAGACCCAACAAGGCGCCGGTGATTTACGGGCCGGGACAGGCGGGCAAAACCACACCGTTGAACGGTTTCCCTCAGCCCTGCTCTTTCAACTTCCGGTACATCCTGCCGGCTGCTTCAAATGCCGGCAGGGGCGTGGTCATTATGGGAATCTTTTCAGCCTCCGCCTTTTGTCTGGTGTCCTCCGGCAGTTTTCTGCCCCCGACGATGATAATCCCCGCAAGATTTTTCATGCCCGCAACAGCCACGATGTTCAGGTGCGTCTGAAGCGTTATCCAGATGTCGCCTGCCCGGCTGTTGGCCATTACATCGGAAAGCAGGTCGCTGACGTAGACCCCCGTAATCTCGCGCTCAAGTCCCTCTTTGCAGGTTTTCACCTCCAGCGACAGTTCCCCGGCAAAATCCGAGAGTTTCATGGCATGACTCCTCTGCGCGTTTACGCCGCATTAAGGTTAAGGTTCACTGTTGCGGGAAGTTTATGACCATTTCAATGGTTGTCCCTTCGCCCACAACAGAGTCTATCTTGAATATGTCGGAGTTTTTCTTCATGTTCGGCAGGCCCATGCCCGCACCCCATCCCATCTCCCGTACCCAGTCGGGCGCGGTGGAATAGCCTTCCTGCATCGCCAGCTCGATGTCTTCAATCCCGGGCCCCATGTCATCCACTTTTATTGATATGCCCCGCGGCGTGATGTGATAGTGCATCCTGCCTGCCGCCGCATATATTATTACGTTCATCTCCGCCTCGAAAGTTGCAATGGCCGTACGCCTGATTATATCTTCGTCCACTCCGAGCTTGGTGAGCAGGAGCTTCAACTGGGTGGACGCCTCGCCCGCATTGACAAAGTTGCCGCCTATTATCTGGAAGCTGCCCTCTATTTCCTTGTCTATGTTTATCGGCATGTTTTTTATTTATACAGGCAGCCCGGCAGCCCCGCCCGGAACAGCCTGCCCGAGGCGGTGTACATGCACAGGGACGTGCTGAGCAGGGATATTTTTTTTTCTTCGGCAAGCTCGATGGAATATATATCCGGCTTTTTGCCCAGGACAAATACGATGGTCTTTATGCCGGCGATCTCGGCCGTCCGGATTACATGCGCCTGCGTAAGCCCGGTGATCAGAAGGGAGTCGGGAGTATGGTAATACAGCACCGCGCTCATCAGGTCGGCGCTGCATGCGCTGCGTATATCCGCATTTAAGTCTTCATCTCCCAGGGGTGTTATAACGGTCGCATCAAGGATATCTATTATCTCTCTTAATGTCACGTGAATTCATTAACCCGGTTCTTCGAAAACCTCTTTGACGGCATTGACCAGGGTATCGGGGGTAAAGGGTTTCTCTATGTAGTTATGGGCCCCGAGCTTCAGCGTCTTTACCGCCGTCTCCACGGTGCTGTAGCCCGTTATTATCACTACCTTTGTTTCAGGCCATGCCGCCTTGATTTTCCTGAGGACCTCGATGCCGTCCATGTCGGGCATCTTCAGGTCGAGCAGGACAAGGTCGAAAGGCTCCTTTTCGAGCAGTTCAATGCCCTCCTTGCCGCTGGCCGACACCTTTGTATCGAAGCCTTCCGGCTCAAGGGTCCTTTCACAGCTTCTCCTTACTATCAGCTCGTCATCTATTACCAGGATTTTCTTTTTCATGGTTTTTCTTTTCCGCGGTTTTCTTTTCTATCAGGGGTAGTCTAACAAAAAAGCTTGTCCCTTTGCCAACAGTGCTTTTCACCCGGATATTCCCCCCGAGGTGCTTGACAATGCCGTGACTGACGGACAGGCCGAGTCCCGTTCCCTTGTCAACCGGCTTTGTCGTGAAAAACGGTTCGAACAGTTTCTGCATGTCCTCTTCTTTTATTCCGCAGCCGGTATCCGTGAACTCTATCTCCGCATAGGCCTTGTCGTCTTCAATGACCTTGCGGGTTGCGACCGTTATCGTGCCCCTGGCATCCATGGCGTCGGCGGCGTTCAGGAACATGTTCAGGCATATCTGCTGGAATTGCGGCGAGTCGCCGACCGTGATGAGCGGGTAATCCGCCAGCCTGATGTCGAACTTGATGTTGTAGAATTTCTCCTGGTTCTTTACGAGGTTTATGGTCCTTGTCAGTACGTTGTTTATGTCTATCTCACCTTTTTCAGATGGAGTGGCACGTGCGAATGTGAGGAGGTTCTTTATTATTTTCGCGCAGCGTTCCGCCTGTTCGATGATCACGTCGAGGTCTTCGGCGTCGATGCTGTCCGGCGGGAAACGCTTTTTCATCAGGTGTGCGAATGTGACGACGCCGGTCAGGGGGTTGTTTATTTCGTGCGCCACGCCGGCCGCCATTCTTCCGAGGGATGCGAGCTTTTCCGTCTGCACGAGGCTGGCGTGCGTCTTTTTGATCTCCTCGGTCTTTTTTGCGACTTCTTCCTCGAGTGTCTGGGTCCAGCGCTCCCTCTGGTCCCTTGCGGCCTTTAAATCCTTTATCATGGAGTTGAACGTGTCGGCCAGCACCCCCATTTCATCAACGGACTTTATCGGCACGGAATAATCAAGGTCCCCGGCGGCCACCTTCTTCATGCCCTGGACGAGCTCGTTGACGGGCTTGGATACTATCTTGTACAGGATTATGCCGAGCGACAGGGATACCGCAAGCACAAACAGCACCACATATGCGGTCAGCGCAAGGCTCTGTTTGAAGAGCGCCTCGTCAAGTATGGCCAGGGACAGATCGGCCTCGACGAATCCGAGTATCTCCCGTTCCCTGGGATGCGCATGGCAGCTTGCGTTATAACAGGCCGGTTCGTTGGCAATCGGGCTCACGATCTTGAGCGTTGTAAAGCCGCTGCCGTTCTTGTGAACGGCCCAGTTCTGCGGCGTCACGAGCAGGTCCGGGGATTTTTCCGGCTCTGAATGGCACGCCCTGCACGCTATGGATGACTTGTCGACAAATTTGCCCGGATGCTGGCTCTGCGTACAATAGAGTATTTTCCCGTCATGATTGTATATCATCACCCTCTGCACGCCTTCGGGGGTGCTCAGGTTTTCGAGTATCTGCTGTGTCTGTTCAGGCCGGTGGGCAAGCATGCTCTGCCGGGTGCTCTGTTTTGCGAAATCCACGAAGGAGTTTCCGTACTTGCGGGCGATCGACATGATGTCCTTTTCCTGTTTTTTCAGGATGGCGTACCAGAAGATGAAACTCACTGTAACCATCAACAGGCCGATGGCGATGATCAGCTTGGCCGCAATGGACTTCCTGGGATTCTGAAAGAGGTTCCTCATAATTTCAACCGTATTATATTTTTTTAAAGGAAAAAAATAAAGGGAGAAATTGTTTCCGGTCCCGCGGAACCGCCTGTCCGGACACGGGTGATTTCCGGATAACCGCAAGCCAGTATTGGCTCTGTTGACAGCCGGTTTTCTCCACGGTGATAAATAAGTTAAAACTTATGATAAGCAAGACTAATATTCATTGACAGAAGCAACAGTTTTTGTGTATAAAACAAGGGCTATGCCCGGAACTTACATCCCATCGGACTACTTGCCGGTACTGATAACTTTTTTGCTTGCAGCGGCCATTGGTATGGGCGCGCTGGTCGTGGGAATTCTTTTGAGGCCGAGGAGACCGTACGCCCAGAAACTCACGCCTTATGAATCCGGGAATCCGCCTGTCGGCGAACCGAGATACAGGTTCTCCGTCAAGTTCTATATTGTTGCAATGCTGTTTGTCGTATTCGATGTTGAAGCGGTTTTTCTCTATCCATGGGCCGTTGCCTATGACAAGCTCGGGATATTCGGGTTTGTCGAGATGATGCTGTTCATATTTATACTGCTGATAGGCTATGTGTATGTCTGGAAGAAAGGGGCGTTTGAGTGGGAATGAGGGATACGGCTGCCGCCCGCTGAACGGTTGACGGAAAAATGGTGAAGGACAGTGCGACATTGGTTGAAGTAGAGAAAGGCACAAAGGTCGTGCCGGGTACCAACATGTTTATAACCACCCTGGACAATGTCATAAACTGGGGCAGGAAAAACTCGCTCTGGCCCATGACCTTCGGTCTCGCCTGCTGTGCAATTGAAATGATGGCCTCAGGTGCAAGCCATTATGACTTTGACCGTTTCGGCGTTATATTCCGCGCGTCCCCCAGGCAGTCGGACGTCATTATTATCGCGGGCACCGTAACAAAGAAGATGGCGCCGGTGGTGCGGAGGGTTTACGACCAGATGCCCGAACCCCGGTATGTGATCGCGATGGGCAGTTGCGCTTGCTCCGGAAATATATACAATACCTACGGGGTCGTTCAGGGGTGCGATACATTTCTGCCCGTGGATGTCTATGTGCCCGGGTGCCCCCCGAGACCCGAGGCGTTGATGGACGGCGTAATGAAACTTCAGGAGAAAATACAAAAGGAGCATTTCAGATGGAGCCCCTGGAGATAGTCGAGAGGCTTAAAGGGAAGTTTTCAGACGAAATCGTTGATGTGAAGCAGTTCAGGGATCAGGTCTTCGTGACCGTCAAACGGGAGAAGATCGTCGACATATGCCGCTATCTCCATGACGCGCCGGACATCCGGATGAATTACCTGGCGGACCTGTGCGGTGTGGATTACCCCGGCAGGAGACTCCGTTTCGAGGTGGTGTATAATCTCTATTCCATAAAATTCAAGCACAGGCTCATGCTCAAGGTGCAGTTGCCCGAGAGCGACCCGTCGGTTGATTCGGTTGTTCCCGTATGGAAGGGCGCAAACTGGCATGAGAGGGAGGCCTGCGACATGTACGGCATAGTCTTCAGCGGCCATCCGGATCTGAGGCGGATACTTATGCCGGAAGACTGGGAGGGCTATCCGTTAAGAAAGGATTATCCCCTGAAAGGCCCGGAGGGCTGGGAGTACAAGGGTTTCGAAGAGCTCAAGGATTTGCATTCCCATGATAAAGAGTGGAATATTCAATCTTGATAACCTGTATTTTTTAACAGTTCTTTAAAACCTTGATGTTGCATAAGCCGGCAGGCGGTGTTTTTATGCAACTGTAAGGCGAACTGAAATTTCGGTCATTATGGAAAACATCAGCGGTAAAGAGGTTGATGCAGCGGACAGCGACGCACGCCTGTCCGAAAAAGAGCTGACTCTCAGCATGGGGCCCCAGCACCCTGCCACGCACGGTGTCCTGAGGCTGGTGCTCGACCTGAGCGGTGAAACCATTGTCAAGTGCACCCCGTATGTCGGTTATCTGCACAGGGGGGTTGAGAAGCTCGCGGAGAACAGGAACTACATGCAGATAATACCGCTCACGGACCGCCTTGATTACATCGCCTCCATGGCCAACAACATAGGCTACTGCGTGGCGGTGGAGAAGCTCTTCGGCATAAAGGTCCCGGAAAGGACGGAATACATAAGGACCATTGTCGGGGAGATGGCCCGCATAACAAACCACCTCCTCTGGCTTGCAACCCATGCACTTGATATAGGCGCAATGACGGTGTTCCTGTACTGTTTCAGGGAGAGGGAAAAAATCCTTGATTTATTCGAGAGGCTCTGCGGCGCAAGGCTCACGGTGAGCTACCCGAGAATCGGCGGCCTGAAAAACGATGTGGACGACCAGTGGCTGGAAGACCTTTACAAGTTTACCGAGGAATTCCCGGGCAGGGTGGAGCAGTATGAGACCCTGATAGACAAAAACCGCATATGGCTGCGCCGCACAAAGGGTGTCGGCGTAATCTCCGCTGAAGACGCCATCAACTGGGGCCTGAGCGGCCCGGCGCTGAGGGGGTCGGGCGTTTCCTACGATATACGGAAAATTTCATCCTACGGGGTCTACGACAAGGTCAAGTGGCAGGTGTGCATAGGTAAGAACGGCGACATATACGACCGTTACCGCGTGAGGATGGATGAATTCCGCGAGTCCAATTCAATTATCAGGCAGTGTATCGAAAAGATACCCAAAGGGCCCATAATGGCCGACGCGCCCAAGTTCACCCTGCCTGCAAAGGACAAGGTGCTCAGCGACATGGAGCATCTCATACACCACTTCGTGCTTATCACAAAAGGGCCCCAGACCGCGCCGGAGGGCGAGCTTTATGTTGCGACCGAGGTTCCCAAGGGAGAACTGGGTTTCTTTTTCGTCAGTGACGGGACGGGAAGGCCGTACAGGATGAGGATAAGATCACCGTCCTTTGTGCATATTTCGGCGTTGCCCGCCATATGCGAGGGCGAACTGGTTGCGGACGTAATCGCAAACATCGGAAGCATTGATATCGTTCTGGGAGAATGTGACAGGTAAAACAATTGATGATTATTCAGTGAACAAGTGACAGGGATGCATTGTTGATATGTTTAACGATACCGTATTGAAGGAAATCGAGGGAATAAAGGCGAAGTACCCGGACCGCAGGAGCGCGCTGTTGCCGTCCCTGTACATCGCCCAGCGGGAGTTCGGCTGGCTCAGCCGGGAGGCCATGACGTGCGTGGCGCGCTCGCTCAACCTGCCCGAGGCGGTTGTGAGGGGAACGGCCTCTTTTTACTCGATGTATAAACACAAGCCCGCGGGGCGGCACGTGATTCAGTTGTGCACGAACATTTCATGCATGATACTCGGCGCCGGGAAACTCGTGGATTTCCTGGAAACAAGATACGGCGTGCCTGCCAACGGCACGAGCGGGGACGGCAGGTTCTCACTCGTGATAATGGAGTGCATAGGCGCATGCGGCACGGCGCCGGCCATGCTGGTCAATACGGATTTTTACGACAATCTTTCGGAAAAGAGGATAGAAGAGATACTGGAGAACTATAAATAATACGGAAGCCATGGAAAAGGTCCTGCTGAAAAACATAGACAATCCCAATTCCGCCGACATCGGTGAATACCGGAAGGCCGGCGGATACCGGAGTCTGGCAAAGGCCCTGCAGATGCAGCCCGCGGATATAGTGGAGGAAGTCAAGAAATCAGGCATCAGGGGCCGCGGCGGCGCTGGATTCCCCACGGCCATGAAATGGAATTTTGCCATGGCTGACCCGAAATTTCCGAAATACCTGATATGCAATGCGGACGAGGGCGAGCCCGGAACCTTCAAGGACAGGCCCATACTCGAGAAGAATCCGCACCTGCTGATAGAGGGCATGGTCATATCGGGATATGCCCTGGGCGCCGAGTACGGTTATATCTATCTCAGGGGCGAGTATCCCGCTGCAAAGGATATCCTTGAGGGGGCCATAGAGCAGGCATACAAGGAGAATTTCCTCGGGGACGATATCCTCGGCAAGGGTGTGAGATTCCGGCTTTCCGTGCATCAGGGGGCGGGCGCATATATCTGCGGCGAGGAGACGGCGCTTATAGAATCAATCGAGGGCAAGAAAGGGCAGCCCAGGACCAAGCCGCCCTTTCCGGTGAATGTGGGTGCATGGAGCATGCCGACTATTGTCAATAATGTCGAAACCCTCTCCAACATCCCTTATATCATCGAAATCGGCGGAGAGGCATATTCAGCGATAGGCAGCAGCGACTGTCCGGGCCCAAAGCTCTACTGCGTGAGCGGTTTTGTTGAAAATCCCGGAGTATACGAACTTCCCATGGGCACGAGCCTGAGGGACATCATCTATAAACACGCCGGTGGAATCAAAGACAACGGAAAGCTGAAGGCGGTGATCCCCGGCGGCATCTCCACCCCGGTTCTCCCGGCCGACGCCATAGACTGCGCCATGGATTTTGTGGCAATGCCCAAGGCCGGCAGCATGCTCGGCTCCGGAGCGGTGATAGTCATGGACGAATCGGTGTGCATGGTCAGGGTGACTTACAGGGCCATGAAGTTCTTTGAGCACGAGTCCTGCGGGAAATGCACCCCGTGCAGGGAAGGCACGGACTGGCTCAGGAAGATACTCGAGCGGATAGAGCACGGAAAGGGAAGGGAAGGGGACATCAATCTCCTTTCCGATGTTGCAGGGGTGATGTCCGGCAGGACATTCTGCCCCCTCGGAGACGGCGCCGCGGGCGTGGTTACGGGAATGATAAAACACTTCAGGAGTGAATTCGAGGAACATATCAGGGATAAACAGTGTAAGTTCAGGAATTGAAATATAGGCGCTGCGAATTGCGTGTTGCGGGTTGAGTTATGGAAAAAACCCCGCGGCCCGCGGCGTGTAACTGATTTTTATGATAACTCTGACTATCAACGAAAAAGAGATTACGCTGGACAAGCCGATGTCCGTGCTTGACGCCGCCAGGAAGGCCGGCATCAAGATACCGACACTGTGCCATCACGAGGCTTTGAAACCCTACGGCGGATGCAGGCTCTGCGTGGTGGAGGTGGAGAGGATGCCGAAACTGCAGAATTCCTGCACGCTGATGGCCGCGGACGGCATGGTCGTGAGAACAGAGTCCGAGGAGATATCAAGAACCCGGCGCGGGATACTGGAGTTTCTGCTCATAAACCACCCGCTTGACTGCCCTTACTGCGACAAGGCGGGGGAATGCGAGCTGCAGGACCTTGTCAACAGGTACGGGCCCACCACGGGCAGGTACACCGAGGAAAAGAGAAAGGTTCCCGAAAGTCACAAGGACCATATCCTTGCAAGGAATATGGAGAGGTGCGTTGTATGCACGAGGTGTGTAAGGATGTGCAACGACGTGCAGGGCGCATCCGCCATCAGCGTGATAGGAAGGGGGAACCGCTCGAGGGTGGAGCCCTTCTCATCCGAGTCGTTCAACTGCGAGTACTGCGGCAACTGTCTGACTGTGTGCCCTGTGGGCGCCATCTTAAGCCGCCTGTATATTCACAGCTTCAGGCCCTGGCAACTGGACAGGGAAGTGGAGACCGTCTGCCCGTACTGCGGCGTCGGATGCTCGCTCGTGGTGCAGGTCAGGGACGACTCCATAAAGCGTGTAATCCCCAGGATGGACCTGGGGGTGAACAGGGGACTCCTCTGTTCAAGGGGGCGGTTCGGCTATGAATACATACACAGCGAGGACAGGCTCAGGACCCCGCTTGTGAGAAAAGACGGCACGCTTCAGCAGGCCACGTGGAGCGAGGCGCTTGATATCGTCGCCGCAAAACTAACGGCTGTTAAAAACGCGGAAGGCGGCGCCTCCATTGCGGGCATTGCCTCGCCGAGATGCACAAACGAGGACAATTACGTATTTCAGAGATTTATGAGGACGGCATGCGGAACGAATAATATAGACTCTGTTTCAAGGACCGGTTTTGCGGCCGCGCAGAAATACTTTGAGGACCTGCTCGGACAGGGCATAACGGCCAATCTCCTGGACGGCCTTAAGAATTCCGAGACAATCCTGGTCCTTGGTGATGACCCCGCGGCGGTGAATCCCGTGCTCGGCCTTTCCATAAGAGAAGCTGCAAGGCGCGGGGCCGGCGTGATCGTCGTGGGCTACGCAAAGGGACTGGACAAGTTCCGGACCCTGCAGGTGATTCCCCGCGTATTCAGGGAGGCCGAGGTCCTGGAGGAGGTTTTGACAGGCGTCTTCAGTGACAGGGGCGTGCGGGGTGATATGCCCTATGTGGACAAGGGGATCAGGGAGCTTTCCGACAGGATATCCGGGAAAAAGACGGGTATCGAGGGTATTGACGAGACCGTGAAAAAGCTGTTGCAGAGCGCATCCACATCCATTGTCCTCGGTATGGACATTGTCCAGCGCTCGGACGGCCACAGGGCCCTGTTTGCGGTGGCGGGACTCACCTACCTGCTTGAGGCAAGGCTGTACCTGCTCTCGGGCAGACCGAACGAGCAGGGGCTTATTGATGCAGGCTGTGTGCCCGACATGCTTCCGGGAGGAAGGCCGGTCAACGTTCCGGACTTCAGGGGCAAATTCGAGGCGGTATGGAAGGCCGCTGTCCCGGACAGGGAGGGCCTGACCCTGCTGGAGATCATCGAAGGCGCCGGAAAGGGGAATATCAAGGCCCTGTACGTGATGGGAGACAACCCGGTACGCAATATTCCGCACAGCTCCTTTGTAAAAGAGGCGTTGCGGTCCCTTGATTTCCTTGTTGTCCAGGATATATTCCTTTCCGAGACCGCGGAGATGGCCGATGTCGTGCTTCCGGCCCTTGGATGGACGGAAAAATCCGGGACATATACCAATCTTGAACGGAGGATCCAACTGCTGAGAAAGGCGGTTGAGACATCCTCGGGCATGGAGGACTGGAGGATTCTCTCTGAGCTTTCCCGCAGGATGGGAGTTCCGGCCAGCTACTCCGGACCGGAGGATGTGATGCGCGAGCTGGCAAGGGTCTCTCCGCTGCACCGCGACCTGACCTACGGAGAGATAGCGGCGGGAGATGCGCTGTGGCCTTACCACGGCGAGCCTCTCAGGGGAGAGATGTACGAGGTGCCCGAGATGCCGGATGGGGCAAAGGACTACAATGCGGACTTCTATCTTGCCGTTGACAAACCGCTGTTTCACTCGGGCACGCTCTCAAGGAGGTCCCGGGCGCTCATGAAGATATGCCCTGAGGCAACCGTGAGGATAGGCGCGGCCGGTGCGGCAAAGCTCGGGTTGAAAGAAGGCGATAAGGTCAGGCTGTCCACGCCGGCAGGCTCGTGCGAGGCGCCCGTGTCCGTTGACGGGACCATCATGGACAACAGGGTGTTCCTGAGCGGCAATTTCACGGGCAGCGGGGTGTATGATTTGATGAATTTCAGTATTGATAAGATTACCAAGGCTCCCGGTACGGAGGGATGCGAAGTGAAAATAGAGAAAATACAGGGTAGGGGTTGAATATGCCGGAATGGCTCTGGATATTTATCAAGGTCTTTATCGTGGTCAATGTGTTGATGCTGCATGTAGCCTATGTGGTGTACTTTGAGCGCAAGGTGATAGGCCACATGCAGGCAAGGCTCGGACCCATGAGGGTCGGCTGGCACGGCCTGCTGCAGCCCATAGCCGACGGTATCAAGCTGTTTTTCAAGGAAGATATCATACCCTCGAACGCGGACAAGCCCATTTTCTACATAGCGCCCATCATCGGGCTGCTCGCGGCGATCGGCTCCCTTGCGGTCATCCCCATGTGGGAGGGCTTTTCGATTGCGGATATTAATATAGGGATACTCTATATCCTTGCGCTTTCATCAGTGGGCTCCTACAGCGTAATACTTGCAGGCTGGGCATCCAATTCCAAGTATTCTTTCCTGGGCGGCCTGAGGTCATCGGCCCAGGTTATAAGTTATGAAATCGCAATGGGCCTGAGCCTCGTGGGTGTCATGATGATGGCCGGCAGCGCAAACCTCTCGGATATTGTAAGGGCGCAGTCGGAGCAGTGGTTCCTGCTGCCCCAGATCGTGGCCTTTTTTGTATTCCTCATGGCCGCACTGGCCGAGACGAACAGGGCGCCGTTCGACCTGCCGGAGGCGGAGACCGAGCTTGTGGCGGGTTATGCCACGGAATACAGCGGCATACGTTTCGGACTGTTCTTTATGGCTGAATATGCAGGCATGTTCGTTATGTCCGCGCTGGCCGTCATCTGCTTTTTAGGGGGCTGGAGCGGGCCTGATTTCTGGATATTCGCCCGCGTTCCCGGTATAGTTTGGTTCCTGCTGAAGGTTTATGCGTTCATATTTTTCTATTTCTGGGTGAGGGCCACGCTGCCCAGATACAGGTATGACCAGCTGATGGGCCTCGGATGGAAGCTCTTTATACCGCTGGCCCTGGCGAATATTATTTTCACCGGACTGATTAAACTCTTATGAAATTTTAAACTTGGAATGAAATGAAATTTACAGACCATGACAGCCAACGAATTCATTAAAAAAGTATTTTTCATTGAAATCCTGAAGGGTCTTGCCCTCACGCTGAGGCATTTCTTCACTCCCTCTGTGACAAGGCAGTACCCCACGGAGAAAAGGGAGCCCTTTCCCGGCTCCAGGGGGCTTCACGCGCTTGTAAGGGACCCGGAGACGGGGAGGGAGAAATGCGTGGGGTGCGGATTATGCGCCGCAATGTGTCCTTCGCAGTGCATACATATTTATACAAGCGAGGATGACGACCACAAAAAGGTGGTGGACAGGTACGAGGTGGAGGTCCTGAGATGCGTCTACTGCGCCTTTTGCGTGGAGGCATGCCCCTACGGCGCAATAGTGCTTACCGACCACTTCGAGTACTCCGGCTACAGCCGGGAGGAACTGTATTATACAAAAGACCGCCTGCTGCATAACTGGGACAAGTACATGGCGAACTCAAAGGGAAGGGAGTACCTGGAGAAATTCTGGAGACCGAAATCAGAGGACTTCGGAGTTCCCGCGGCAGGGCATCATCAAGCGGAGGGGAAAAAGGCGACATGACGGCACCACAGTGGTTTTTCGCATATTTTGCAGGCATGATAACCTTGTTGTCCGTTGTTATGATAACGAGGAGGAATCCGGTCCACGGCGTCCTGTGGATGCTGGTCCTCTTTGTACACATAGCCGGGCTTTATCTCTTCCTGAATGCAGAATTTCTGGCCGCCATACAGATAATCGTGTACGCGGGGGCCATACTCGTACTGTTTCTGTTCGTTATCATGCTGCTGAATCTGAAAAAAGAGCTGACGGTCCGCAAGGTGCAGAAACACTGGGTCCTGGGCGCGGCCATAGGGGTGATATTCGCCCTGTTCGTGGTGACGGTTGTTGCCGGAATAACCGTGCTCCCGCCGCTCGGGGAATACTCGATAGAGGCCATAAGGTCCGAAGGCAGCATAATGACGCTGGGAAAGGTGATGTATACCAAGTATCTGCTGCCGTTTGAGATAGCCTCTCTTGTGCTGCTTGTGGCCATTGTAGGCGCAGTGGTGCTTGCAAAGAAAAGGATATGATTATGCGGAATTCGATACTCAAGATTCAAGATTCAAGATTCAAGATTCAAAATTCAAAATTCAATACTCAATACTCAAGAAGCGCATGGAGCGAGCAATGGTTCCGTTAAGCTGGTACATAATACTGAGTGCCGTGGTGTTCAGCATCGGCGTTGTGGGCTTTTTTACAAGACGCAACCTGATCATGATATTCATGTCAATTGAACTGATGCTGAATTCAGTGAATATAAGCCTGGTCGCCTACAGCCATTACCTGCAGTCCATGAGGGGGCAGGTGCTTGTCTTTTTCGTGATTGCGGTGGCGGCGGCGGAGGCGGCTATCGGCCTTGCCATAATAATCGCGTATTACAGGAACAACCCCACCATCAAGGTGGATGAGATCAACCTCCTGAAAGGATGAGTCATTGAAGGATAAGACATGGTGAAATATATATTGATACCGTTACTGCCGTTTATTGCATTTGTCATAAACATCCTGTTCGGGCGCAACCACATAAAAGACAAGGCCCACTGGATTGCGGTGCCGGCCGTGTTCGCCTCTTTCATCCTTGCCGTCAGCGCGTTCATGGATGTACTGGGCGGAAAAGTCATCAATATAAACATATACAGCTGGATAGTCTCGGGTGACTTCAATGTGTCCATAGGGTTTCTCATTGATCAGCTCACCGCCGTAATGCTGATGGTGGTTACATCCATCAGCACACTTATCTTCATATATTCCATAGGCTACATGCACGGCGACGGCGGTTATTACCGCTTCTTCGCCTATCTGAGCCTGTTTGTTTTCTCAATGCTCATCCTTGTCATGGCCAACAACTTCCTGCTCCTTTACTTCGGCTGGGAGGCCGTGGGCCTGTGCTCCTATTTCCTGATAGGCTTCTGGTTCCACAAAAAGTCCGCAGCGGACGCCGGCAAGAAGGCCTTTATAGTCAACAGGTTCGGGGACTTCGGTTTCGGTCTCGGCGTGATACTGATTTTCCTTACATTCGGCAGCCTTGAATACGTGAAGGTATTTGAGAATGCAGGCAGCGTGGCCGGCCAGACCATCAGTATCCTCGGTTACCAGTTCGACACCATTACCGTCATATGCCTGCTGCTCTTCTGCGGGGCCGTGGGCAAATCGGCGCAGCTGCCGCTGCATGTGTGGCTGCCGGACGCAATGGAAGGCCCCACGCCGGTTTCCGCACTGATACACGCCGCAACCATGGTTACGGCGGGCGTGTTCATGGTCGCCCGCAGCAGCCCGCTTTTCAACCTGTCCGCATCGGCAATGGCCACGGTTGCGGTCGTCGGGGGCGTGACCGCCATCTTTGCGGCCACCATTGCGCTTGTGCAGAATGACATAAAGAGGGTCATAGCGTACTCCACGGTGAGCCAGCTCGGGTACATGTTCCTTGCGCTCGGGGTGGGTGCCTATACAGCGGGAATCTTTCACCTGTATACGCACGCCTACTTCAAGGCACTGCTCTTCCTTGCATCGGGAAGCGTTATACATGCACTGCACGATGAGCAGAATATGCAGAAGATGGGCGGGTTGAAAAAATACATGCCCATAACCTACTGGGTGTTTATCCTGGCATCGCTGAGCATTTCGGGCATACCCGGTTTCGCTGGTTTCTTCAGCAAGGACGAGATACTCTGGAGGGCGTACCTGAGCGGCGGGCTCGGCAGGTTCCTGTGGTTCCTTGCCGCCGCGGCGGCCCTCTTGACCGCGTTTTACTCATTCAGGCTGATATACCTGACGTTCCACGGCAAGTTCCGCGGAACTCCTGAGCAGGAGCGCCACCTGCATGAGTCGCCGCCCGTGATAACCGTGCCTCTGATGATTCTCGCGGTCGGCGCCGTGGCGGCTGGCTGGGTGGGCATTCCGCCCATCTTTCTGGAACACGCGGACAGGATCGGTGAATTCCTCGCGCCGGTGCTCGGGCATCCGGCAGGCGAGGGTTCACATGCCGAAGAGCTGGCCGTGATGGGAATCTCCATTATAGCGGGTCTGGCCGGAATACTGATAGCATATATCATGTATATCAGGAAGACCGACCTGCCCGGGAAACTGGGGGCCATGTTCCAGCCGGTCTACAGGCTCCTGTACAACAAGTACTGGGTGGATGAACTTTACGGCAAGACCATTGTCCAGCCGACGCTCAAGGCATCGGACAGGATAATCCTCGGCTTTTTTGATGCAAAGATAATAGAAGGGATTGTAAACGGCGTGCCGGCATTGATCGGCGCCTTCAGCAGGAGGTTCAGGACCATACAGACCGGCCTTCTCTCCAGCTACGGCCTCGCCATGGTGCTAGGCGCCATGTTTATAATCGGATTCTGGATTTTCCTGAGGTGATTATGATTCAGATAGAGAGTGAATTCATATACAGTTTGTTTTACCAGGCAAATATTATTTCAGAAGGAGGGATTATTGTGAAGAAAGTATGTCTTTTTATTCTGTCGGCGGCGGTATTACTCATGTCGTTTTCATCCAGGGCGGAGGCCGCCCACGGCCTGTGGGGATATACAGGGGAAAACGGCCCTGAACACTGGGGCAAACTGTCACACGATTTCAGCATGTGCGAAAAGGGCAAGGCCCAGTCACCCGTGGATATCAACAAAACATACAAGGCGGACCTGCAAGACATAGTGTTCTCCTACAAGGCAACGCCGCTGAAGGTGATCAACAACGGCCACACCGTACAGGTCAATTACCTGCCGGGCAGTTCCGTAATTGTGGACGGCGAAAAGTACGAACTCCTCCAGTTTCACTTTCATGCTCCGAGCGAAAACACCGTTGGAGGCAAACATTACAGCATGGAAATGCACCTCGTTCATAAAAACAGCAACAACGAGCTTGCCGTGGTGGGCGTATTCCTGAAAGAGGGCAGGGCCAATGATCTCATACAGAAGATATGGGACAACATCTCACCTGTCGTAAACGAGGAAAACACCGTGGACTCCATATCCGTCAACGCCGCCGACCTGCTGCCCGCTGAAAGGGGCTACTATCATTTCTACGGCTCTCTGACCACGCCGCCGTGCAGTGAGGGGGTCAACTGGAGCGTGCTGAAGACCCCCATTGAGGTGTCCGGGGAGCAGATCAGGAAATTCGAGGCGGTCATAGGAGGGCACAACAACAGGCCGACCCAGCCCATCAACAAGCGTTTTATACTTGAATCAAAATAAAACAAAAACCGGATAATGGAAAATATAATATTAAACAGCCTTGGTTACCCGATACTGACGTGGACGGTGTTTCTGCCCGTTATCGGCGCGGTGCTTCTCCTGTTCCTGAAGCAGGCGAATGTTATAAGATGGACTTCACTCGGCGTGACGGTCGCCACTTTCGTCATCTCCCTGCCGCTGCTGAGCAACTTTGACAAGAGCACATACAAGATGCAGTTCGTGGAAAGGCACGAGTGGATTCCGTCATGGGGGATAAACTATTTCATAGGCATAGACGGCATCAGCATATTGTTTATTTTTCTCACGACCGTCCTCAGCATACTCTGTGTCCTTGTCTCATGGAAGGCTATCGAAACAAAGACAAAGGAGTTCCACATAGCCATCCTCACAATGGAGGCGGGAATGCTGGGCGTGTTCGTGGCGCTGGATTTCTTCCTCTTCTACCTGTTCTGGGAGGCCATGCTGATCCCCATGTTCCTGCTGATAGGCGTATGGGGCGGCCAGAACAGGGTCTATGCCGCAATAAAGTTTTTCCTGTATACGCTGGTCGGAAGCGTGCTCATGCTGGTCGGCATAGTCGTCCTTTACTTCTACGGCGGCAGGACCCTCGACATCCTGGCGCTGAGCAGCATGCAGTATCCGGTGACGCTGCAGTACTGGCTGTTTATAGCGTTCTTTGCCGCGTTTGCCGTCAAGGTCCCGATGTTCCCGGTGCATACATGGCTTCCGGACGCCCATACAGAGGCGCCTACTGCCGGCAGTGTCATACTGGCCGGCGTCCTGATCAAGATGGGCGCTTACGGATTCCTGAGGTTTTCCATGCCCATGCTGCCGGATGCAACACGGTTCTTCATGTGGCCGGTGCTGATACTCTCCATTATCGCAATTATTTACGGCGCGCTTGTCTGCTTTGCGCAGAAGGATTTCAAGCGGCTGATAGCGTACTCCAGCGTGAGCCACATGGGTTTTGTCACACTCGGTCTCTTTGCGCTCAACACACAGGGGCTTGAAGGCGGCATACTGCAGATGCTGAACCACGGCATCGTCACGGGCGCGATGTTCCTTATGATAGGAATGATTTACGAGAGGACGCACACAAGGGTGATCGCGGACTACGGCGGCTTTGCCAGGCTTGTACCGTGGTATGCGGGCTTTTTCATAATCCTTACACTGGCCTCGATCGGGCTGCCGAGCACGAACGGCTTCATCGGGGAGTTCCTGATTATATTCTCCGCCTTCAAGGCAAAAAAGCTCCTTGGTGTATTTGCAGCCACCGGCATCATACTCGGCGCCGGCTACATGCTGCGGCTTTACCAGAATATATTCTTTGAAAAGCCGAAGCCTGACTATGAAAAAGAGGGGCACCACCCCGTATGGGATTTGAATGCCAGGGAGGTTATCACATTGATTCCGTTGATCGTGCTCGTATTCTGGATAGGGTTTTATCCCAATGCCTTCCTGAGCTACATGCACGCGTCGGTGCAGCATTTGATTGAACAGGTGAACCAGACAGCCTATGCAGGACAGGAAAGCCTGATAGCGGAATACATAAGGGAGATTTTCTGATATGGATATGTCAAGCGGATTCAGTTTACTCAGCATCCGGCCTATAGTGCCCGAGCTTACGATGATATGCACTGCCTTAATACTCTTGCTGCTTGATCTTATCGTGAAAAAGAAGGAGGTTGTCGCGGTGGTCGGCATTGCCGGTACCCTCGTGGCGCTGTACGGAACCCTCAGGCTTTACGGTTTCAGCGAACCGCTGACGGTCTTTTCGGACATGTTCGTGCTGGATGGATACTCCAACTTTTTCAGGCTTATATTTTATCTCAACGTCATACTGACGATCTGCATTTCCCTCAGGTACATGGTTATAGAGAAGGCGTCCTTCGGAGAATACTATGCGCTTCTGATCTTTGCCACGACAGGCATGATGATAATGGCTTCGGCCTCGGATCTTATAGTCCTTTATCTCGGCCTTGAGCTGATGGCGCTTTCCACTTATATACTTGCGGGCATGATGAGAAAACAGCCCCGCTCGAACGAAGCGGCCCTGAAGTACTTCTTCCTCGGCGCCTTTTCATCGGCCTTTTTCCTCTACGGCATTTCCCTTACATACGGGCTGACAGGCACCACGAACCTGAAGGATATCGCCGCCTCACTGCAGACGCTGAACATCACGGGCAACCCCATGGTGTTGCTGGGTCTGATATTCATGATAGTCGCCTTCGGATTCAAGATCGCCCTGGCGCCGTTTCACATGTGGGCGCCCGACGTGTATGAGGGCGCGCCGACGTCTGTGACGGCGTTTATGTCGGTGGGGCCGAAGGCCGCGGGATTTGCGGTCCTGGGACGGGTCCTGTTCAGCGCATTCGGGGCCATGCAGATACAGTGGGACAGCATCCTGATACCGCTGGCCGTTATTACCATGGCAACCGGAAGCATCATAGCACTTGCGCAGACGAACATAAAGAGGATGCTTGCCTACAGCTCAATCGCCCACGCGGGATACATGCTCCTCGGAATAATAGCAGGCACCCCCGGGGGACTTGCGAGCACCGCCAATTATCTGATGATATACGCAATCATGAACATCGGCGCCTTTGCAGTGGTGATAATGCTCAGGAGGGAAGGCTTCCAGGGCGAGAACCTCGATGACTACATGGGCCTTGCGAAGAGCCATCCCGTGGCCTCTGCACTCATGCTTGTGTTCATGTTCGCGCTGACGGGCATTCCGCCCACGGCCGGGTTCATAGGGAAGTTCTACGTGTTCATGGAGGTGATCGATGCGGGCTATACATACCTGGCGGTTATAGCGGTGGTGTTCAGTGTGATTTCCGCGTTCTTCTACCTCCGGGTTGTAATGTACATGTACATGAGGGACCCGAGGGAGGAAGTGGCCCTTGCCACCTCGCCGTCCATGAATTTCGCGCTTGCGGTCACCGCAGTGATGATACTCGTTATAGGTGTGTTTCCGTCGGTTCTGCTCGATCTGGTCAAATTTTCGATCCCCGGTCTCCTGTAATTCCCGGCCGCAGCCGATTGTTGCGGCGCCTTTTTTTCCTTCCCGTATACGGGAAGCATCCAACGGCACGGAAAATCTTTTCCGTGTCCGGGCATGCATTGCAGGAGTGAATGATTCATGAAAGACAGAGACGGCAGTATGCCCGAAATCCCTTCTTCCCGCGGTGACGACATCCACAATATGCAGTATATGGACAGCGCCGGCCTTGTCCTTTTTATGGCCGGCAACCAGTTCATGGTCATGGACGACCTCCTGTCAAGATTCCGGGAGATACACCCCGACGTGAAGAGGATTTTCTACGAGACCCTTCCGCCCGGCCTGGAGTTGAGGCAGATCCTCGCAAGCGGTGCCGTTTTTCAGGTTCTTGAACTCGGTTCTATAAAGTCACGGCATCTATGTTCAGTATCGAATCTCCTTAAGCAACAAGGCTATTCAGTGGAGATTTTACCAGTTGAGTATGAGTTTCAGAGAGGTGGAAACGAGATGCTTGCGGTAAAGCCGTTATGATAAAATAAAAAAATGGGTAAATATGAAAAACTGATTCTGCAGATATTGAGTGGCACATCAGATGCCAATATCAAGTTTGAAGATTTGTGCAATTTGCTTGAGAAATTAGGCTTTGAAATGAGGGTTAGAGGTAGCCATCATATATTCAGAAAGGACGGCATAGTAGAAAAGATTAATCTGCAACGAGAAGGTAATAAAGCAAAACCTTATCAGGTGAAGCAGGTAAGAAACATAATTGTTAAATATAAACTTGGAGGCAGATAATGTACAAATATGAAATTATAATCTACTGGAGCAGAGAGGACGATGCTTTTATCGCAGAAGTCCCTGAACTCCCTGGGTGTACGGCACATGGAAAGACTTATGAAGAAGCGATAAAAAATGTTCAAGATGCTATTCAGTTATGGATCGATACTGCAAAGGAGTTTGGAGATCCTATCCCTGAACCTAAGGGAGAGAGGTTGATATATGCATGAAACCTAACCACTCATTCCAGCGGACGGCGAATAGCCGCCGCTGAATTCGGTCGTTAGCATGCCCGGGCCTGTATTTGTTTTACTACGATCGTCGAACCCGGGCAAAGCTCTATAAGATAGTTCTGAAAGGTTATTTTCATAGTAACACGCTGTTGTTTTGCAGATTAAACCGACCCCGAAAGCGGCAAATCATTCAAAATAAACCGGCCCGAATAAAAAGCCATTCAGATTAAAATAACCGGAGCAGAAAACAAAGAAAGGAACCCGAAGCGTGGAGAGAAACGTCTGTCTGACGAAGGACCTCCACAGCTTCGGGCAAGGTGTAAGATATTGTCGCTTTTTTTCGTACTTTATTTCAAGGAGATAATCAGGCTCGGGCGGAGATACCCGTTTCCGAGGCCGCCGAACTGTCTGAAAGAAGGCTGCAAGAGCCGAAGGCTGTGGGGGCACGGGTATATAGAGGCATACTTTGAGGGATATAAGACAGCCGTAACCTTAATGTTGCACAAGCCGGAATGACAGATCTCCGCCGCCGGGTATGATAGAATTGTATGCAGAATGGCGAAGAGCGGAAGAAAGATATTTTCTGATTTTTTCAGGAGGAATTTTCGGGATACGGATACTGCTCCCCCGCGCGGATATAAATCATTTCTCATAAAGGCGCTCGGGCTGCTTAGGGCGGGCCTGCGCGACTTTTCCGAAGGTCAGCTCAACCTCAGGGCAATGGGCCTTGTCTATACCACCCTTCTTTCAATTGTTCCCCTGCTGGCGATCAGCTTCTCGGTTCTCAAGGCATTCGGCGTGCACAACGAGTTTGTCGAGCCCTTTCTCCTGAATTTCCTCGCGCCCCTCGGGCCCAGGGGGGAGGAGATAACCGTCAGGATCATCGGCTTTGTTGAAAACATGAAGGTCGGCGTGCTCGGTTCCCTCGGGCTGGCAATGCTGATTTACACGGCGGTCTCCGTCATACAGAAGGTTGAAAAATCCTTCAACACGATATGGAAAATCCGCAGGACAAGAAGCCTTGCGCGGAGGTTCAGCGATTATACGAGCGTAATCATCATAGGGCCTGTCCTGATATTCTCTGCCATCGGGCTCACGGCGTCCTTTATGAGCAATGCATTTGTCCAACGGATCGTCTCCATCGAGCCCTTCGGCACGGTATTCTATTTCTTCGCTGAAAAGGCCCCGTACATCATGGTCAGCGCCGCCTTCACTTTCATCTATATTTTCATCCCCAATACACGGGTGAAGTTCAGGTCAGCCCTTGTCGGCGGCCTGCTGGCCGGCATACTGTGGGAGACCGCGGGATGGGCGTTTGCATCTTTTATCGTGTCATCCACAAAATACGCGGCGATCTATTCGGGCTTTGCCATACTGATAATGTTCATGATATGGCTGTACGTGAGCTGGCTGATACTGCTGGTCGGCGCGCAGATCGCCTTCTATCACCAGTATCCCCATTTCCTTACGGCGAGTAAGGAGATATTCAGGCAGAGCGGCAGGCTCAGGGAGAGGCTTGCATTCCTGATCATGTATTTTATCGGTTACAACTATTACTACAACAAGCGGCCGTGGACCCTGGAGACGCTCGTGCACCGCCTCGGGCTTCCGGTGGACACGGCCCTGGATCTGATTTCATTGCTGGAGAAAAGCAGGCTGATCATTGAAACCTCTGACGAGCCTCCGGCATACATTCCTTCAAGGGACATCGAGAGGATAGCGCTGAAGGAAATCTTTGATTCCGTGAGGACCGCCGGGGAGGAGACATTCATAGTCGAGGACAGGCTGGTTTCCGTACAGGGGATTGACAATGTGATCCAGGCGCTGGACAATGCCTATGTGGAGACGCTCGGTGAGCGGACCCTGAAAGGTGTCGTTGTTTCACGGCATTGATTTTTTCCTTGTCAAACTTTCGGTTTCCTGTTAACCTTAATGTGGCATAAACGTGCAGGGGAGTCCGCCGGGAATCATTTATAAAACCGGATGTTCTGAATATGCAAAACCGGAAACAATCAAAAAAGGAGGACAGCATGTTTATTCACAGGTGCAACTGCATGTACATCCCACCCGATGTGCTGGAAAACCTGGCGAGGGCCGGGGTTGATGAGGCAAGGGTGAGCATTCAGCAGAGCGAGCTGAGCCGCGTGAAGAGGAGTGCAAAGGAAATCGGCATGGAGGCGTTTACGGGCGTCACGACCGCGCCCGCGGGCACGGCGTCCCGGCAGGTTTACAACTGCAAAAACCAGTGGAAACAACGGGTTGATCTGGCAAGGGGCGAAGGCGACCCCGTAACCTCCGATGACGCGGTGAACGAGGCCTACGAGTATGCCGGCGCCGTGCGCGATTACTACAGGAACGTTCTGAACAGGAATTCCGTGGACAACCTCGGGATGAACCTGCTCTTCAACGTCCACTACGGGACGAAATACATGAACGCCTTTTGGGACGGCGACGAGATGACCTTCGGTGACGGAGACGGCAGGATATTCGTCAGCTTTGCGCGCTCCCTCGACGTGGTGGCGCATGAACTGACCCACGGGGTTACGCAGTTTACGGCGAACCTGAAGTACCACAGCCAGTCGGGGGCGTTGAATGAACACTTCTCTGATGTCTTCGGCTCCGTGATAACACAGTATAAAAAGGGGCAGACCGCCCATGATGCGGACTGGCTCATCGGTGACGAGATTATGGGACCCGACCTTTACGGGGAAGCGCTTCGCTCCATGAAGGCGCCCGGCACGGCATACGACAACAAACTCATGGGCAAGGACCACCAGCCGGACCACATGAAGGATTACTATTCAGGCCCCAAGGACAACCAGGGCGTTCATATCAACAGCGGTATCCTCAACAGGGCGTTTTACCTCGCGGCAACCGATACCCTCGGCACTGACAAGGCTGCGCTGATATGGTACACGGCGCTGCAGAGACTATGGAGCACCGCTGCCTTCAATGACGCGGTCGAGGTGATTGTCGAATCGGCACGGCTGCTTGTCAAGAGCGGACAGGCGCCCGCGGGTTCGGTCCAGACAGTGCGTGCGGCATTTAAAGCCGTGGGGCTGCCCCGTTGACAAATTGAAATCCTGAGCAGCCTCTCGGAGGCTGCTCAGTCAGCCTGAAAACATGCTTATAGACTTTGAGTGTTCAGGGGGATATGCAGGTTTACGGCTCTCGTATCATGCGGATACCGGTAAGCTTCCCGAAAAGGTCGGGGACGAACTCCTGTCCCTCGTGAAAAGCTCGGGCGTCTTTGACATGAGGCCTGACAGGCCCCCACGGGAACCGGCCGCCCGTCCCGATGCCCTGAACTACAGGCTTTCACTTTCTGAAGGCGGCAGGGAGATATCGCTTTCGCTTGATGATGCCGACGTGCCCGCGTCGCTGCGCCCGTTGCTGTCCAGGCTGCAGGAGCTCGCACTGCATGAGTTGGGGAAATGATGCAGCCGTTACAGGCAGCAGCCCTTCAGCAGTTCCTCAACGGCCGTTATCTCGGCCTTTACCTTTACAGGAGGCGCGGATAACTTAAGGGCGCTGTCGGAGTCTTTCAGTCCATTGCCTGTAAGTGTGCAGACAACCGTGTCGCCTTTCGAAAAAAAATTACGTTTTGAGAGTTTTATCACGCCGGCCAGTGTGGCGGCGGATGCAGGCTCGCAGAAGATACCTTCCCTTGAAGCTATCAGTTTGTAGGCATTGATAATTTCTTCATCGGTGACGGATTCTATAAGCCCTCCTGATTCATCCCTTGCGGCAATGGCCCCCTTCCAGCTTGCGGGGTTCCCGATCCTTATGGCAGTGGCCACTGTCTCCGGGCGTTCCACCGGCCTGCCCTTTACTATAGGCGCGGCCCCGGCGGCCTGAAATCCGAGCATCTTCGGCAGGGAAGCGGTCCTGCCGGCCTCACGGTACTCCCTGTACCCCTTCCAGTATGCCGTGATGTTGCCGGCATTGCCTACAGGGAGGACATGGTAATCAGGCGCTGCGCCCAGTTGGTCGCATATCTCGAAGGCCGCTGTCTTCTGGCCCTCTATCCTGAACGGGTTCAGGGAATTGACAAGGGCAAAGGGATGTTTTTCCACAAGCTCCTTGACAATCCTCAATGCATCGTCGAAATTGCCTTCAACCTGCAGCACCATTGCCCCGTGTATCAGTGCCTGGGCGAGCTTGCCCAGGGCTATCTTGCCCTCGGGGATAAGGACAATGGCGCCTATGCCGGCCTTTGCCGAATAGGCCGATGCGGAGGCGGATGTATTGCCTGTTGATGCGCATATGACGGCCCTTGCGCCGTCTTCAACCGCCTTTGAGATCGCCAGCGTCATGCCGCGGTCCTTGAATGAACCGCTGGGATTGGACCCCTCGTATTTAAAATAAAGATTTATCTCTTCCTCAAGAACCTCGTTCAGGCGGGATGCCCTTATAAGAGGGGTGTTGCCTTCATTCAGGGTAACAACCGGTGTTTTCCCGGATACGGGGAGGAAATCCCTGTACTGGTCAATCAGTCCGTACCATGGTCGCATGGTTATTCCAGTATATCGCCTTCCACAAGCTCTACGTCCACGCCCTGCTGCTTGAGTGACTCTATGCCGCTGTTGACGTTTTCATCCGCGCCTTCGAGCTCAAGGACCATCTCGCCCACGGACTCGGTGACCCGCGCCCTTCTGATATTGGGTATTATGTCGTATTTCTTTGCCATGGTAAATATCACCGGTTCTTTTATGAGGTGCTGGGGAAAGGTCAGCTTCACCCTGGTCTTCATCACCGTCCTCCTTTTTTACAGAAAACACCGCCCCCTGCGATTGCAGGGACTATAGAGACTTCGTCACCGTCCTTGACTTCCGTTTCCTCGTTTTTCATGAATCTCACATCCTCTTCATTAACATAGACATTGACAAATCTCCTGATCTTTCCTCCCTCGGATATTCTCTCGGCAAGTCCGGGGTACTTCCGATCAAGGTCGTTGATAAGCGATATTATGGTGCCGGGTGTTCCCTCGACTTCTTCCCGTCCCCCCGTAAGCCGCTGAAGGGGCACGGGGATTTTCACTTTAACAGCCATTTATCTTCCTCCTTGAAAAATTTTGAGTCCTTACAGTTGCATGAAATACCGGCGGCGGAGCAGAGGAGTGTGCGGCAGGTTTTCCGGCAGACTCCTCTGCACGTGGATGCCACCACATTAAGGTTATCTCAAGCCGCGTTGATCTTCTTCAATGCCTCCTCAAATGACTTCAGGTTGGGATCGATATGGTGAGGCTCGGCCGTATGTCCCATGATGGCCTCTTTGGTCTTGAGGCCGTTGCCTGTAATGCTGAGAACCGTCACGGCATCCTTGGCTATGTGCCCGCTTTCCATCAGCTTTATTGCAGAGGCGAGCGTTACACCGCCGGCGGTCTCGGCAAAAATCCCCTCCGTCCTTGCAAGAAGCTTTATCGCCTCTATTATCTCGGCATCGGATACATCCGCTCCGAACCCTCCGCTTTCCTTGACAACCTGAGTGGCGTAAAAGCCGTCTGCGGGATTTCCGATGGCAAGGGATTTTGCCACCGTATCGGGTTTTACGGGTTTGATCACATCAACGCCTTCCTTTATAGCCCTTACGATAGGGGAACAGCCGGTCGCCTGCGCGGAAAAAATCTTTGTCTGCACTTCGCCGATAAGACCGATCCGATTCATCTCTTTGAGGCTCTTCCATATCTTTGTCATTAAAGAACCGCTCGCGCACGGCACAACGATTGCATCCGGCGCCTTCCATCCGAGCTGCTCCACGATCTCGTATCCCTGGGACTTCGATCCCTCTGCATAGAACGGCCTGATATTTATGTTTACAAACGCCCACGGATATTTATTGGCCACCTCGCTGCAGAGCCTGTTGACATCGTCATAGTTGCCGTCAACGGCTATGAGATTCGGCTCATACGCAAGCGATGCAACTATCTTGCTGCGTTCAAGGCTTGCCGGGATGAAGATGAATCTCCTGAAACCCGCGGCAGCGCCGTGAGCCGACACCGAATGGGCGAGATTCCCTGTGGAGGCGCATGCAACAGTGTCGAATCCGAACTCCCTGGCCTTGGACAATGCAACGGCCACAACCCTGTCCTTGAAAGAAAGTGTCGGGTGTGTGACGGTGTCATCCTTTATGTAAAGTTCCTTCAGCCCGAGATACCCGCCCAGCTTGTCTGCCTTCACAAGCGGCGTAAACCCGGAGTTAAGCCCGCTCGTGGGCTCCCCGTCTATCGGCATCAGCTCCTTGTAACGCCACAGGTTCTGGGGCCTTGACAGTATCTCTTCCCTTGTCAGGACATCCATGATCCCGTCATAATCATAAACAACCTCCAGGGGGCCGAAGCAGAACTCACACACATATATGGGGTCAACCGCGTATTCCCTTCCGCATTCCCTGCATTTAAGTCCTTTTACGAAACCCATTTAGTAGCCTCCACGATCATCAGCATTCAAATAGATTACGGTAAATCCGATAATAATTCAACAGCACGGAATTTTCCACTCAGGCCCCTCCCGGGCAAAGGGGGAGTATGCGAGGCGGTGGTTTTATGCAACATTAAGGTTTATATCGAGCAGTACTCTTCCGGAAGGTCGCTCAGCTCTTTAATGCGGGGGTTTTTACCGCATACAGGGCAGTTATCGTTCCTGGGTATTTTTACCTTCCTGAAATTCACCCCGAGGGCGTCATATATCAGCAGACTGCCCTTTAAGGGCAGGCCCTTCCCGAGGATCAGTTTAAGCACCTCGGTTGCCTGCAATGCCCCGATAACACCGGGAAGAACTCCGAGCACTCCGGCCTCCTGGCATGAAGGAACAAGCCCGGGCGGAGGCGGTTCTTCAAACAGACAGCGGTAGCAAGGCCCCTCACCGGGCAGTATGGCGGTCACCTGCCCCTCGAACCTGAGAATGGCCCCGCTGACGAGCGGCTTGCGGAGCATTACGCATGCATCATTGATCAGGTATCTCGTGGGAAAATTGTCCGTGCCGTCCACAATAATATCATAATCCCTTATAAGGTTAAGGATGTTCCTGCTGTTTATCCTTTCCTTTACCGCGATCACGTTGACGTCGGGGTTCAGCGCCTCAAAGGTCTGTTTGGCCGACTCGGCCTTGTTGACATTGAGTGTCTTTACACTGTGTGCTATCTGCCTCTGCAGGTTGCTGAGCTCCACGGTGTCGTTATCCACGATTGCCAGGGTGCCGACCCCGGCCGCCGCAAGATAATACCCCGCGGGGCAGCCCAGTCCGCCTGCGCCGACTATGAGGACCTTCGCCCCTGAAATCTTCTTCTGTCCCTTGCCGCCCACTTCGGGCAGGATTATATGCCTGCTGTATCTCTTTAACTGTTCTTCCGTGAATTCCATCAGTCTTCAACCTCTTTTCTTATTTGGACAATCCATTCCTTTGGATTGATTTTTTCCACCTTAATGACCGAATGCCCGTAATTGAGCATTGCCTTCGGGATGCTCTCCGCGGCCTCCGGATAATCCAGGATTATCTCTATCACCTGTCCCACTTCTATGGACTCGACACCGAGCTTTGACTTCACCAGGGTGTACGGGCATACCTCTCCCCTTATATCCAGGTGCTTGTCTATTTTTATATCACCCATTTCATTCCTCTCCTCCCTCGACCCTCAGGTACATTGTCCTGCCTGATACAACCGCAAGGCGGTCGATTTTCCTTAATGCCTGCATCATGTCCTTCTCCCTTGCCTCATGGGTCATCATGACCACGGGCACGGCCTTTTCCCTTTTCCTGCCCTTCTGGATCATGGACTTGATGCTGATATTGTAACCACCGAGGATGCCGGATATCTTTGAAAGGACCCCCGGTTTGTCAATGGCTGAGAAGCGGAGATAATAACCCGTGCGTATATCCTGCATTTTTCTGATCCTGATACCGGGATTCACGGGGATTCCGGCGCGCCCGAATCTCTCGACCGCCCCTGTCTTTATATTCCGCGCAATATCTATGATGTCACTCACGACGGCGCTCCCGGTCGGCATCTCACCGGCCCCCCTGCCGTAATAAAGCGCGGGGCCTGTTGCGTCTCCTTCGATATAAACGGCGTTGAACACGCCGCCGACGCCTGAAACAAGCTCATTGTCCGGGATCATCGTCGGATGAACCCTGAGTTCCACTTCCCCGTCAGCCTGCTTGGCTATTGCAACCAGCTTTATCTTATACCCGAATTCCGACGCAAACTGTATATCCAGCGGTGTTACGGCGGTTATGCCCTCAGTATATATCTTTTTGAAGGAAAAGGGGATGCCGAAGGAAAGCGAGGCGAGTATTGCAAGCTTGTGCGCTGAATCAACGCCCTCGATATCGAATGTGGGATCAGCCTCCGCATATCCGAGTTCCTGCGCCTCCCGGAGGGCTGTATCAAAGTCCACGCCTTCTTCCGTCATCTTTGTCAGGATGTAGTTGGCGGTCCCGTTGATGATTCCGTATATGTTCCTGATCCGGTTCCCTGCAAGGGACTCCCTGACGACTTTTATTATCGGGATACTGCCGGCAACCGCGGCCTCAAACCCGATATCCACCCTGTGTCTTGCGGCGGCCCTGAAAATCTCCCTGCCTTCTTCGGCAAGAAGCGCCTTGTTCGCGGTGACGACGTGTTTGCCGTTTTCAATGGCCCTGAGTATAATCTCCTTTGCCGGATGGATACCGCCGATCAACTCCACCACGATATCGATATCCGGGTCTTCCAGTATGGCGTCCGCATCGCGGATCAGGACGCCCCTGCCGAGTTTCACGCCCCTGTCGCGTTTCGTATCAAGGTCGGCGATATTTTTCAGGGCCACGGAAAACCCCAGCCTGGTTTCAAGCTCCCTGCGCCGCTCCGTGAGTATTCTTGCGGTTCCCGTGCCCACGGTTCCGAATCCTATGATGCCGACAGATATAACATTCATTTCAGTTTTCACTCCACTGTAAATTATAAATCATGCGCCGTCCCCTCTCACCGCCCTATTTATTCAGGGCCTTTTTGATTCCCCTTACCGCCTGCCTGATCCTGTGCTCGTTTTCAACCAGCGCAAACCGGACAAACCCTTCTCCTGCGGGTCCGAATCCTATACCGGGTGAGACCGCCACTCCGGCGCTTTTTATGAGAAACTTTGAAAACTCAAGGGACCCCATGTTTCTGAAAGGCTCGGGTATGGCGGCCCAGACAAACATAGTTGCCCTCGGAGGTTCTATGTCCCACCCTGCTTTTTTAAGTCCCTGTATCAGTACGTTTCTCCTGCTCTCGTAAGTCTTTGCTATCTTTCCGACACAGTCCTGCGGTCCCCTCAGCGCAATTATGCTTGCAATCTGGATCGGCTGGAACATGCCGTAATCAAGGTAGCTCTTTATGGTTGTAAGCGCACCCACAAGCTCCCTGTTGCCGCAGCAGAAGCCGACCCTCCATCCCGCCATTGAATAGCTCTTGGTCAGGGAGAAAAACTCCACGCCCACATCTTTCGCACCGGGCACCTGCAGGAAACTGGGGGGGCTGTAGCCGTCAAACGTCAGGTCCGCATAGGCAAAATCGTGAAGCACGATAATGTTGTTCTCCTTTGCAAAATCCACCACTCTCCGGAAAAATCCGGTGTCGGTGCACGTGGTTGTCGGATTGTGCGGAAAGTTGATGAGGAGCACCTTGGGTCTCGGCCAGGCGGCCCTGAACTCATTCTCCATGGTCTCAAAAAAGTCGGCGTCCTTCTGCACCGGGATGCTCCTTACATCAGCGCCTGCAAGTATGAAGCTGTACGGATGTATGGGATAGGCCGGGGCCGGGGTCAGTACGAGGTCCCCGGGCTCTATCATCGCGTAGGCGAGATGGGACAGTCCCTCTTTTGACCCGATCGTGATCACCGCCTCGGTTTCATGGTCGAGGTCCACATCGAACCTCCTTTTGTACCACTCGCATATCGCAAGCCTCAACTGCGTTATGCCCTTTGAGGCCGAATACCTGTGGTTCCTGGGGTTCCTTGCAGCCTCTACGAGCTTCTCCACAATGTGCTGCGGAGTCGGCAGGTCCGGGTTGCCCATGCCGAGGTCTATAATGTCCTCCCCCTTTCTCCTTGCCTCCATCTTGAGGTGGTTTACAATGGCAAAGACATAAGGGGGCAGGCGTTTTACTCTCTTGAATTCATACATAGTGTCTCCCGTATAACGTGTATCTGCAAATTATTACATATTTCTGATATTTTTTCTAATACGGTTTGCAATTTTCAAACATCAGCGACGCATCCATGGAACTCCTTGTCAGGGGTGAAGCCGCAACCGCCCTGAAACCCATTTCAAGCGCGGTGACCCTGTACTGCCCGAACACCTCGGGAGTGATATATTCCGCGACGGGGATATTATCCCTCCGGGGCCGCAGGTACTGGCCGATTGTGAGGAAATCGCAGTCCGCCTCTCTCAGGTCTCTCATAACCGACAGCACCTCGGCCCTGCTCTCACCGAGGCCGAGCATTATACCGGACTTGGTCCTTGTTTCAGGATAAAGCGCCTTTGCCGTTTTCAGGATATTTATTGATGTTGAATAGTCGGCCATGGCCCTGACTTCCGGGTACAGCGAAGGGACGGTTTCAACATTGTGGTTGAACACGTCCGGAGCCGCCCGCAGGACGGTCCTCAGGGCTTCCGTATCCCCCCTGAAGTCCGGTGTCAGAACCTCTATCCGTGTTGAGCCGTTGATCTTCCTTATCGCCTCCACGGTTGCGGCGAACTGCCCTGCACCCCCGTCGGGCAGGTCATCCCTGGTTACGGATGTGATGACCACGAAATCCAGCCCGAGGTCCGATACCGCCTCCGCGACTCTCGCGGGTTCACCGGGGTCAGGGGGAAGCGGTTTCGATGAATCAACCGCACAGAATGAACAGTTCCTCGTGCACCTGTCGCCGAGTATCATGAACGCCGCCGTGCCCCTGGAAAAGCACCTTCCCTGATTGGGGCATCTCGCCTCTTCGCAGACACTCGACAGGCCGTGCCGCCTGAGGAGTTTCCTGGTCTCATGGGCGCCTGTCGATTGAACCTTTATCCACCCGGGATGTCTCATAAAAAAACCGACTCCGTCAGATATTGCATAAAACAGGGCGGTTGAGCCTGCCGTAACACCAGTGCAATGCGATGGATATCAAGAGCCGAGTGAATGCGGGAGAGATTTACCGCGTGTGAGTTCCGGAGCGGCGCCGGTATGCCCCGCAAAGTACTCGCCGAGGGAGTTACAGGTAAAAGCTTTTCCGGCAGGTCCACCTCCCTGCTGCCAGCAATTTAACGCAACATTAAGATTAACCGATTCACGAAAGGTTAGTCAAATCATTCAAATCACCAATCCCACCGGTGTTCCATCATCCGTGAAAATGCACTCCCCCGGCGTTCCGCTCCTGCCGGCGCCTCATGCCTTCCCGGAAAAAACCGGATAATGATGGATGTCGTGCAGCCGGCTACCGCCAGCCCCTGAAGAGCAGTCTCTTGAAATTCCAGAAGTGGAGAAGTCTCACTGTAAAAGTATTCTGGTCGACATTCAGGGCGAGATCTTTTATTGCGGCGCGGTTCTTTGCAATCTCTTTATCGCGCGACCTGTCAAGCCCGCCGTCCGCTATAAAGTGCTGTATTTTACCGAGTTCTCCTGCATCGAGCCAGACCCCGTGCCTGCTGCACCTGTCGATTATCACCCCCGAGATTTTACCGAAGTTCCTCCTGTTCATCAGCTTTCCGCACCGGACGCACGGTATATATTCAACAGGCCCGCGGACAGGACTCCTTATATATTCATCACCGGTCTTTACCTTCCGGTAGACGGTTCTTTGCATGGTGGCCCTGCGGAATTCATCCCTGTCAAGCCATACGCCGTTGCACCGCGGGCAGATATCATATTCCTCACCGTCGGTAACGAGGAGTTCAAGCCCTACTTTGCATCTCGGGCATTCCGGAGCGAGAGAGCCGCCTGTTTCGTGCTGCCGGCCCCCGCAGTGGGGGCATATGCTGTATTTGATATTCATGTTTTTGTTGCAGTGCTCGCATTTTTTTGTCTTCTTCGATGCCTTTGCAGCGCTCATAATGCTTCCTTTCTCCTCTTTGCGGTCACATCGGAATATTGCCGGCAGCCCCCGTCTTATATAACATAAAGTTCATCTTGTTTCTACGGCAAATCGTTGAAAGACTTTAACACCGGAGCCTCTTGCAAAAGTATGAAAATGCCTGTATATGTCATCTCGACCAAAGGAGGAAATCTTTCGGCATCGATGAGTTATAAGACCCCTCTCTCCGCTCGATGTGACTGACGGAGGACTTTTGCAGGAGGCTCTAAAAGCAATAATATACCCGTTACCATTACGAAGGCTATCTCTTTTCAACCTTCAGGAACCTTGCGTTGATGGCCACTATCACGGTGCTCAGCGACATCAGCACGGCTCCCATCGCCGGGGTGAGCAGTATCCCCGCCTTGTAAAGCGCCCCCGCCGCGAGAGGAATGGCAAAGGCATTGTATCCCGTGGCCCACGCGAGGTTCTGTATCATCTTCCTGTACGTCGCCCGTGCAAGGCCGAGTATTGCCACTGCATCGAGGGGATTGCTCCTGACCAGTATGATGTCCGCTGTCTCCACCGCCACATCGGTGCCTGCGCCGATGGCGATGCCCACATCGGCCTGGGCAAGGGCCGGAGCGTCGTTCACACCGTCGCCGGTCATTGCAACCACCAGGTTTCTTGCCTGGACTTCCTTCACCTTTGCCGATTTCTCATGAGGCAGCACCTCGGCAAAGTAATCGTCAAGCTGCAGTTCCCCGGCCACCCAGGCGGCGACCTGCCGGTTGTCGCCTGTAAGCATCATGCACTGGATACCCATGCCCCTGAGCAGGGAGATCGCCTCTTTGGACTCCGGCCTTATAATGTCGGCCAGCGCCACTGCGCCTTTCAACTCACCGTCGATCATAACGAAGACAACCGTTTTCCCCTGCGCCGACAGCTTTTCAATCCTTCCGTCATTGATCTTGATATTATTCTCTCTCAAATATCCGGGGCTCACGACTTTCACATCCCTGCCGTTCACCCTGCCTTCCGCCCCCTTGCCCGGGATCGCCATGAAGCCCTCGACCGGGTATGTTTCAGGGGATGAAGCGACTATGCCTTTTGCTATGGGATGCTCTGAATGTGCCTCTACGGATGCTGCATATTTGATAATCTCCTTTTCGTCCGTGCCGTCCTTAAAGACCACGGTATCGGTAACGCCGAAACGGCCTTCCGTGAGGGTGCCTGTCTTGTCGAATATAATGGCCTGTATGTTCCGGGCCTTCTCAAAGGCTGTACGGTTTCTTATTAAAAGACCGTTGCTTGCAGAAAGCGCGGTAGAGACGGCAACTACGAGGGGCACGGCAAGTCCCAGTGCATGCGGACAGGCGATAACCATGACCGTGACCGTTCTTTCAAGGGCAAAGGCAAAGTCCTTATTCATCAGGACCAGCCAGATAAAGATCGTTATCGCCCCGCCTCCAAGGGCTATGACCGTGAGCCACAGTGCAGCCCGGTTTGCCAGGTCCTGGGTTTTGGACTTGCTCTCCTGGGCCTCTTTTACAAGCTCGATTACCTGTGAGAGAAACGAGTCCCTGCCCGTCTTTTTGATTTCAACCGTAATCGACCCTTCACCGTTTATGGATCCCCCTATAACCCTGTCGCCGGGTTTTTTGGATACAGGCATTGACTCCCCTGTGAGCATGGCCTCATTTACGGACGAGCCTCCGGCAACAACATCGCCGTCAGCGGGTATCTTCTCCCCGGGCTTCACCAGGACCCTGTCGCCGGTCTTGAGTTCATCCAGCGCCACATCCCGCACACTGCCGTCGGGCATGAGCTTATGCGCCTCCGAAGGCATCAGCTTTGCAAGCTCTTCGAGGGCGCGCGATGCTCCCATAATGGACTTCATCTCTATCCAGTGGCCGAGAAGCATGATATCGATCAGTGTGGCCAGCTCCCAGAAAAAAACCTTTCCCTTCAGCCCGAAGACAACCACGCTGCTGTAAACATATGCGGTTGTGATGGCAATGGCTATCAGGGTCATCATACCCGGTTTAACGCTCCTGAGTTCGTTAAAGAGGCCCTTCAGGAACGGGTAGCCGCCGTAGAAGAAGACAAAAGACGAAAGCCCGAAGAGGATATAGAGATCGCCTGCAAATCTCAGAGACTCGCCGAGACCGGCGACTCTCTGTATCAGGGGCGAGAGGGCAAGCACGGGTACGGTAACGACCATGGATATCCAGAAGCGCTTTCTGAAATCGGCCACCATGTGTGAATGGTGGTCTGCATGCCCCTTGTGCCTGTCGTGTGCTTCATGGACCGCAGGGACATGTGAAGCGCCGGGCTCACCATGGCCCGCATGTCCCCCGAGGCCTGCGTATCCTTCATGTTTCATGTCATCATGACCTTCACGTGTCTCATGAGAGGCCTTCGCCCCCTCATGGGCCTTCATGTCGTGTTTCATTGAACCGTGTTCATCTTTGGCTGAGTGTCTGGAATGATCCATGTGAGTTTCTCCTTAATCCCGTATTACCGGGGACGGGCCGGTTTTCAAGAGGACTCCGGGCAGGCTTGTTGGATCCGCCCGGGGGATGACCTGCCGGCAGACGCCTTTCGTTAATCGCGATAATCCTTAAAGTTTCAATTCCGCAAGTTCTCAAGAAGGACTTCCGTGACTGTAATGGTTGCATAATGTTCAACAACATGACAATGACATAAATCATAGTATATGAATCTTTCCTGCATGTCAAAATACAAACCGTGCCCTGCGACATTATGACGTCTCTGACCGTGCAGTTGCAAAAAATACCGCCCGCAGGCGGTATTTTGATGCATCCGTCAGGTATAGTAATATTCAATGAGAAACAGGCTCGGCATTCTTCTTTTCTGCCTGTTCGTGGTCATGATCGGCTACGGGCTGACCCTGCCGGTGCTGGCATTTTATATTGAACGGCTGGCACTGTCCGGGGGCGCCTCCGTAGGAAGGGCGTATATTCACGTCGGCCTCCTCACGGGCATTTTCGCCTTCATGCAGTTCTTCTTCGCCCCGCTCTGGGGCAGGTTGTCGGACCGGCTCGGACGCCGCCCGATTTTCATGATCGGACTGAGCGGCTACGCCGTGTTCATGGCGCTCTTCGGCATGGGGACGAACCTGCTCATGCTCTATGCGGCCCGTATCCTCGGGGGCGTTCTCTCGGCAGCCGTGCTGCCGACCGCAAACGCCTATGTTGCAGATCTCACCTCAGAGGCGGAGCGCGGCAAGGGAATGGCTTGGCTGGGCAGCGCCACAGGGCTGGGAGTGGTCGCCGGTCCGGCGCTCGGGGCATATATGTCCCGGCTGGACTGGGGGGCCGGATACCGTTTCGGCGCTTTCCACATCAATGGTTTTTCCGCACCGTTTTTTTCCGCATCCGTGCTTGCGGTTGTCGCCCTCCTGGCAAGCATGCGTTTTCTGCCCGAATCAATCACCCTCCCGGGCCGCGGCCCCCATGAAAAAGATGCCATGGGCAACCGCTTGTCGGACGCCGGCCCGGGCTGGAAGGTTGTACGCCGGTCACTGCTTGATATGCTCGCACTGTCTTTTCTCGGTTATTTTGCGTTGTCCCTGTTTGAAGGCACATTCGCCCTGCATGCAAAGAGGGTGATGAATTTCGGGCCGGCGGAGATGGGTCTTGTGTTTATGGTATGCGGATTTATCATGGCCGCGGCGCAGGCCGCGATAGTGGGCCGGTTCATCGGCAGGGTCGGCGAGATGCCCATGCTGTCACTCGGTTTCGGACTCATGGGCATTGCACTGGTCCTGCTGATGACAACGCAGAGCATGGTCATTATCCTTTCTTATGTAGTGGTGTTTGCGCTGGGCATGGCCGCCCTCAACCCGGGGCTGGCTTCGCTGGTGAGCAAGCGCTCCGGCAGGCACGCCGGCGCCGCGCTCGGCCTGCAAAGCGCGGCCAACAGCCTCGGACAGGCCGCAGGCCCGGTGGCCGGCGGCATCCTGTTTGCATGGGATATACATATGCCTTACCTGCTGACAGCGGCCCCGCTCATTATCGCCGCCCTGATTACGGCGAGGAAATCCCCGGCGGGGAAGTAGGACGGGGGAATTTTTCCGGCGTTTTTTTGCGCCGGATTTAGTCCACATTTCATTAACCGGATTTTCACAGCAAAACATCTTTAAAATCAACAAGTTCAGAAAAATTCACTTTTCGCTTGACATATACAATATATTGTGGTTTAATTTCATATCTCATCTACATGGAGGGGGATAGTTCAATCGAACGGCAGGCTGCGGGGGGAACCGGTTATTAAAACTTTTAATAAGCTTAATAATTCTGCAAATATAATTTTGCACGTTGCATAAAAGGAGCGGAGATACCCTTATGCAACTGCCGGGATAAGCTGCACTGAGAGGGAGGACTATTTTATGAAAGCAGAGACCGTACGGGGAAAGATTGATTTAACACCGAGCGCATTGAAGGTTCTTGAGAAGAGATACCTGAAAAAAGATGAAGACGGCACCGTAATCGAGACCCCTGAAGAGATGTTCAGGCGCGTTGCCAAGTCCGTCGCGCAGGTGGAACTGAACCACGGCAAGTCCGGGGCCGAGGTCGGGTACATCGAGGAAAAGTTTTACAATCTCATGACCTCATTGAGGTTCCTGCCCAACAGCCCCACACTCATGAATGCGGGAAGGAGGCTGGGGCAGCTCTCCGCATGTTTCGTCCTCCCTGTGGAAGACTCCATGGAGTCCATTTTCGGGGCAGTGAAACACGCGGCCCTCATACACAAGTCCGGCGGGGGTACGGGTTTTTCATTCTCCAGTCTCAGGCCGAAGGGCGACATCGTGGGCTCGACCAAAGGTGTCTCTTCAGGCCCGATCTCATTCATGACGGTCTTTGATGCGGCCACCGAGGCCATAAAACAGGGCGGAACGCGAAGGGGAGCGAACATGGGCATACTGCGTGTGGACCACCCTGATATTCTCGATTTCATATCCGCAAAGGAAAACAACGCCAGACTCAACAATTTCAACCTCTCCGTTGCATTAACGGATGTGTTCATGAAGGCCGTTGAAAGGGATGAGGAGTACGACCTGATAAACCCGCATACAGGGAAAACCGTACGCCGGCTGAAGGCCAGAGAGGTGTTCAACATGATAGTGAACCATGCATGGAAAAACGGGGAACCCGGGATTATCTTCATAGACAGGATAAACCGCGACAATCCCACGCCCTCGGCCGGACGGATCGAAAGCACCAATCCGTGCGGCGAACAGCCGCTCCTGCCGTATGAATCCTGCAACCTGGGATCGATCAACCTGTCGAAATTCGTCCGCCCGTCCGGCTCCATAGACTGGGACTCTCTCAGGGAGACCGTGCACAATTCCGTGCATTTTCTCGATAATGTCATAGTCATCAACAAATACCCCCTGAAGAAGATAGAAGAGGCCACAAAGGCAAACAGGAAAATAGGCCTCGGCGTCATGGGCTGGGCGGACATGCTGATAAAGCTCGGCATCCCTTATAATTCCGACGAGGCTTCAAAGCTCGCAACAGAGGTGATGGGCTTTATCCAGACCGAAAGCAAAAAGTTCTCCTCTGTCCTGGCAGCGGAAAGGGGGGACTTTCCCAATTATGAAAAGAGCATTTACAATGGGCGGATGAGGCTGAGGAACGCAACAACCACGACAATCGCCCCGACCGGCACACTTTCGATAATTGCAGGGTGTTCAAGCGGCATCGAGCCCCTGTTTGCAGTGGCGTTCGTGCGCAATGTCCTTGAAGGCACAAAACTCTACGAGGTAAATCCCCTGTTCGAAAAAATCGCCAGGGAGAGGGGATTCTGGAGCAAGGAGCTTATAGAGAGGATTGCCGGGAAGGGAAGCGTGAAGGATGTTGAAGAGGTGCCGGAGGACGTAAAAAGGGTGTTCGTCACGGCGCACGACATCTCCCCGCTTGACCACATAAGAATGCAGGCGGCCTTTCAGAAGCATGTCGACAATGCGGTTTCCAAGACGGTCAATTTTTCTCACAACGCCTGCCCCAAGGACGTTGAGGACGCATATTTCCTTGCATACGGCCTGGGATGCAAGGGGGTGACCGTTTACAGGGACGGCTCCCGGAAGAACCAGGTGCTGTCGACCGGCAGGACCGCTGCACGGGATGAACGGCAGGATGCCGCCGTTGCGCTGCCTGTGCAGAAAATAACCCCGAGAAAGAGACCCGAGGTGATCAAGGGTACGACGAGGTTGATGAAGACGGGCTGCGGCAACCTGTATGTCACCATAAACGAGGATGAGAACGGCAACCTCTTTGAGCTCTTCACGCAGATGGGAAAGGCGGGGGGCTGCGCTGCGAGCCAGTCCGAGGCCATCGGCAGGCTTATAAGCCTTGCGCTGAGGAGCAATATAGAGCCTATCGAGATCGAAAAACAGCTCAAGGGTATAAGCTGCCACAGCCCCGCATGGGCACGCGGAGGCAAGATCGCATCCTGTTCCGACGCCATATCCAAGGCCATAGAGAGGTACCTTGAACGCGGCAACAAGAGCAACGGCAACGGTTCTCATCCCCCGCGGAAGGAGAAGGTGATGTTCTACGGGGCGTGTCCTGACTGCGGCGGCTCTGTGGAGCATGAAGGCGGATGCGCCGTCTGCAGGGACTGCGGATATACGAAATGCTCGTAAACCTTACAGTTGCATAAAAACACCGCCTGCGGGCGGGAGGGCCCGCCCCTTCCTTCAAACGTTGATCTCCGGATTTGTATCATCCCCCTGTTTTACATTTCCGAAACACTTGTGATATGTTTATAAATCCGGCTTGACGGGCGGAAGCGTGCAATACGCCCTGCGCCGTTGCAAACCTCTTTGATTTCAATACATGACTGCCGGTTCTGAAAGGGACGTATGAGAGATGAAGATTAAAAAAGCAGTGCTCGCATATTCCGGGGGGCTTGATACATCTGTCGCCATTAAATGGCTGAAGGAGACCTACGGCTGCGAGGTCATAGCCTACTGCGCCGACCTCGGGCAGGAAGAAGACATGGATGCGGTCAGGGAAAAGGCCCTGAAGACAGGTGCATCGAAGGTCTATGTGCTGAACCTCAGGGAAGAGTTCGTGAAGGATTACGTGTTCCCCATGCTGAGGGCGAATGCGGTTTATGAAGGGGCCTACCTCATGGGCACGTCCATAGCAAGGCCGCTCATAGCAAAAAAACAGATAGAGATAGCGGAGAGGGAAAAGGCGGATGCGGTCTCGCACGGCGCCACGGGCAAGGGGAACGACCAGGTGAGGTTCGAGCTTGCCTACTATGCCCTGAACCCCGGCATAAAGGTAATCGCGCCGTGGAGGGAATGGGAGTTCAACTCGAGGGAGTCACTGATAGACTATGCAAAGAAACACGGCATCCCCGTCCCGGTGACCCGTGAGAAACCCTACAGCACGGACATGAACCTCTTTCATATAAGCTACGAAGGGGGAATACTGGAAGACCCATGGGCGGAGCCCCCTGAAGACATGTTTACAATGACGGTGTCACCGGAAAACGCCCCCCGGGAAGCCGTGTACCTGGAGATCGGATATGAAAAGGGCGACCCGGTTTCGATTAACGGAAAGAGGCTGTCTCCCGCCGCTCTCCTGAAAGAGCTCAACGCCGTCGCGGGCGCGCACGGCATAGGCAGGCTGGATGTCGTCGAGAACCGGTTTGTCGGCATAAAGTCCAGGGGGGTCTATGAAACACCCGGCGGTACCGTACTGCATATCGCCCACAGGGCGGTCGAGTCCGTCACCCTCGACAGGGAGCTTATGCACCTGAGGGACTCCCTTGTGCCGGAATACTCGGCGCTTGTTTATAACGGCTTCTGGTTTTCCCCTGAAAGAGAGGCGCTGCAGTGCCTCATGGACCGGGCGCAGGGAAACGTGACAGGCACTGCAAGGCTGAAGCTTTACAGGGGCAACTGCACGGTGGCGGGGAGAAAGGCCCCGGAATCCCTCTACAGCCGTGAGCTTGCAACATTCGGGGCCGAAGACGTTTATGACCAGAAGGATGCGGAAGGATTTATCAGGCTGAATGCCCTGAGGCTGAAACTGCACGGACCGGGTTCAAGATAATTATGGACGACTTACATTACTGGCTTGCCCTTAATTTCCTGACCGATATAGGCCCTGTAACCGCGCGCAGGCTGCTGTCGGCCTGCGGCGGTCCCGGGAACATCTTCCGCATGTCTTTTGAAGAGCTCCGTAAGATCGAGGGTGTCGGTGAGCACAGGGCACGGAGCATCACCGGCTTCAACAGGTGGGAGGCAGTCCGCAGGGAGGCCGGCAATATCGCTGAACGCCGTATGACGGTGCTCACCATTAATGACGACGGGTATCCCGCACCGCTCAGGGCTGTGCAGGACGCCCCCCTTGTGCTTTATATGAAGGGGGATTTCCGGGATGTTGACAAATATGCCGTCTCCGTAGTAGGTTCAAGAAGGGCTACCGCTTACGGCATTGAGGTGGCTGAAAGGATAAGTTACAGGCTGGCCTCGAAGGGGCTGACGGTTGTAAGCGGAATGGCAAGGGGTATAGATACCGCCTCCCACAGAGGGGCGTTGAAAGCGGGCGGCAGAACCGTCGCGGTTATGGGTTCGGGGCTTGATGTGCCGTACCCGCCGTCCAACAGGGGACTGATGAACGCCGTTGCCGGCTCAGGGGCGGTTATAAGCGAGTTTCCTCTCGGAACCCTGCCGAACAAAGAAAACTTTCCGAGGAGAAACCGGATCATCAGCGCCCTGTCCCTGGGCGTCATCGTCGTAGAGGCCACTCTTGACAGCGGCTCTCTCATTACAGTAGCATATGCCCTCGAACAGGGCAGGGAGGTCTTTGCAGTGCCCGGCAACGTTACTTCGAGAAATTCCCGCGGCACCAATGATCTTATCAGGAAGGGAGCGAGGCTTGTTGAAAGCGCTGAAGATGTCATTGATGAACTGGAGCCGCAGATAAAGGGCATCCTCAGGGAAGACAGGCTGAACGATGAAGAGATATTGTCCGCTATGACGGAAGATGAGAAGGCGCTTTGCAGTTATCTGAGCACAGGACCCAAACACATAGATTCGATCACCAGGGAGACCGACACTTCAACCGCCAAGGCACTGTCGATACTGCTGGGTCTTGAACTGAAGGGAATCGTCAGACAGACAGAGGGAAAACATTTCTCCCTCAATTGAGGGACTAAACCTTGATGTTGCATAAACAGGCAGGAGAGACCGCCTTAAAACCTCCGCCGCACTCCCCTGCCCCGCGCAGGCGTATTTTTATGCCAGTGTAAGGTAATGATAAAGGTTTGGCGGAAGAGCGCCGATAAAATTAACCGTTGAGACAGTCAGGATAAACCGGCAGTCCCCCCCCTTGTCTCTATCAAAGGGCAAGGGGGATTTACAAGGAGCAGCTTCAGATGAAGTCACTTTTGATTGTTGAGTCACCGGCCAAGGTGAAGACCCTCGGGAAGTTTCTCGGTAAGAAGTTCGCCATCAAGGCATCCGTCGGGCATGTGAAAGACCTGCCGAGGAAAGAGCTTGGCGTGGATATCGAAAACAACCTCTCGCCCACTTACGTGGTGATCGAAGGGAAGGAGAAAGTCCTCAACGAGCTGAAAAAGGCGGCCAGGAACGCCGACAGGGTCTTCCTCGGCCCTGACCCCGACAGGGAGGGGGAGGCGATAGCGTGGCATATTGCCGAGGAGTTAAACGGCGCTTCCTCGGATAAGATATTCCGGGTGGAGTTCAACGAGATAACCGAAAAGGCTGTGACGGAGGCCATCAGACATCCGAGGAAGATCAACATGAATCTCGTCGACGCGCAGCAGGCAAGGAGAATACTGGACAGGCTTGTGGGCTACAAGCTCTCGCCGCTGCTGTGGCGCAAGGTCCGCCGCGGTCTCAGCGCCGGGAGGGTCCAGTCCGTGGCGCTGAGGCTTGTCGTGGACAGGGAACGCGAGATCCAGGCCTTCAGGCCAGAGGAGTACTGGAGCATCACGGCGACGCTGCAGGGCAAGGAGCCGCCCCCGTTTGACGCAAGGCTCTTTCACATAAACGGGAAAAAGGCCGAGGTTAAAAATGAATCCGAAGCCGCCAGGATAGTGGAGGATACAGAGGGCAAAAGTTTTATTGTAAAAAAGATAGAGAAAAAGAAGAGGAGGCGTTCCCCCGCCCCGCCGTTTATTACGAGCACCCTTCAGCAGGAGGCGTCAAGAAAGCTCAGGTTCACGGCCAAGAAAACAATGCTCGTTGCCCAGCAGCTCTATGAAGGGATAGAACTCGGCGATGAGGGCTCGACGGGGCTTATAACCTATATGAGAACCGACTCCGTGAGGGTCTCCGCTGAAGCGCAGCAGGAGGCGCGGGCACTGATAAGGGGTGAGTTCGGCAGGGAGTATCTCCCCCAGAAACCGCCGGTTTACAAGAGCAAAAAGTCTTCACAGGATGCGCACGAGGCAATAAGGCCCACATCGCTTCTCAGGCCCCCGGCGGCGGTGAGGAAGTATCTGACACGGGACCAGTACAACCTTTACAAACTCATCTGGAACCGTTTTGTCGCCAGCCAGATGCACCATGCGCTTCTGGAGCAGACCTCTGTGGATATAGAGGCGGGGAAGTACACCTTCCGGGCAACCGGCACTGTTGTCAAGTTCCCGGGGTTCATGAAACTCTACACTGAAAGCGGGGACAACGGAGGAGAGGATGAAGGACTGCTGCCCCCCTTATCGGAAGGTGATGTGCTGGCGAAGATCGCCATAACGCCGAAGCAGCACTTCACGCAGCCGCCGCCGAGGTTTTCAGAGGCAAGCCTCGTCAGGGAGCTTGAAGCAAAGGGAATCGGGCGGCCGAGCACGTACGCCACGATTCTCTCAACGATACAGGACAGGAAGTATACCGAGAAAACCGAGGGCAGGTTCAAGCCCACGGAACTCGGAATCATCGTCAGCGACCTGCTTGTCGAGAGATTCCCGGAGCTGATGGATTACAACTTCACCGCAAAGATGGAGAGCAACCTGGACAGGATCGAGGAGGGCGGCCTGCGGTGGGTTGATATCGTGATGGATTTCTACAGGCCGTTCGACCATGACCTTGAAGAGGCCATGAAAATCCAGGGCAAGGTAAAGCCGCAGGACATCCCCACAGAGCACGTATGTGAAAAATGCGGCTCTCCCATGGTCATTAAATGGGGCAGGCACGGAAGGTTTATCGCCTGCACGGGGTATCCCGGCTGCAAAAACACCATGCCTTTTGAAAACCGGAACGGCGACGGCCGGGCAAAGGCCGCGGATGCGCAGGAGACGGACGAGAAATGTGAAAAATGCGGCTCCCCCATGGTGTTGAAATCCGGCAAGTTCGGCAGGTTTCTCGCCTGCAGTAAATATCCCGAATGCAAGACGACGAAGGCTATAGGCATCGGCGTCAGGTGTCCTGAAGACGGCGGTGAGATAGTGGAGAGGAGAACCAAAAGGGGCAAGGTGTTTTTCAGTTGCGGGAATTATCCCGCGTGTAAATTCGCCATATGGTACAGGCCGGTGGACAGGACCTGCCCGGAATGCGGAGCCGCCATCCTGGTCGAAAAGCGGACGAAAAAAGGCGAGTATATCGCATGTATAAAAAAGGAGTGCGGCTACAGGGAAGAACTCCGGGAAGCGGAAAACCTTCAGCCGGCTCTCAAGGCTTAGATACAATATACCGTTTCAATAAGAAATGGTGCTTGTCATCAATATGACATTGAGGGGACAACGGTTCACATCTAACTATTTGATTTTCAATGAATTTGGTGGGCAATGCCATTTTTTGCCCCGTAATATATATTGCTTTTTGTAATTGCATATTGCGTGCCGGATTATGTAAAATAAAGGCTGTATGAAGGTAAACTGCTGAAACGGGCTGAAACGGACTGTAAGATGAATATGCTTGATTTCAGATACGTGGTCCTGCTGCTTTCCGTCCTGGCGTTCGGCTGCAGCCTTCCCAACACACTCCTTGGCAACTTCCGGATAAACAGGCCGCCCGAAGCCGCCGCTCCGCCTGCCATAATGGTTGAGGGGAATGAAGATGCCCCGGACGTGAAGGCGGAACCCCGCAGCGAACAAATGAAAGAACCGGAACCGGAAGAAAAAAGCGAGGCTGCGGATGTAAATCCAACCGATGAAAATGATAAAGCCTGTGCGGACTGCAACGCCGGCGGCAATGACAATGAACCGGTCGATGAGACGGACATGGAGACGGTCCGGGCAGCGCCGGATGCCGGAAACACGGAAAACATCCCCGTGGAGAAAATCCAGGATGTGGGATTCTATGATGACACGGAGGACACGGGAAAGGAGCAGAACCTCCTTGATGCGGCCCTGGACTATAGCAATGCGGCCCAGGAGTTCTGGTCCGAGGGCAACCTTGAGAAGGCCATAGAGATGCTGGACCAGGCATACGCCCTTGTCCTTCAGGTTGATATCAACGAATATCCCGAACTGATCCAGCAGAAGGAAGACCTGCGCTTCATGATTTCAAAGAGGATCCTGGAGATATACGCCTCGCGGTACACGGCGGTCAACGGGAACCATAACGAGATTCCCCTGACAATGAATGAGCACGTGGCAAAGGAGATTAAAAGGTTCCAGGGGCCGGACCGCAGGTTTTTCCTGGAGTCGTACAAGCGCTCCGGAAGATACATGAATATGATAGTGGCCGCCCTGAAAGAGGCCGGCCTGCCCGAGGACCTTGCCTGGCTGCCCCTGATAGAGAGCGGCTTCAAGGTCAGGGCCATGTCCCGCGCACGCGCCCTGGGCCTGTGGCAGTTCATTTCCTCCACGGGCTCGAAGTTCGGCCTGAAGAGGGACACGTGGGTCGACGAAAGGCTGGACCCCGAAAAATCGACCAGGGCCGCCATCGCCTACCTGAAAGAGCTGCACAATATCTTCGGAGACTGGACAACTGTGCTTGCGGGTTACAACTGCGGGGAAGGGACCGTCCTGAGGACGATCCGCAATCAGAGGATCAATTACCTCGACAACTTCTGGGACCTGTACAGGGAGCTTCCACGGGAGACCGCGCGGTATGTCCCGAAATTCCTGGCAACCCTGCACATCCTGAAAGACCCGGAAAAATACGGATTCAAACTGGGAGAGCCGGATCCGCCGGTACTGTATGAATCCGTAACCATCGAAAAACCGGTTCTCCTGAAGACGGTGGCCGGGGAACTGGGCATCCCTCTGAAAGTGCTCAGGGAACTGAATCCCGAGCTGCGTTATCAGGTGACGCCGGCCACGCCGTATGCGCTCAAGGTGCCTGCAGGCATGACCGAGGTGCTGCTTGCAAAGCTCGAGGAGATACCCGGCTGGGCTCCTCCGGAGAACGCATATGTATACCACAGGGTCAAGAAAGGCGAGACACTGTCGCTTATAGCCATGAAATACCGCACGACCGTCAGGAAGATAATCATGGCCAACGATATACGGCGCAAACATTTCATCCGGGTGGGCCAGAAACTGAAAATACCCCTGAGGGACAGCTCCTACAGCGTCTCATACAGAAACCTCCGCGCATCAAAGGTGGGTCTGCCGCCGGACGGCCTGTACCGTATCAAAAAGGGGGATTCGCTCTGGCTGATTGCCAGGAGATTCAATACAAACACAAAGACCCTTGAACGGATCAACAACCTCAAATCCACGCGGTTATACGTGGGGCAGGTCATAAAGATCACGGAAACCGACTGAGTACCGGCAACCCGGCTAAGCGCCGAGCGCCTTCAGGACGGTCTCTGCAATAAAATTCGCCGCCCCGGGGTCAAGCTCCGGATAAATCGGAAGTGACAGTACCTCCCTCGCCGCCGCCTCGCTCTCCGGGAAGTCGCCCTCCGAATAACCGAGATACCTGAACGCCTCCTGCATATGGAGTGAAAGCGGGTAATAGACAACGGATGATATGGAATGCCCGGCAAGGGCCTTCTTCACCTCGCCCCTGAACGGTGTCCTTATGGTGTACTGGTGATAGACATGCACCCTGTCCTCCAGCTCCACCGGGCACCTGACAGCGCCGCCGAGCACGGAGGAGTACAGTTTTGCGATGCCGCGCCTCTTTTCATTGTATTCGTCTATGTGCCTTAATTTTATCCTGAGTATGGCGGCCTGGATTTCATCCAGCCTGCTGTTGTAACCCAGGAAACCATGCCGGTAGGGGCCGACGGTCCCGTGGTTTCTGAGGAGCCTCACCTTTTCGTATATGCCCGGATTGTTTGTTATCATCATGCCGCCGTCGCCGTAGGCGCCGAGGTTCTTGCTCGGATAAAAGCTGAAACACCCGGAATCGCCCATGCTTCCTACGGGAACACCGCCATATGTGGCCCCGAAGGCCTGGGCGCAGTCTTCGATCACCCTGAGATTGTATCTTCCTGCAATGTTCATGATCTCTTTCATGTCCGCAGGCTGGCCGAAAAGGTGAACAACGACTATGGCCTTCGTCCTGGGGGTTATCTTTTCTTCTATCTTTGCGGCGTCTATATTCAGTGTATCGCCGTCTATATCAACAAAGACCGGCCTGGCCCCCACATAAGTGATTGCCTCTGCGGACGCAATAAAGGTGAACGGCGTGGTGATCACCTCGTCGCCCGAGGTTATGCCGAGGGCGTGCAGACACAGGTGCAGCGCATCGGTGCCGGATGCAAGGGCCACGGCGTTTTTGACATTGCAGTATGACGCTATCTCCTGCTCAAGGGATTCCACGTTGGGCCCCAGCACGAACTGGCCGCTGTCCAGTATCTCTTTCAGAACTGATTTTATTTCCTCCTGCAGCGGCTCATGCTGGGCCTTGAGGTCAAGCATGGGTATGGAAGCTTTACTGTGAACGGTTTTTATCATTGTCGTCAGTTGTATGTCCGGAGCCCTTCATTAACCAGCCCGGATATCTTTAATGCGACCCTCAGGGCCTCCCTGCCCTCATGCCCCGAGACAGCGGGCCTTGTCCCGTTGCGCACGCATTCCATAAAAGATATGAGCTCTTCCCTGAGCGGCTCTTTCGGCTCCGGCCTCTTGATCTCGGCCGCACTGCCGTTGAGACCCCTGCGGCAGGTTATCTCCTGTGTCCGATAGTCCAGGTCCATCAGTGACCCGCGCTGGAATATCCTGAGCCGCCGGGTCTTTTCCTTCTCTATCCTGCTTGCCGAGGCCTCGGCGATGCAGCCGTTTTCAAATTCAATCCATGCACGGGCCGTATCGATATTTTCAGTCAGGACCTTTGCCCCCGTGGCGCGGATATCGGTAATACCGGAGTTCACCAAACTTAATATTATATCTATGTCGTGTATCATTAAGTCAAGTGTGACATCCACATCAGCGCCCCTTCCGAGAAAAGGGGACAGCCTGCGGCATTCGATAAAATCCGGTCTGTCCACCTGCCTGCTCAGCATGGAGACCCCCGGGTTGAATCTTTCAAGGTGCCCCACCTGGAGCACGAGATTTCTCTTTTCAGCCTCGCGGATAAGCGCATCGGCCTCTTCGACAGTCGTTGTCACCGGCTTTTCAATGAGCAGGTTCCTGCCGTGTTTCAGGATGTCCATCCCTATCCGGAAGTGCAGCGTGGTAGGCGCCGCAATGCTGGCCGCATCCACGGAGCCGATGATATCCATGTAATCAACGCACGCCGCGCAGTTGTATTCCGATGCGACCTGCCGCGCCCTCTGCGGATCAATATCCACTACAGCGGCAAGCTCCACACCTTCCAGGCCTGAGAATATCCTCGCGTGATGATACCCGATCGAGCCTGCGCCTATGACCGCGACCCTTATCATTTCTTTATTCCCACCACCACAATGCCCGCCCTGTCGGCTTCCTTTATGAAGTTCTCCCTGTCAATAATGATGCACTTTCCGGCTTCAACCGCCAGCACCCTTGCCCCCGAGGTTTTCATTGCGCTGAGAGTGCCGCCGCCCGCGACAGGCACGTCAAAACGCATATCCTGCTGCGGCTTGCTCACCTTCACCACGACCGCATCCTTTCCCGCAAGGACGCCGCCTCTCCTGACGGCCTCGTCCGTTCCCTCAATGGCTTCAACCGCCATGACAGCCTGATCCTTTACGACAACTGTCTGGCCGATGTCCAGCCGGCCTATCTTCCTGGCGATGCCCCATCCGAACTCTATGTCCTGCATCTCGCCCTTTGAGGGTCTCCTGCGTGTCATCACCCCTTCAGGGGCAAGCAGGTCCTTTGTAAAGGCGGTTGTCTTGTGGAGTCTGATGCCGTTTTTTTCCAGCTCCCCGACAACGGCCTTCATAATGGTGTCGTCCGAGCGGTTTTTCAGTGAGAAGAGCAGCTTCACGGCCTTCAGGTCAGGGACAAGGCTTGCCTTGTTTGCGTAAAGGAGGCGTTTGGGCACCTTCCCCGCCATAACCGCCTCGGTGACGGACAGTTTCTTGAGCAGATTTATCAGGCCACCGAACCGGCCGATATTTATCCTGTGGAAATCATCCGCAACCGGTTTCAACGACTCGTCCGCAGGCGGCTGCAGGGCTATCGCCACGACCCTGTAGCCCATTTTCTTTGCTCCGGATGCAACCGCACCCGGCAGGTCGCCCGTTCCCGCGATAAGCCCCAGTGTCCTGGATGCTCCTGATTCACCGGACGCCTTCAGCGGCATATCCCTCTCTTGTTTTCTTCAATAAACCGGATGAGATATTTGATCTCATCCGACTGCCCGACCTCATTTTTTAATTTGTTTATGGCCTCCTTCAGGGTAAGCTTGCTGCGGAACAATATCTTGTAGGCCTTTTTGAGGTCCTTGATCGTCGAGTCCTTGAAATTCTGGCGTTTCAGGCCCACGGTGTTCAGGCCGTAGAGTTTCGCCCTGTCGCCCGCGGCGGTCGTAAAAGGCGGAATATCCTGCGGGATCGCGCTGAAACCGCCTATCATTGAATAGGCCCCTATTTTCGTAAACTGGTGCACGGCGACAAGCCCACCTATGAATGCATAATCCTCCACAACCACATGGCCCGCCAGCGTGGTTGCATTGGCCATTATCACGTGGTTGCCTATATTGCAGTCATGGGCGATATGCACATAAGCCATCAGGAAATTGTTGTTTCCTATCCTTGTCGCCTTGTCCCCGCCCACGGAGCCGCGGTGAATGGTGATATATTCCCTTATGATATTGTCGTCGCCTATCCTGACCGCTGTTTTTTCGCCCTTGTATCTGATGTCCTGCGGGGGGAGCCCTATCGAGGTAAAGGGGTATACAACACAGTTACGGCCCATCTCCGTTTCTTCTATGACCACATTCGAAAAAAGCCTGGTGTTTTCACCGAGTTTCACCCTTTTGCCCACAATGCAGTAAGGGCCTATCTCCACCCCCTCGGAGAGTTTCGCACCGGGGTCAACAATAGCCGTACGGTGAATCTTCGGCTTAGCCATTTTTCAATTCCTCTTCAGTGACCATGGCCGTGAATTCGGCCTCCGCAACAAGCCTGGTGTCCACAAACGCCTGGCCTGAAAATTTCCACACATTGCTCCTGTGCTGCAGGACGTTAACCTCCAGGCGCAGTTGGTCCCCCGGGATTATGGGCTTTCTGAACTTGGCTTTCTCTATACTCATGAAAAATACGGATTTCCCCTTTGCTCCCGAATGAGAGGCCAGTATCCCCGAGACCTGCGCCATGGCCTCTATGACCAGCACCCCGGGCATTATGGGATAGTCGGGGAAATGCCCCTGAAAGAACGGCTCGTTGATGGTGACGTTCTTAATGCCCACTGCCTTTGCATTGGGCTGTATCTCGGTAATCCTGTCCACCAGGAGAAAGGGGAATCTGTGGGGCAGGATGTTTTGTATTTCACGGCTGTTCATCATGTAACTGTCCCTCCTTATGCTAAATCCGCAAGCGGAATTTCAGACGCGGTTGAGCTTTCTCTCCAGGTCCCGCAGGCGCCTCACGTACTCCGGCAGCTTTGCGTATATGCCCTGCGCGCGCAGCCAGGTCCTGTGCGGGATCGCCGGGGTCCCGGAATACACCTCCCCCGCCGGGATATCGCCGGTGACGCCCGACTGTGCGCCTGCCATGGCCCTGCCGCCTATCTTCACGTGATCCCTGACCCCCACCTGGCCTCCGAGCACCACCCCGTCGCCGATCTCCACGCTGCCGCTGATGCCGGTCTGGGCTACTATTATACAATGTTTGCCTATTGTTACATTATGGGCGACCTGGACGAGATTGTCGATCTTTGTGCCGCATCCCACAACCGTATTGCCGGTCGTGGCCCTGTCGATTACAACATTCGCCCCAATCTCAACGTCATCCTCGATTATCACGCCCCCGACCTGGGGGATTTTATGATGCACCCCCTTTTCAGATACATACCCGAAGCCGTCGGCTCCGATAACCGCGCCTGCATGGACCGTCACCCTGCTGCCGATCCTCACATTCTCCCTGATGGTTGCATTGGCGTGAACGACCGAGTCATCGCCTATAGAGACATCTTCGCCGATATAAACCCCCGGGAATATGACGACCCGCGCCCCGAGCGTGACGTTGTTGCCTATACAGGCAAGCGGATGTATGGAGACATCCTCGCCCATGCCGACGTTGGCGCCGACAACGGCCCGTTCACTGACGCCCGCCGGCCTGAAGGGTTTCCCGTAAAAGACCTCCAGCGCCTTTGCAAAGGCAAGCTGCGGGTTGTCCACAACGAGCATGCTTGCCTTCAGCCCCTCAGGCTCTTCCCTTACAATCACGGCCGAGGCGTGTGAATTCAGGACGTCCTCAAGGTATTTCCTGTCCGACAGGAGCGTGATATCCCCTTCGCCGGCCTCCTTTATCCCCGATACCCCCGTTATTTCAACATCCGGATCACCGGATACCCTGCCGCCTGTAATATCTGCCAGTTCCCTGAGTTTCATGGTGTTGGGCCGTCACCGACTGTTGAGACTACTTGCTTTTTTTACCTTTCGCGGCTTTTTCCGAAGATCTTTTGTTGAATTCGCTGATTAACTTGTCGGTCAGGTCCAGCTTCTTCGATATATAGAGTATGCCGCCCTCGTTTTTTTCAAAGACCACGGTGTAGCCTTCCCCGGCGGCTATCTCGGCCAGGATGACCCGCATCTCCCCGAATATCTTCTGCACAAAGTCGTTTTCTTTCTTACGGTATTCATCCTCGGAATCCCGCCGCAGCCTCTGAAAGTCCCTGATGAGCCTTTCACGCTCCTCCTTCTTTTTCTTTATGGCCTCCGGATTGAGGATGGAAGCCTGTTTGGCGATCTCCTCCTCGAGCTTTTTGATCTCTTCGTTCTTTTTGATCAGACGTTCCTTGTTGGCCCTGAGCATGTCTTTCAGCACCTTTACGGCCTTCCTGCCCTCATCGGACTGGTTCAACGCCCTGTTCAAATCCACGTAACCGATCTTCAGGTCCGATGCCTGTGCGCTCAGGGCAAGCGCAAATACCGACAGAATTGTCACGAAAACCGTTTTTCTCATAAAGCCTCCCCTCTTGTATTAAAAGACTCCTCCCATTGTGAATTCAAGCCTGTTGTTGCTCTCCCCCTCTCTCGGGTCCAGGTTGTACCCCCATTCCAGTCTTATGGGTCCGAACGGTGACATCCACCTGAAACCGAATCCGGCGGTGCTTCTCATATCGCGCAGGGATATATTGTCGCTCTTGTCGAAAGAGGCGCCGTAGTCAAAGAACAGGACGCCTTTAAGCCTGATGTCCTTTGCAATGGGTATGATATATTCGTTATTGAAGATAAGCTCCTTGTTGCCGCCGATCTTTTCATCCTGTTCGTTTCTCGGCCCCCCCTCTCCGAAACCAAGGCCCCTTACCGTGTTGATCCCCCCCACGTAGAAGCGTTCATACAGGGGGAGGTCCCTGCCTGCAAAGCCCGTGGCATAACCGAATCTGCCGCGTATGCTGAATGTGGTATTGCGTATCACGGGGAAGTACCATATTGAATCAAACAGGCCCTTTACAAAATAATTGTCCCCGCCCAGGCCTGCTACAGTGGTATAGAGCGCATTTCTTGAGCCGGTTGTCGGGTCCAGGAAGCTGTCGCGGGTGTCCTTCCATATTGCAGGGCTTATGCTGCTCGTCACCCTTTCCCCCTCCTGTTCCCTGATGCGTGATGAGGCGTTTTCCGAGATATCCGTGATATCCACCTTTTCGAGCCTGTATACGACCCTGCCGCCGATGTACTCGGTCAGCTCCTTGCCGAGGCCGATGGAGCCGCCCGTCGAGTTTTTATCATAATCCAGGTACTTGAAGGACTCGTTATAGAGGCTGAATGAAGCTGAGAGTGGCTTGTCCATGAACCACGGGTCATGAAGCGCGATGTTATAGTTCTTTCTCCGCGAGCTCAGCTCGGTCTTGAGCCTCAGGCGCAGGCCCTTTCCGAAGAGGTTCGCCTGTGTCACCTCCCCCATGAACATGAATTTATCGATGGTGCTGTATCCGCCGCCTATGCTCAGCATGCCGGTTGTCTTTTCCTTTACCTTGACATCTATGTCCATCAGATGCTCGTCAATCCGGGGGGTGGGGATGATGTCGACGCTCTCAAAGTAGTTGAGGTTGTTGATTCTCTGAAAGCTCCTCTTGAGGAGTTTCTTGTTGAATATATCCCCCTCGTCAAGTCTCATTTCCCTCCTGATGACCTTGTCGCGGGTCTTTGTATTGCCTGAAATGTTTATCCTGCCGATCCGGAATATCCCGTCCTCGCTTACGGACAGGGTGATATTCACGGTTTTCTCCTCTGAATTGACGGTGATCAGTGGATTGATATTCGCCCTGGCATAGCCCTTCTCCATGTAGAGGTCCATGATCCTGTCAATATCCTTCCTCAGGGCGCTCCTGTCGAATATCCGGCCCGGTGCGGTTTTGACCTGATCAAGGAGCCCGGATTCGGTAAATACCGTATTGCCCTTTATTTTCAGCTCACCGACCCTGTACTGGTCACCTTCGGATATCGATATTGTCAGCGAGAGTTCCTTCCTGTCCTTGCTCAGTGTGATTTCCGGTTCAGAGACCGCGGCATAAATATAACCGTTGTTGTGGTAGAGATCCCTGATCCTTTGCAGGTCCCGGGTGATCTCTTCCTTCCTGTAAATCCCCGATCCGGTTATAAACGAGAATATCCACCATTCCCCGGTCTTCATGACCTTCCTGATCTTTCTCTCCGGGATCGCATGGTTGCCCTCGATATTAATCTTGCTTATTGTTACCTTCGGTCCTTCCCGTATCCGGAAAGTCAGGGCAACCGCATCCTCGGATATCTCCCGGATCACCGGAACCACCCTCACAAGCCAGTATCCTTCGGACTGGTAGTAGGAGACTATCTTCCTTACATTATCGGTTATAAGGGAGAGGTTTGCAATCGCGCCTGATGTGATGGTAATCCGTTCCTTCAGTTTTTCCGTTTCAATTTCCCTGTTCCCCTGGAAGTCCAGGCTGACGATCGTCGGCTTTTCCACCAGGTCGAAAATCAGTTTGACACCACCTTCAAACGGTTCGATCTCAACCCTTACATCATCAAAATACCCGATTGCGTACAACCGTTTTATATCCTCCCTGACGGTGTTCCTTGAAAAGGGTGTGCCGGGTTTGCTTTCAATCCTGGAATAGACCGTGTCTTTGCTGATCTTCCTGTTTCCCCTGATCTCAACGAGTTTGACAAGCGGTGATGTGCCGTCAGCGGAAACAGTCCCGGCACTCAGCGGAAGGATAGACAGTGACAGGAGCACCGCCGTGAGGATAAAGACGGTGCCGCACCGGCGTTTGTTTCCACGACTTATCAATATATTCCCCAGGGTCCTCTTTAATTTACGGTCAGATATCCCTTGCTTCACTTACAATGGCATCACGATACCGCCAAGGGGCGGAGTCTCCTGCTCATTCAGGCAGTTCTCTCAAGGGATATATCAAGAAAAATCAAGTGGTAGTATAGCACTTAACGGCGTTTAAAATCCAATCGCTGTATCAGCCTTACAGTGGCATTTTTATGCCACTGTAAGGTTAAGATGAAATTTAAACGTTGGGACAGTAGTGAGGCGCAGGGGTTGTTTCACGCTGTCCCGAGATCCTGATGACGTCCCCTCCGAAGTCTCACCCGGATGCGCGGATAGGGATTGTTTGCCTTGCTGTACCTGACTGCCGCCGCTCGAAGGTGCTTGAGAGGTACTACCGCCTTGCTCATCCTTTGTTGGCTTCCCTCGGCCTTCGTCATGCTCCTCTTCGGCGGGCCGTGCTGTGTATTCGCGGAGGCACCTGTCTATCTCGGCGTCAGCGGCTAGTCGGGCGGGGATATGGAAGAGCCAGACATCCTCAGCGAATGCCTTGGCAAGGTCGTTGTCGTCGTCCGGATACCGCGGCTCGTTTGCCACGTATTGCCGCATGTCTCCCTTCCGGCATAAGAACGGGCAAGATGTGAAGACCCTCTCTGAAACATTGTCCTGCTCCGCCACGGTTTCCGGGCATGCGGTGTACCATCCCGTTACTTTGTCTCGAAGTCGTTCCTCCGACACAAGGCGTTCGCCGGGGGCTTCAGCGATCAATACCCCCCTTCTCAAGCTCCCTGATCTTTCTTATCCTCTCCAGGACGGGCGGGTGGGAATAATGAAACAATGCATAAAGCGGATGCGGATGCAGGTTGGAGAGATTGTCCTTTGAGAGTTTTACAAGCGCGCTTATCATGCCTGCGGCGTTTCCTGTCAGTTCGTATGAAAACCTGTCGGCCTCATTTTCATGCCTTCTCGAGAAATAATGAAACACCGGCGTCAGGGGAAAGGAGACGACAGAGCCGATAAAACCCACGATCACGACCTTTGCAAAGAAAGAGCCGTTTTCCATATGGAAAAGCCCGGTGAGAAAATCGCCCTGCAGCAGGAGGTAGGCTGCATAGATCGCAAGCAATGCAACAACCTCGGTAACGGCAATGTGTTTCAGGAGGTGCCTCTTCTTCCAGTGCCCGGCCTCATGGGCAAGTACCGCGAGTATCTCGTCCCGGTTCATCTTTTCAATGAGTGTATCGTACAGGATGATTCTCTTCACCCGTCCGATGCCCGTAAAGCAGGCATTCGTGTGCCTGGTCCTTTTTGATGCATCCATCATGAATATCCTGCTTACCTTTATCCCGGCCTTCTGCATGAGGCTGCGTATACCGTCTTCAAGCTCTTCATCCTCAATGGGGGTGAACCTGTGAAACAGCGGCTCAATAACATACGGCGAAACGTACATTATAAAAATCCCGAAGACAAGGAAAAAACACCACACCCACAACCACCACATATCCGGGCTCTTCAGGACAAGGAACAGCGCCGCTGCCGTAAGCAGCCCCATCAGTATCGTGGAGATAACAAGGGATTTCACTGTATCGGCTATCCACAGCCTGAATGTCATGGTGTTGAATCCGTACCTGTTTTCAATCCTGAATGTGCTGTACAGGCTGAACGGCATGGATACGACGGTATCGGCATAACTCAGCAGGAGGAAAAAGACCAGCCCCGAAAGGATGAACGGCAGATTCAAAGACATGACCCATGAGTTGTAAACATCAAGCAGCACGAAAATGAAAACGAGGAAAACAATGTTGTTAAAGACGGAAGCAATGAAATCGAACTTCGTATGCTCGATATTGTAATCACGCGTCCTGCGCAACAGGTCCCGGTCTATCCACCCTTCAAATTCCGGAGGAATCACGGACCCGTATCTTTTCAGGTGGGAGAGGTTCAGGAAGTCGAGCCAGTAGCCGAAGGCTATGATCAGGAAGTATGCGGCAAGGAGCGCGGTCAAGCATCCATCAGTCATCGGTTCTCAAAGCGGTTCCCAGGTCTTTTTCAAGGGCCTTATACACCCGTGGCATACTCCTTGGAAGCCTTTAATGCCTTCATATCACAGTTCTAGACCGCTCATACTCGCCGCTTTCAGGAAATCCTTACCGTCCTGATATACGAAACAGTGAACGCTGCGATAAACAGCAAATCACCGGCGAGAAGAAGATCGTAGCGGTACGGCTCCGGCATCCGCTGGTGCAGTGTGGCGCCCAGGTCATGCATGAAAGAGTACAGTATAATTACCGTGCCGGCCAGCGCAAGGACGTGCGATGCCGCAGACGGCCTGAAGTCGCGTCCCTTCCCGAAAGAACGCAGCATGAGTATGCTGAAGACGATCATCAGAAGCGCAACCGACACAGGCGCTATAACGGGCCCTATCCACGGCAGCGGTATCAGGAACAGGATATCCCATTCGAAGATTGAGGAAGGCCAGTCGATCAGCACCTTGAGCCACACATAATAGAAAATATCCCACACCCCGAAGGACAGCATGAAATATGCAAATCTCTCCCACCGTATGCGTCCGGCAAGGTATGCAACGGACAGGAGCATGAATATGGTCGCCGCCTCGCGCATGATCTCGACAAGGATTTTATAGTCAACGAGAGCCTTTAAGGGAAACCCGAATCCCTCCGGATAGAAGATCGCCCTGAGGTAAACGACGATAGCGGATTCGACGAAGGCCATCGCGACACCGAATATTATCACCCAGATTATCCTGGCGCGGAAGCTGCCGTTACTCATTCCGTCTTCGCCTCATAACCATTGCCACCCGCACGGAGGACATCCCTTTTTCCGTTACGTCCGGCAATAAAGACATATTTCCGATATCCCATCGCTTTATAAAGGTTTTCCGGCAGAATCCCCTGCACGTTTATGCAACATTAAGGTTTATGCAATCGTAATGCAAACAGTGATTCAGGGTTTACGCTCACGCCGCTGAGCCTGACACTCATATGGAGATGGGGGCCCGTCACCCTTCCCGAACTGCCTATGAATCCTATGATCTGTCCGGCTGAAACCTCCTCCCCCTCTTTCACATTAAACCGTGACAGGTGCATATACACGGAATAGAGCCCCGTGCCGTGGTCAATGATCAATGTGTTGCCCCCGAAAAAAAGCTCATCCTCCAGCACAACCCTCCCGGAGTTTATCGCCCTGACCGGTGTACCGGTCTTTCCCCTGAAGTCCATGCCCCTGTGGACGCTCGTCTTCTTTTCATTCATAATGCGCTTTACCCCGAACACCTCCGTCACCTCCGTATCCGTTGGAGGCACAAACCGTCCGGCCCACACCCTTGCAGTGGTTTCAGGCCATATTTTCTTGAGGCGGGCGGCCTCCCTTGCCGCGCGTTTCAGGTTTTCAGGGCTTAACGTGACCTTCTCCTCCGGCAGGGTCAGTTTTATTGTCCTGAACCTGTGGGGCATTACAGTGACAGGAGCCTTTATTTCTCCATCTCCCCTTTTGACGGTGACATCATATCTTCCGGGGGGCGTATCAATGCCCACGGGCACGAGGGCAACGAGGCGGTTGTCCGGGGCCGCGTAAAGTGGTATCTTCTTTCCGCGGAACACGGCCTCCGCGCGGGGAGCCGGGGCCGCCTCCACCGTCAGGAGAAAAGCATCGCCGGGCTTTACCTCCCGCGGGGTCGCCACCGCCTCAAGGGCATAAGAATCAATGCACGTCAGGAGAATAAAGGAAACGGCCGAGAGAAGCTTATAAACACTCTTTCTTGTCATCAAGGTGCTTTTATTATAACAAAAAGTTAAGAGTTCAGCCCCTCCCCCTGCCCCCCTCCCGCCAGGGGGGGAGGGACTTGATAATGCATTCTTCTTAACCTTGATGTTGCATAAGCCGGCATGAGAGTCCGCCGTAAAACATCCGGACTCTCATGTCCGCGGGCGGTATTTTTATGCCGCTGTAAGGATTATTGAAAAATTCACGGGCGTCCGGTATCGGACAGACAGTGATTGGGAATTCACCAGGGGAAGGCGGGATTTGTATCCGGCGTTTTAATGCAACGGATGAAATTCGCCGCGGGGCGTGCATTGATTTTTAATTGCATTTGTCTTACCTTAGTATAGACCCGCGTTCATCCCGTCCCCCGGCGGGAGGGGGACGGGGAACTCGCAAGTTGAAAGTGATGAAAGGCCGGTTTTAATAATGCTCGATATAAGGTTTGTCCGGGAAAACCCGGACAGGGTGGCGGACGCCCTGAAAAAGAGAGGAGAAGACACCGGGATACTCGACAGGTTCCTCGGGATCGAGAAAAGGCGGAGGGATGTGCTCAGGGTCGTTGAAGACCTGAGACAGACGAGAAACGAGTTGTCCCGGCAGATCGGATACCTGAAAAAACAGGGTAAAGACGCATCCGGCCTGCTCGCCGACGCCAAGGCCGTATCCGACCGGATCACCGACAGGCAGGAGGAGCTGAGAAGACTCGAAGATGCGGCCATGCAGGAACTGCTCCTGATTCCCAATGTTCCCGATGAAACGGTCCCGGAGGGGGAAGACGAGACAAAAAACCGGGAGATAAGAAGGTGGGGCGGACCGCCTGAATTTGCATTTGAACCCAGAAACCACTGGGATATCGGGGAGGAACTCGGAATCCTGGATTTCGAGAGGGCGGGCAAGATCGCGGGCGCAAGGTTTGTGATCACAAAAGGCCCCGGCGCCGCCCTTGAGAGGGCGCTGATGAACTTTATGCTCGACCTGCATACACGCGAGCATGCATATACCGAGGTATTCCCCCCGATCCTTGTAAACAGGGAGTCCATGACCGGCACGGGACAGCTCCCGAAGTTTGAAGACGACCTTTTCAGGCTCACGGAGGACTCGAAGGGCTTCCTGTTAATCCCGACGGCGGAGGTGCCGCTTACGAATATCCACAGGGAAGAGATATTAAGCGAAGACGACCTGCCCGTCTATTACACTGCATATACGCCGTGCTTCAGGCGCGAGGCCGGCTCCTACGGCAAGGACACGCGGGGGCTCATAAGACAGCACCAGTTCAACAAGGTGGAGCTTGTCAAGTTTGTAAGGCCCGAGGACTCGCGCAATGAGCTCGAGTCCCTGACGCTCAATGCAGAGGAGGTGTTAAAGAGGCTCGGCCTGCATTACCGTGTCGTGTGCCTGTGCACGGGCGACCTCGGGTTTTCCGCTGCAAAGACCTATGACCTCGAGGTCTGGTTCCCGGCCCAGCGGAAATTCAGGGAAATCTCATCATGCTCCAATTTCCTCGATTTTCAGGCGCGCAGGGCAGGCATCAGGTTCAGGAGAAAGGGAGGAAAGGGAGCCGAATTCGTCCATACCCTGAACGGCTCGGGCCTTGCAATGGGCCGGACACTTGCCGCAATACTTGAGAATTTCCAACAGGAAGACGGCTCTGTTATAATACCGGAGGTGCTGAGGGATTATATGGGAACCGGGGAAATAGCCACAAAGCGGGAAAGCCGATCCCGGAACTGAACACTCAGAAATTTGAACCTTGAACCGAAATCATGGAGGAGTGGCCGAGTGGACGAAGGCGACGGTCTTGAAAACCGTAGAGCGAAAGCTCCGTGGGTTCGAATCCTACCTCCTCCGCCATATTGCCCCGTATAATATAATAAATGTTGCATAAGCGGGCGGTGTTTTTTTATGCCGCTGTAAGGCAGTCTTTTATCTTCACGCGGCATGGACAGGAGGGAAGGCCTGCCGCATTAAGGTATTTTTATAATAAAATTAAAATATCTTTTAACATTTGATGCTTCATTCTTGGTATACTAACTAACCGATATTACAAATAAAAAAAGAAAGGAGGTGAACAGTATCTTGAAAAAGGCGATAGTCGGACTTGTATCCTTCCTGTTTGTCATAGCCCTCTTTGCTGTGTCAAACGCTGATGCCGGTAATGCCAAGTATGTAGGGGCAAAAAAGTGTAAGGCATGTCACATCAAGCAGTACAAGTCATGGAAAAAGACAAAGATGGCAAACAGCTTTGAAAACCTGAAGCCGGGAGTGAAAGCTGATCTGAAGAAAAAGGTCAATCTGGATCCTGACAAGGACTATACCACTGACGCCAGCTGCCTGAAGTGCCATACAACCGGTTACGGCAAACCAGGTGGATTTGTGAGCGTGGAGAAGACACCGAAACTGATCAATGTCCAGTGCGAGGCGTGCCACGGACCCGGAAGCCTGTATAAGAAAATCATGAAGAAAAAGAAAAAGACGTTCACGCGCGCTGAGGTCAAGGCTGCAGGACTTATAATTCCATCTGAAGATGAGGCGGGATGTCTGGTTTGTCACAGCGGCGACAGCCCCTTCAATGAAAAGGTTGACCCCAAATACAAGTTTAATTTCAAGGAAAGGCTTAAGAATACCCATGAGCATTTCCCTCTGAAATACAAACACTAAAAAAGAAAGCCGGCTTTCTCGTGTTTAATATTCCAAGAAAGCCGGCCTTCTTTTTATCTTTTCAACAGCATTGAGCCGTCTCCAAGCCACTCCGGCAATCAGGCTCTCCCGCCTGTTCATGCAACCTCAAGGATAAAAATCATTTCCCCGTGAGCCTTCGGGGGTCAAGGATGCGGGCGGCGTCTTTTTCGTTCAAAACGCCTTTTTCCACCGCCACCTGCCTGACGGTTTTCCCTGTCCGGTATGCATCCCCGGCCACACCGGCGGCTGACGCATAACCGACAAGTGGGTTCAACGCCGTGGCCATGGCAAGGGTCGCCTCCGCGTATTCCCCGCACCGCTTCGTATTCGCGGTGATGCCGGTCACGCATTTTTCCGTAAACGCGTTGACCCCGTTTGAGAGGATTTCAACCGAAAAGAGCAGGTTATGCGCTATCAGTGGCATCATCACATTGAGCTCCAGTTGCGAAGCCTGCACCGCGCAGGCAATCGCCGTATCATTCCCCATGACCTGAAAACATACCATGTTGAGCATCTCCGCCATGACCGGGTTGACTTTCCCGGGCATAATGGATGAGCCCGGCTGCACGGCAGGCAGCCTTATCTCGGCAAAGCCCGTGCGCGGCCCGGAACTCAACAGGCGGATATCATTGGCTATCTTTGTCAGGGTTATGGATATCCCCCTCAGCGACGCGCTTAATTCAAGGGCCGGATATACATTCTGAATGCCCTCAAAGAGGTTTTTGCAACTCCTGAACCCGACGCCGGTGATCTCCCTGATCTCCCGGATAACACGGCCCCTGAAACGGGGATGTGCATTTATCCCTGTGCCCAGTGCGTTGCCCCCCACGGGCAGATACAGCAGGGACTCCAGGGTCCTGTCCAGCCGCGCCATGTCATTTTTCACCGCTTCCGCAAAACCGCTGAATTCCTGCCCGAGCCTTACAGGCACGGCATCCTGCAGATGCGTCCTGCCGGCCTTTACAATCCCGTCGAACTCCTCTGCCTTGGCTGACAGGGCGCCGTGCAGCCCCTGCAGTGCCGGCATTAAATCCTCGGTTACAGCCTCGCGGCACGAGATGTACATTGATGTGGGAATCGTATCATTTGTCGACTGCGCCATGTTTACATGGTCATTCGGGTGAATGAACGAGTAATCCCCCTTTTTGCGGCCGAGAATCTCAAGTGCCCTGTTGGCTATAACCTCATTGGCGTTCATGTTCTGGGACGTCCCTGCCCCGGCCTGGTAAACATCAACGACGAAATGCCCGTCAAGCCTGCCGCTGATCACCTCCATCGCCGCCTTTTCAACGGCCTTCCATATCTTTCGCCCTATCAACCCCAGGGAGCCGTTCGCCCTGGCGGCCGCGAGCTTGACTATCCCCTGCGCCTTTATGAACCGGCGCGGAAGCCTGAGGCCGCTGATCGGGAAATTAAGCGCCGCCCTTTTCGTCTGGGCGCCGTAATAGGCGCTGTCGGTAAGACGCACCTTGCCGAGAGTATCTTTTTCAATCCTCAATTTTTTCTCCTCCACATGTCGAAATCAGGTGATAGTTTAGCACAAGTCCGGAGGAATTAAAAAATGTCATGGATGGCCGGGAATGTCCGCGGACGCCGGCTTTGACACACTCCCGGAGTTTAATTATAATGTCTTAATATGATTTCCTTCTACGAGATAATCACCCGCATACTCCTCGGCGCAATCATAGGCGGCATTATAGGCTTTGAAAGGGAAGTCCACGGCAGGGCGGCGGGATTCAGGACACAGTTGATCGTCTGCCTGGCGGCGGTGCTTATCATGATTGTCTCTGAAAACTATTACCACTATATTCCGAACACCGATCCCAACCTCAGGATAGACCCTGCAAGGATATCGGCAGGCGCCCTGATAGGCATAGGCTTCCTGGGCGCCGGTGTAATCATAAAAAGCGGTTATGCGATCAGGGGGCTGACCACCGCGGCATCCATATGGATCGTCTCGGCCATAGGGCTTGCAATCGGCGGCGGGCTTTATCTTGCGGCAATGGTAACGGGTGCGACGACAGTCATCGCACTGTGGGTGTTGAGGATTCTGGAGAAAAAGATCAGGATCCTGCGTTTCAGAAACATATCCATATCCGTGCCGCTCACTGAAAAGACAGCGCATGCCGAGGAGGCGGTCACATCCATGCTGTCCGCCGGGGGATTTCATATCCATTCCGTTGACTATGAGAAAAACAGTTCCAGAAGCGAAATCACCTATCATTTCAGTGTATCCACAAGAGACAAGGGGGTTGTCGGGAAGCTGTTCGAGGACCTGTGCTCCCTGGAATTTGTCAGTTCCGTAAAAATAAGCAGTTGACAATATAACCAGATGTCGCATAAACAGGCGGTACTTTCCGCCACCGTAAGGAGAATTCATTATTACTATAACGCTGCACAAGCAGGCGGGAGAGACCGCATACCATGAATAAAAAAACGTTGCTGAAAAGTCCCGCGTTCAGCAGGGTCGTCCCGTTTGCAGCTTACATGCTCTTCCTGCTCGCCTATGACCTTGTGGAGCCGCTGATCCCCGAGGGTGCGCTGCGCGATAATTTCACGGCCGTTGTTTATCCGGTCAAGATACTGGCTGTGACCGCGCTGCTTGTCATTTACAGGAAGTCTTACGACGAACTCCGTCCGGATCGACTGAAGGCGGCCCACATCTTGCCCGCCCTGTCAATCGGCGCGATCGTTTTTGTCCTGTGGATAAACATGGACTGGGACTTTGCGACCTTAGGGACGCCGGATGTATATGATCCGCGGATACTGCCCGGAAAGGCCTGGTATTATGCGTTTATCGCGGTAAGGCTGGCAGGCGCCGCGTTGGTCGTTCCGGTGTTTGAGGAGATATTCTGGCGCTCCTTTGTGCTGAGGTATATCATCAGCCAGAACTTCACGGCGGTAAGGATCGGGACATTCACGTGGACGTCTTTTGTAATATCCTCACTCCTGTTCGGCAGCGAGCACAATCTCTGGCTTGCGGGGATTACGGCCGGTGTTTTCTACAATCTCCTCCTCTATATGACCAGGAGCATCCCCGCATGTGTCATCGCCCATGGTGTGACAAATCTTCTCCTTGGAGTTTATGTGATCATGACGGAAAGCTGGCAGTTCTGGTAACCGCACGTAGACATTACATGAACCTTACAGTGGCATAAAAACATCGCCCGCGGGCTGTGGAGTCCGGCGGAAAAGCTTTATCTGCGATACCTTCAGGACATATCCCGCACGGCATATTGCCGTCTTTGGGAATTTCACTCTCCGTTACGTCCTGCAACAGGGACATATTTCCAGTACCCTATCGCTTTATAAAGGTTTTACGGCGGACTCCACAGCCGGCTTATGCAACATTAAGGTGAACATGCCGTTTCAGGAATGTATCGGGGCTTCTTCCTGTCCCGCTTCTCCCTGCGCGGGCCCGGGCGGCTCGGAGACATCCACCTCCTTGAATTCCCTGAGCGTGGGCAGCTCGGAGAGATCTTTAAGACCGAAATAGCGGAGAAACTCCTTTGTTGTGCCGTACATCAGGGGCCTTCCGGGGACATCTTTTCTTCCCAGTATTTTAATCAGCCTCCTCTCAAGGAGCGTCCTGACAACTCCGTCCGAGTTAACCCCCCTGACAGCCTCGATTTCAGCCTTGATGACAGGCTGTTTGTATGCGATTATGGCGAGTGTCTCAAGGGAGGACTGCGACAGTCTCTTAGGCACGGATACGGAAAGGAGCTTCTTCACCCATGGAGCGCAGGCAGGGTTTGTAACCATCTGAAAGCCACCGGCCACTTCAAGGATGAGGAGGCCGCTGTTCTTCAGTGAATATTCTCTGACAAGCTCTCTCAGGAGCCGCTCGGTATTGTACTTGTCTATCTCGACCGTTTTCCTCAGTGTGTCGAGTGTTACGGGCCCGGCGGATATGAAAAGGATGGCCTCAAGAATGGATTTGGCTTCTTTATCTTCCATTTGTAAAGAGCTCAGGAAGCCTTTCGTTGATACCTTCCCAGTGGACTCTCTTTGAGCACTTCCGAATTCTTGCCGTTGTTCAGCAGCTCAAACATCCGCAGCAGGGATTCCTGCTGAAAGCTGCTGATATCACTGACACTGATCTCGTACGGAAACCGGTTGTCGATAAAATTGGACACAGGGGTATAGTTGGGCAGTCTTGAGAGAATGAGAAAGCCCTTGAATATCCTCTTGTTGGTCTTGAAGGAGAAGAAAAGGCTTTCAAGCCTTTTCTCGAGAAAAACGTCGTTTTTTTTCTGCATATACTTATCAAGCCCCTTCAGGATTCCCCTGTATTTTTTGTCGATCATGCTGTCGGACCTGACCTCCAGAAGTGAATGGCTGAAAGGCACCCTCGGTGTCTCCAGGTTATGGATGACCGTGTCTGCACACAAATGCATCAGATATCCGTAGGCGAAAGCCCTCTGCCGCGCCGTCCTTGAAGATGCGAGCAGTTTCCAGGCTATATCCCAGTTGTGGGAATTTTTCTCCACACCCTGGAATCTCCTGCCGAGTATTATGTCTGCGCTCAGATTGCCGTACAGGAAGTCATTTCTGTACCTTTTCAGGATACCGTATATCCCAGCAGGAACAAGGGCGGCGCCGATATCCAGCACCTGGTACCCCAGATAAACATGCGTAAGGGGCCCCCATGCGTCGGCAACAGAGGGGATAAGAACCATTGTCAGTATACACGTCAGAATAAACATCACTGTCTATTAGTCTATGATATTCCGGCCAATAAAATCTACCTCGAATTGCCCCATTGCCTCATCAAAAATCTGCCCGGAAGGGGCATAACGTTGCCTCATTTATTTAAAAGTCTACATCTGCTCCTTTCGTATAGATTTTTATTTGAGGCACGGGTTCAGTTCGGCCGGAATATCCGTTGCAATTATATGTTACAATCATAAAAAAACAAACAGTCCGGACACGGAGCCCGAGCATGGGGATTTCAGACGTATATCTTGCCAGAACAGACGATGCGTACCGGGGCGCATGCGAGGCGCTTGACGCCCTCGGCTTCAGTGTCAGGGGCAGGCGTGTATACATCAAGCCGAACCTTACGGGCGGCAGGCCCTCAAGTGACGGCCTTACCACGGACACGGGCATTGTAAGGGCGGTGCTGGAGCGGCTTCACGACTGCCCGCGCATAACGATAGGGGAATCGTGCAGCGATACCCTGAAGGCGTTTGACGTGCTTGGGTACAGGGAACTGGCAGAGGAGTTCCCCAATGTAATCCTTGAGGACATCCGGCAGGCGGAAGTGGTATGGAAACCCATACCGAAGCCGTACCATACGAGGGAGATGCCGTTCAGCGCCGGCGTATTCAGCCACGATTACATAATCAACATTGCAAAGATGAAGGCCCATTCGCTGGCCGGAGTCACGCTCTGCCTGAAAAACATCTTCGGCTTCATTCCCGCGCGCAGGCAGAAGCTCATGTACCACCCGTTCATACGCAGGGCAATCCTGGACATGAACCAGGTGGTGAAGAGTAATTTCTGCATAGTGGACGGTGTATGGGGCAATGAATTCGACGAGGTGCAGAGCTTCCCGAAACACACGGGCGCTGTCATAGCAGGAGAGGATATACTGGCTGTCGACATGATTGCGGCGGAGATAATGGGTGTAAACCTCAACAGCATCGACACCTACAGCATGGCCTTTGAACTGTGGGGCGACCCTGAGATCAATCTTTCCGGCGCCTCCCTTGATGAAGTCAGGACGAGGTACAGGCAGGGCCGCCGTTTTACAACAAGGCTGCGCTATATAAAGGAGACCGCCGCCAGCCTTGTATACCGGGCGTTTAACCGGCATTGAAGGGTCGGGAAATTTTCATGAAGCAAAATCTCCCTGACGCCGATCCGATATATTCCGTCCATATCGTCTTCCCTCAACGGTATGCTTTCCCAAGCCCGCGGTCGGGATCAATAAGTTCTCTTATGCGCCTCCCGCAGAAGCGTGAAAACGCCTGCATATGTCATTTCGACCGCAGGGAGAAATCCTCTGATGTCAGTGAGTCGCGGGACCCGTTTCTCCGCCGCAGGTATTTTTATGCAACCGTAAGGTTAACCTTACAGTGGCATAAAAACATCGCCTGCGGGCTGTGGAGTCCGGCGGAAAAGCTTTATCCGCGATACCTTCAGGACATATTCCGCACGGCATATTGCCGTCTTTGGCAATTTCACTCTCCGTTATGTCCTGCAACAGAGACATATTTCCGATATCCCATCGCTTTATAAAGGTTTTACGCCGGACTCCACAGCCGGCTTATGCAACATTAAGGTTAAAACAAGAAAAGCCTGTATACCGAACTGTTACAAACCGCCCACCTACATCATTGTAACGGGTACAGGCGTGAAGGTCAGGATGAAGATGACAAAACAGGCCCAGCCCGTTACCTTTCTTTTCCTGTCAAGCCTTATGTAGGGATAAACAACCGGGGGATGCCTGTAGCCGAGAAAATACATGATGACGGCCCAGAACAACCAGCCCGGCCAGAAGACAACCCCGAGGACGACCAGAACAGGTATCGTGCATTTCGAGATCAGTTCGTGTTTCTCCCCGAACATGGCATAGATTATGTGGCCGCCGTCAAGCTGTCCTATGGGCAGTAAGTTCAGCGACGTTACGAGGAGGCCTATCCAGCCGGCAAATGCCACGGGATGCAGCAGCACGCCGTATTTCCGGGGATCGATGTCCAGAACCAGTTCGGAGAGCAAAGAGAACAGGATCGAGCTGCCGAAGGACATGCCTTCGTGCAACTCGGCGGCGGGTTTCACCTCTGACATGCCGAGGCCGGCAATGACTGCAACGACCGCTACGATAAACCCGCCTATGGGTCCGGATGCGCCGATGTCCATGAGCGAGCGCCTGTCCGGTATCGGCGGCCTCATCTTTATGACGGCGCCGAAGGTCCCGATTATTGAAGGGGCGGGGATGAAGTACGGAAGGGTCGCGTACACGTTGTGACTGCGCGACATGAAGTAATGGGACAGTTCATGTGTCATGAGAATAAGAAGCAGGGTCAGGGAAAACGGCACGCCGAGGTATATCTTCCAGGGCTCTTCCCACGGCACTACGCCGTTGAGAAAGGCGCCTGCAATCAGCGTTGTTATAACCGTTGAGATAAAAAGCACTACATGCAGGCGGGTCAGTTTATGCGGCATTTTGCGTTTTCTTGTATCTGGCTGCCAGAAAATGAATGATAAAGTAACTTGCCAGGCCGAAGACTATGGACACGGTCATGGAGCCGATAAAAAAGGGCTTGAGCAGGTATCCCAGTTCACTTATCATGTGCGTCACCGACAGGTTGTTCCAGTTTATTTCAGGGATGATCTGTTTTATCCCGACCATCCTGGCGCCCAGCCACAGGCAGAAGGTATATACCGGCACCAGTGTCCAGGGATTGCCTATCCATACCCCCACGATTGTAACGAGCTTGTTCAGGCCGAGCAGCCATGCCGTTACAAACGCGCCTATGGTATGCAGGCCCAGCAGGGGCGAAAATCCCCAGAATACGCCGATTGCAAATGCCAGGGCTATACGGTGCGGCGTGTCCTGGACCTGGAATATGCTCCTGAATTTATCCCTGAAATAAGCCATGCTGAAAAATCCCCGGCACGTGCTTACCGGAAATGTTCATACCCTTCTGGTTTAAATGCGGCTTTTCCGCCTTTTTCATCAATAATGAAACGCCCCTTCCCCGTTATCCCGCCTATCCTGAAGGCTCCGGTCCTGATATCCGGCGGGGCAGTGAATAACAGGGCGTAATCCTCCCCCCCTTTCAGCGCAAGTTCGACCGGGTCGATGTTCAAACTCTCTGCGATGCCGGCAAGCTCCGCTGATACGGGGATTCTGTCCCTGTGTATTACGGCGCCGACCCTGCTTTCATCGCATATATGGCTCAGGTCCGCAAGCAGGCCGTCGCTTACATCAATCATTGATGTTATCGCGGACAGATTTTCCGCAGGCCGCGGCGCGGGCATCAGGTGCCTCTTCATCAGTTTGATGCGCGGGGCGGGAGATGAAAAACTGCGGATCCTCCTGCGCCGCTTTTTCAAAAGGTGCAGGCCCATGGCGGAGTCTCCCAGTGTATCGGTGACAAAAATCCCGTCACCCTCTTTTGCTCCTGAACGTTTTATGACCTTTTTTGCCTCGCCGGTCAGCGTCCCGCTCAGTACCAATCCCGATTCCGACGCACAGGTGTCACCGCCTGCAACCGTCACCCCGGATTCGTCGGCGATTTTCTTTATACCCGTGTAAAGCTCCTCGATATCCGCGGCCCTGAAAGACCGCGGTATCCCGAGGCTTGCGAAAAAATATCCCGGCCTTCCGCCCATTGCAAATATATCGCTTATATTGACGGCAAGAAATTTATATCCCAGTTGGTAAAATGTCGTGAAAGAGAGATCAAAATGCACCCCCTCGATCATCATGTCGGATGTAATGAGGATGTTCCTGTTACCCGTTCTTACCGCCGCCGCGTCATCGCCGATACCCGCAAGGAGCCCCGGCGGACCTCCGGAGCACATGTCTCTCAGCTTTTTTATAAGACCAAACTCGCCAATCCCTGAAAGCCGCATGGTTTTAATCTCAGAAGATTCAGGATGGGGGTTGCCGCGCGATTAACCGTTTGTCACAGCCGCACGAATCCGGCCTAACGGCGCTTTCTTCTTTTCGCCGCGTTCTTGAGCGCGTGTTTCAGTACTTCATCCATGGTCTCCACAGGTATGAATGTCATGTCTTTCTTGATATATTTGGGTATCTCCTCGAGGTCCTTTTCGTTCCTCTTGGGGATAATGACCTTGTGAATGCCCATCCTTTTCGCCGCGAGCGCCTTTTCCTTCAGTCCGCCGATGGGCAGCACGCTGCCCCGCAGGGTCACCTCGCCGGTCATGGCAATGCTCTTGTGAACCGCCCTGCCCGTAAACACGGATGCTATGGCGGTGGCCATTGTTATGCCGGCTGAAGGCCCGTCCTTGGGTATTGCGCCCGCAGGGACGTGTATGTGTATGTCGTTGTTTGAGAACATGGAATTGCTGATCCCGAGGCTCCTGGCCTTGGAGCGGATATAACTCAGGGCAGCGTGCGCGGACTCCTTCATCACATCCCCGAGCTGGCCGGTGAGTGTAAGTGTCCCCTTGCCCTTCATTATGGTCGCCTCAATGTAGATAATGTCACCGCCTGTTTCAGTCCATGCAAGCCCCGTGGCGACGCCGACCTCGTCTTTCTTTATTTCCTCTTCCGGGAGAAACTTCGGAACCCCCAGGTATTTGGACAGGTTCTTTGGCGAGATCACATATTTCCTGATCTTGCCCTCCGCTATCTTTCTTGCAACCTTGCGGCAGAGATTCGCTATCTGGCGCTCGAGGTTCCTCACCCCCGCCTCACGGGTGTAATGCGTAATCACCTGCATGAGCGCGCTGTCGTTTATCTTTATGTTTTTGTCCGTAATGCCGTGTTCTTTCAACTGCTTGGGGATCAGGTAGTTTTTGGCTATTCCTATCTTCTCCTCCGCCGTATAGCCGGTCAGGCTCAGTATCTCCATCCTGTCCCTCAGGGGCGAGGGGATGGGGTCGATCAGGTTTGCGGTTGTTATAAACATTACATTGCTCAAATCAAAGGGCACGCCGAGATAGTGGTCTGCAAAGGCGAAATTCTGCTCCGGGTCCAGGACCTCCAGCAACGCCGACGCCGGATCGCCCCTGAAATCCATGCCTATCTTGTCCACTTCGTCGAGCATGAACACGGGGTTGTTCTTCCCCGCTGTCTTGATGCCCTGTATAATCCTGCCGGGCATCGCGCCGACATACGTCCTTCTGTGCCCCCTGATTTCGGCTTCATCCCTCATTCCGCCGAGGGACATCCTGTAAAACTCCCGGCCCAGGGCCCTTGCAATGGATTTTCCCAGGGAGGTCTTCCCCACTCCCGGGGGGCCGACAAAGCACAGTATGGGGCCTTTCATTTTTTCCTTCAGTTTCCTCACACCGAGATATTCCAGTATCCGCTCCTTGATCTGCTCAAGGTCGTAATGGTCTTCATCAAGCACCTGTTTCGCCTTTTTCAGGTCCAGGTTGTCTTTTGTGCTTTCAGACCAGGGGAGTTCAACGAGCCAGTCGATATATGTCCTGATGGTGCCCGCCTCCGCGCTGTCGGGGTGCATTTTCTCGAGGCGGTTGATCTGTTTTATCGCCTCCTTTTCAACCTTCTCGGGCATCCCGGCATCTTTCACCTTTTTGCGCAGCTCGAGTATCTCCTCGGTCTTTTCGTCTATCTCGCCGAGTTCCTTCTGGATAGCCTTCAACTGCTCCCTCAGGAAGTACTCGCGCTGTGTCTTGTCTATTTCGCCCTTGACATCCGACTGGATTTTCTGCTGTACGAGGAGAAGCTCCACTTCCCTGCTGAGTATCTCGCTGATCTTCTTCAGCCTGAGCACGGGATCGGTCAGCTCCAGCAGTTCCTGCGCCTGCTCGGCCTTTAATCCGAGGTTCGACGCCACCAGGTCCGCCAGTCTCCCGGGCTCCTCGATGTTTTCTATCAGCACGATAATGTCGGGCAGGAAGGACTTGCCGAGGGCCAGCGACTTGTCCACGAGCTCTTTCACGTTGCGCATGAGCGCTTCCACCTCGAGGGTCAGTTCGGACTGCTGCTGGTCGACGATCTTTTCGATCTTTCCGACATAATAGGGCTCCGTCTGGGCGAAGTCAATGATCCGTGCCTTTGCAAGACCCTGGACAAGTATCTTGAGCCGTCCGTCCGGAAGCTTCAGCATCCTGAGAATGGTTCCGACGGTCCCCACCCTGTAGAGGTCCTTGATGGAGGGGCTCTCGACATTCACGTCCTTCTGCGACACAAGCATTATCAGCTTGTTTTCCCCTATGGAACGCTCTATCGCCTTGATGGATATGTCCCTTCCCACGAACAGGGGAAGTATCATGTACGGAAAGATAACGACATCCCTTACGGGCAGAATCGGCAGAGACGATGGTATGTCGACATCATGCTCTTCTGACGAATCCATATCAGTCATGGTTGCTCCTTTGTAATCATGGGTGAAATTGTGGAAAGAAGATATTCTCTGAACTGCCTGCTTACGGTCGGGTTCTTCAGTGCGAGTTCAACCGTAGCCTTGAGATAGCCTATCTTGTCACCGCCGTCATAGCGTTTTCCTTCAAAAAGATAACCATAAACCGGTTTCTTACGCAACAGCGCCTTAAGGGCATCCGTCAACTGAATTTCACCGCCTTTACCCGGGGAGGTTTTTTCAATGATGCCGAAAATATCAGGGGTAAGTATATACCTTCCGATTATCGCGAGGTCGGAAGGAGCCTCGGAGGCCTTTGGTTTCTCAACCATATCACTTATCCTGTATACATTCTTTTCCACTTCGGTGCCTGCTATAACCCCGTAGCGGTGTATCTCCGCCCCGGGGACCCTCTGCAGGGCAAGCACCGTCGCACCGTGCCGGCCGGAGATATCTATCATCTCCTTCAGGAGGCTGTCATCGGGGTCTATGATATCATCACTCAGTATCACGGCAAAAGGCTCATCCTTCACAAAGGGCCTTGCACAGAGAATGGCATGACCGAGTCCGAGGGGGGCCCCCTGCCTTATGTATGCAAACTGGTGCTTGGCCAGCCGTTGTATCTCCCTGAGCAGGTTTTTCTTGCCCTTGTTCTTGAGGTTTTCCTCAAGCTCCCATGCATAGTCAAAGTGGTCTTCTATGGCCCTCTTCGACTTGCCCGTTATCATGATGAATTCCTTGATGTTACATGCTTCGGCTTCTTCAACCGCGTACTGGATCATCGGTTTGTCGACAATGGGCAGCATCTCCTTGGGAGACGCCTTGGTTGCCGGCAGAAACCTTGTGCCCAGGCCTGCTGCCGGAAATACGGCCTTTCTTACTTTCTGGGTCATGTATTTCTCCTTTGAAATCCCGTTTTTCAGAAGACAAGGAAACAAAATTATTCCTATTGTACCACGTTAACGGAGTTATTTAAAGAGGTTCGCTCGCTTATGAAAACAGGCTATTTTTATTGACAAAAAAGAGATAATGGCTTACATTTTTAGATAGTGCGGATGCCGGTGCAACCTTAACCTTAAATGTTGCATAAACGTGCAAATGTACACTTACACCGAAAGAGGAGGAGGGTTTAATGTTGAAAAGCAGGGTCAAGCTTGTTGAAAATATGCAGTTTGTCGGTACCGCCGATTCAGGCCATGCCGTGGTTATGGATGCCGCCCCCCCGGTCGGCGGAGGCAATACGGGTTCAAGGCCCTCGGAACTGCTCCTTACGGCCTTCGGCGGGTGCAGCGGAATGGATGTGATCTCGATACTGAGGAAGAAAAAGCAGGATGTAACCGGTTTTGAGATGAATGTCAGCGGCGAGGCGCCCGACAAACATCCACGCATGTACACCGCGATTCATATTGAATACGTCGTTACAGGCAGGAACATCTCCGAAGAGGCCGTCAGCCGCGCAATCGAGCTTTCCCTCGGAAAGTACTGCATGGTCGGCGCAACCCTGGGCAAGGCCGCGAAGATAACACATTCATATAAAATCATTCAGGAGTGATCAATGTTGCATAAGCCGGCGGGAGAGTCCGCCGTAAAACCTCCGGGCTCTCCCGCCCGCAGGCGGTGTTTTTATGCAACTGTAAGGTTGAATTAAAGAGGTTAAGTCATAAGGAAGTTATCCGGACTCATCGCAACGCTCGGCTTTACGGGATACATACCATATGCACCGGGGACATTCGGCTCGGCACTGGCCTTGATAACGGTATTATTATTCAGGCCCGGCGACTTCGGTCTCTTTCTGATTTTCTCAGCGCTGTTTGTACTGGGAGTGTATGTATCTCATCACGCCGAAAAAGAGCTTGGAAAAGACAGCGGGCACATAGTAATAGATGAATTCTGCGGTTACCTCATATCCGTGCTGTTCCTGCCCAGGACCCCCGGGTACCTGATCGCGGCTTTTGTACTGTTCAGGTTTTTCGATATACTGAAGCCCCCCCCGATACGCCGAATCGAAAAATCCGTCCCGGGAGGGGCGGGGATCATGTCCGATGATGTAGTGGCAGGAATCTATGCCGATATCTGCCTGCAGGTGTGGAGATATTTTCTCTGAACACGTGTCCCGGCAACCGGAATCCGGGATTTTTATTTTGATTTTTCTGTGGTATTCTATTCCTGGTAAAGACGGTGAGAACTTTTATCGCCATAGACCTGGACAGGCCTGTAAGGGATTCTCTGTCGCGGTTGCAGGAAGAGCTTAAAAGCTGTGGGGCTGATGTCAGGTGGGTAAAAGCGGAAAACATTCATCTTACGCTCAAGTTCCTCGGCGATATCAGTGAAGAAACGGCGGGGGATATCGTAAGTATACTGGAGAAATCCTGCACGGGCGTGAGCGCCTTTGACATCGAGGTTTCGGGCGTGGGGGTTTTCCCGGACATAAAATCCCCGAGGGTGTTATGGGCAGGCATAAGCGGCGACGCAGCGCTCAGGGAACTGCATCGGAAAATAGAGGACGGGACGGCGTCGCTGGGATTCAGACGGGAGAACAGGAAGTTCGTTCCACATCTCACCCTGGGCAGGTTCAGGTCTTCAGGCGGCAGGAAAATTCCGGCAGACAAACTCGAAAAGCACAGGGGCAGCAGGTTCGGGCCGGTAAGGGTCGGTTCGGTTATTTTAATGAAAAGCGACCTGGGCCCGGGGGGCGCAACGTATACCAGGATAGCGGAAATACCCCTGAAAGGGTAAGGCGGGATACCGCATGAACCGCCTTGCGATATTTTTATGCCGCCGTTAAGGTATAATTTAAATTATAATCAACCTTAATGTTGCATAAACGGGCAGACCCCTCTGCCCCCCGGCGGTATCTTATGCCGCCGTTGTAAGTATAAATTGTTAACCGTCCATTGTTTGAAGGAGGCTTATATATAATGTCTGATTCTGATAAAAACCGCACAAGGGCGCTTGAGGTGGCCATATCGCAGATAGAGAAACAGTTCGGCAAGGGCGCCATAATGAGGCTCGGCTCAGAAGGGGTTGTCGAAGTGCCGGCCATTCCCACGGGCTCCATCGGCCTGGACGCAGCGCTCGGTGTCGGAGGTTTCCCGCGCGGCAGGGTCATCGAGATTTACGGCCCCGAGTCATCGGGAAAGACCACACTTGCCCTCAGCGCAGTGGCGCAGGCTCAGAAGGCGGGCGGCACGGCGGCCTTTATCGACGCTGAACATGCGCTGGACCTGTCCTATGCATCGAAGCTCGGTGTGAACGTCAACGACCTGCTCGTCAGCCAGCCGGATACCGGTGAACAGGCCCTGGAAGTCACGGAGACCCTGGTGCGCAGCGGCGCACTTGACATAATCGTGATAGACTCCGTTGCAGCCCTTGTTCCCCGGGCCGAGATCGAGGGAGAAATGGGCGACAGCCTCCCCGGCCTGCAGGCGAGGCTCATGAGCCAGGCGTTGAGAAAGCTTACGGCGGCAATCTCAAAGGGGCAGGCGACCGTTATCTTCATAAACCAGATAAGGATGAAGATCGGCGTCATGTTCGGCAACCCGGAGACCACGACCGGCGGAAACGCCCTGAAGTTTTACTCCTCCGTAAGGCTTGACATCAGGAAGATCGAAAACCTGAAGAACGCCCAGGAGTCGGTCGGCAACAGGGTAAGGGTGAAGGTGGTGAAAAACAAGGTGGCACCTCCGTTTAAACAGGCTGAATTCGACATATATTTCAATGAAGGAATATCGCGGGTCGGCGAGCTCATAGACCTCGGCATCGAGAAAAAGATTGTGGAAAGGTCAGGGGCATGGTATTCTTATAACGGAACCCGCATCGGGCAGGGCAGGGAAAATTCAAAACAGTACCTGAAATCAAACCCTGAAGTGGCTCGGGAGATTGAGTCGAAAATCCTTGAAGCATATAATTTCAAGAGGTAAATTATGACGGTATACATTGACACCCTTCTTCAGAAAGCAGTCAAAATGAACGCTTCGGACCTGCATATAAAGGCAGGCAGCCAGCCTATTGTCAGGGTTGACGGGAAGCTGACGGTCCTGCACGATGAAAAGAGGCTTACGCCGGATGACACCTTTGAAATCGCAACGCATATCATGAGCGATGCGCAGATGGAGCAGTTCAAAAAGAGCCACGACATCGACATAGCCTACGGAATATCGGGATATGCAAGGTTCAGGTGCAACTGCTATTCGCAGAGGGGCTCGGTGAGCATGGTCTTCAGGTACATCACCTATGATATTGCAGACATAGAAGACCTGTATCTGCCAGTGGTGCTCAAGAGGATCGCCCTGGAGCCTCGGGGCCTCATCCTGGTCACAGGGACAACCGGAAGCGGAAAATCCACCACGCTTGCATCAATGATCGACTACATCAATTCCAACAAGACGGATAATATTATCACGATTGAGGACCCGATCGAGTTTCTGCACAGGGACAAGAACAGCATTATAAGCCAGAGGGAGATAGGCTATGACACGGAGACCTTCAGCAAGGCCCTGAGGGCCGCGATGAGACAGGATCCGGATGTCATACTCGTGGGTGAAATGCGTGATTTCGAGACGATACAGACAGCCCTTCTCGCCGCGGAGACGGGACATCTCGTTCTCAGCACGCTTCATACCACTGATGCCGTCGAGACCATCAACAGGATTATATCGGTCTTCCCGCCGTACCAGCACCAGCAGGTGAGGATGCAACTGGCCTCTGTCCTCAGGGCAATTATATCCATGAGACTCGTTCCCAGGGCCGATGAAACAGGAAGGGTGCCGGCGGTCGAGGTGCTCGTTGCAACGGCGACCATAAAGGGCTGCATAGTGGATCCCGAAAAGACAAGGCATATTCATGACCATATAGCGGAGGGGTTCAGCCAGTACGGAATGCAGACATTCGACCAGTCCCTTTACGGCCTTCTGCAGAGGGGTCTTATAACTTACGAGGACGCCCTGAGCAGGGCCACAAACCCCGATGATTTCGCGCTCAAGGTCAAAGGGATCATGTCCACCAAGGACACCTACAAGGCCGACGATATCCCCGGTGAGGAAGATGATGACGCGCCCCAGATCGAAAGGTTCGCGCGCTGACGTAAATGCATATGCGCTGAAACTGCTCGGTTACCGCTCCAGGAGCCGCAGGGAAATGCTCCGGCGGCTGAAGATGAAAGGATTCGAAGACAGCCGGATAAACGAGGCGATAAAATTTCTTGAAGACACCGGTCTCCTCAGCGACGAGGACCTTGCACCCCAACTCTTCAGGCACTCCGTGGAGGACAGACTCCTCGGTGAAAAAGGCATCAGGGCCTTCCTCACCAAAAGAGGGCTTGATAAAGAGCTTGTTGATAAAACCATGCTCCTGCACACCGTGGAGATGGAGGAGGAATCCGCCCGCCGGCTTGTCGAGAAAAAGCTCAGGGCCATGAAGGGTCACCCCGGCGATGTCATCAGGCGCAGGCTCCTGGGGATGCTTCGGCGCCGCGGGTTTTCAGGCGACGTCATCAGCAGGGTGGTTGATTCGGTGAAGGGTTAAGCTTCCGAATAAAAGACATTGCTCTTTGTATCCGTTTTTACTAATATATTCATTCTTAGTATAATACACCCTGATACAACCTTAAATGTTGCATACGCGGGCAGGAGAGCCTGCCCATCGGCAATGTTTTCTATGCAACTGCAAGGTAGACACGGCGGCGGAGCATGCCGGGGGAACAGAGAACGGCGTGCGGGGTTCGGGCATTTTCGGGAATTGACATGGAAAGCAGAAAAATAAGACAGTTGTTCCTGGATTTTTTCCGTGGAAAAGAGCATAAGGTGCTTCCCGGCTCCCCCTTGCTTCCCAAGGATGATCCCTCTCTCCTTTTCACCAATGCGGGCATGGTCCAGTTCAAGTCCGTATTCCTGGGACAGGAGGACAGGCCATGCCCGAGGGCCGTGACCGTGCAGAAATGCCTCAGGGCCGGCGGCAAGCATAACGACCTTGAGAATGTCGGCAGGACCGCAAGGCATCATACGTTTTTCGAGATGCTGGGCAACTTCTCCTTCGGTGATTATTTCAAGAAAGAGGCCGCTGAATGGGCATGGGAGTTCCTGACCGGGCGGCTCGGACTGCCGGCGGATAAACTGCAGATCACCATATATGAAAAAGACGATGAGGCCGGGGATATATGGCGGAAAGACGTGGGCGTGCCGGCGGAACGGATATTCAGGCTCGGGGAAAAAGACAATTTCTGGCAGATGGGAGACACCGGCCCGTGCGGGCCGTGCTCGGAGATACTGATCGACAGGGGAGCCGAGCTGGGCTGCGGCAGGCCCGGCTGCACGGTGGGATGCGACTGCGACAGGTACCTGGAGATATGGAACCTTGTTTTCATGCAATACAACAGGGATTCATCGGGCAGGCTCACCCCCCTGCCCAGGCCGAGCATAGACACCGGCATGGGACTGGAGAGACTCGCCGCAGTGCTGCAGGGGAAGACGAACAACTTCGACACCGATCTCTTCCTGCCGATTATCAGGACCGTGGAAGAGATTTCGGGAAAGAGATACGGTTCAGGGCCTTCAACCGATGTGTCCATGCGGGTGATAGCAGACCATATCAGGGCAGCGGCCTTTGTGCTCTCAGAAGGGCTGACACCCTCCAACGAGGGCAGGGGGTATGTGCTCAGGAGGATCATACGCAGGGCCGCGAGGCACGGTTTCATGCTCGGCATAGAAGGACCATTTCTGTATAATCTGCTGGACACCGTCTATGAGATGATGTCGGGGCCGTATCCCGAACTGCTTGAAAACACCATGATGAGCAGGAAAGTTCTCAGGTTTGAGGAAGAGAGGTTTGCACACACGCTCTCCTCCGGCATGACCGTTCTGGAGAACATCATGAATGATATCAGATCCTCCGGAGGTGACACGATTCCCGGCACCGAACTGTTCAGGCTGTACGACACATACGGCTTCCCCCTGGACCTCGCGCGGGACATTGCTGAGGACAACAGGCTCAGGGTCGATGAGGACGGTTTCAATAAGGAGATGGAGCTCCAGAAAACAAGGGCGAGGGCCTCATGGGTCGGAGGCGAAGAAGAGGGCTCGGAGCTTTACAGGGAAATCAGGAGCCGCTTCGGCGCCACGGAATTCCTCGGTTACCGGACACTGAAGGCAGAGGCCGTGGTTACCGCACTGGTAAAGGACGGGGCCATGGTGGAAGAGGCGGGAGAGGGTGACAGGGTTGAAATAATAACCGACAGGACTCCGTTTTACGGCGAGTCCGGGGGCCAGGTCGGAGACACCGGCATAATAAAGACGGAAAACCTGAAGGCGGAGATAGAAGATACAAGGAAATCCGGCGGCATAACCGTCCACACCGGGGTCGTGAGGAAAGGTACGCTCGGAACAGGGGACAGGGTCCTGCTGTCCGTGGATGAGGACAGAAGGAGATCCGTCATGCGCAATCATACGGCCACGCACCTGCTGCATGCCGCGCTGAAGGCCGTTGTCGGCGACCATATCAAACAGGCAGGTTCACTGGTTGCCCCCGACAGGCTGAGATTCGACTTCACGCACTTCTCCGCAGTGGACGCCCGCGAGCTTAACGAGGTGGAGAATATCGTCAATGAAAAGATAATACAGGACATGCCCGTCGAGGTCTCGGAGACATCCCTTGACGAGGCTGTGGAAAGCGGGGTCACTGCGCTTTTCGGCGAAAAGTACGGGGAGCGCGTGAGGGTCGTACGGGCGGGGGATTTCACCGCCGAGCTCTGCGGCGGAACACACTGCCGCGCCACGGGGGAAATCGGCCCTTTCGTGATCATCTCCGAAGGCAGCGTGGCAGCCGGCATAAGGAGGATAGAGGCCGTCACCGGGTTTGCAGCGCTTGAGCTTATCAGGCGGCGCGGAACAGAGCTGAAAAAGGCGGCGGAACTGCTCAGGGTCGGAGAACTGGATGTCGCGGAGAAGATCGGGAAGATCATCAATGAACTGAAACAGACCGGGAAGGAGCTTCAGAAAATCAGGCACAGGGCCGCGGCTGAAGATGCAGGCAGAATCCTCGATCAAGCCGTGGAGATAGACAGCGTAAAGGTGCTTGCCTACAGGACCAGCGGCCTTGACATGAAGGCACTGCGGCATCTTGCGGATACACTGAAAAACAGGATCGGCTCGGGCGTGATAGTTCTTGGATCGCAGTCGGACGGCCGGGCATATTACGTTTCAGCGGTCACGAAAGACCTTGTTCCGCGCCTTGATGCAGGAGAAATCCTCAAGGCCGTGACCGGTGGAAAAGGCGGCGGCAGGCCGGACATGGCCCAGGGCGGGACAAAAGATGCGGCGGGCCTGGACAGGGCGATAAGCTCCGTTGGTGATATAATAAAAGAAAGAATGCAACGGCAATCTTGATTTTGCGTAAACCGGCGGGAGAGCCTGCCGGGGGAAACAGTGTTCACAGGTCATAGTGCAGGATGCAGGGGCGGACGGGTATGGAGGGATGGCTTCGCGGAAGGCGGAGGCGATGTTTTCATGCAACTGCACGGGGTTGATACAACCGCAACGACACTCAAACAAACAGGGAGGGCATCATGAACATCAATGAGATCATACACAAGACATTAATGGTGGGAATAGGCGTGCCGGAGAAGATCAAGGAACTGGTTGACGAGCTTGTGAAAAAGGGAGAGCTGAGCGAGTCACAAGGCGCCAGGCTTGTGAAGGAATGCTCCGAAAAGGTCTCCAGGTCTGGCGAGGATATCAGCAAGGCCATAACGGATATTATCAACAAGACACTGGAGAAAATGAACATACCCGCCAGGGATGAAGTCGAGGAGCTCAAGAAGAAATTAAGAACACTTTCCACGAGAGTCAAGAAACTTGAAGACGCGTCAAAGGGCGGCGAATCATAATCCGGACGCCCCTTAAACAGGGCAGGGAAGCCTGCCGGAAAACAGCCTGATGGGTATTACACGTTTCGTCAGATACTGGCACACATACAGGAACATCACCCGCATAAGACATATCGTCAATGTTTTCCTCAAGCACGGCTTCGGACAGTTCATCGAACAGTTGAACCTCCACCGTTTCATCCCCCTCAGGAAGAGGCTGAAGATATTCGCCAGATGGCAGGAGATAGAAAAACACACCATTCCCCAGAGACTGAGGATGGCATTCAGTGAACTGGGTCCCTCATTCATCAAGCTCGCCCAGTTGCTCGCTTCCAGACCGGACCTGATAACAGCCGGCTACGCCGACGAGTTCAAAAAGCTTCAGGACAAGGTCCCCCCCTTCCCGCCCGCGAAGGCAAGGGAGACCATCGAATCCGAGTTCAACGTGGCGGTAAGCGGGATATTCTCCGAATTCGACGATACACCGGTGGCCGCCGCCTCGATAGCCCAGGTCCACAACGCAGTGCTTAAGTCGGGGGAAAAGGTCATCGTGAAGGTTCAGAGACCTGGTATCCGCGAAATAATAGAGACCGACATATCCATCCTGGCCACCATCGCGAGGCTCATGGTGAAATATATCCCCGAGAGCAGGCTCTTTGATCCCGAGGGCATAGTGGACAGGTTCGGCAGGACGGTGAAAAAGGAACTGGACTTTGTCGTGGAGGCAAAGAATGCAATGCGCTTCAAGAGAAACTTTGCGGGCAACAAGCATATCCATATCCCGGCTGTCTATACGCAGTTTCTCTCATCCAGGGTTCTCGTCATGGAGAGAATCGAGGGTGTCAGGATCGATGACATCGAGGGGATAGAGGCCATAGGCGCGGACAGGCATGAACTTGCAAAGAGGGGTGTGGACGCCTATTTCAAGATGATATTCGAGGACGGCTTTTTCCATGCGGACCCGCACCCCGGCAACATCTTCGTCATGCCCGACGGCCGCATAGGGCTCATGGATTTCGGCATAGTCGGGTGGCTGACCCCTGAACTCATGGACAACATCGCAAGGGCGTTTCTGGCCGTGATGAACAAGAAGTTCGACCAGCTTGTGGACCTGTACATAGAACTCGGCCTCGTAAGCGATGAAGTGGACGTTGATGCATTCAGGAATGATTTCAGGGCCGATCTCATAGATCTCCTTGAACCCCTGTACGACCTCACTATATCGGAGATCAACTTTCCGGAATATCTCGAGGCCATGACACATCTCGTAATCAAATACGGGCTCAAGGTGCCCTCCGACCTGTTGCTCATGAACAAGACCATAATCATAGTCGACAACATCGGCAGGGAGCTTGACCCCGACTTCAATCTCATGTCCGCGGCGGAGCCTTATGCGGCAAAGCTCGTGGAACGGCGCATAAGTCCGCAGAGAATCCTCAGCCGGGCAAAGGACAACATCTCCGAGATCGGTGACATCATGATAAGCACACCGCGCCAGATGAACAGGCTGTTGAGGAAAGTAATGAGAGACGAACTGAGCGTAAAGGTGAATCCCATAGGCATGGACAAACTGATAACGGACATAGACCGTTCCGGCAACCGCCTTGCTTTCAGCATAGTGGTCGCCGCCATTATCGTGGGTTCATCCATGCTTGTGCAGTCCGATATCGGCGGCACGATACTCGGAGTGCCGAGCATGGGTGTGATAGGGTTCCTGGTGGCCTTCCTGCTCGGTCTGCGCCTGCTGATATCAATCATAAAATCAGGACACCTGTAGATGTTTGAAGAACAAAGTGCCGGCTGAAATTCCGCCGGAAGACAGGACATTTCTCACGGAGGTGAAGTCTATGACAATAGAGGAACTTAAACAGTTCTGCAACAGCGAGTTTGAAAACATCGGGAGGATCACGGATGAACTCTTTTCCGTCTACAGACCTGACAAGACCGAATACACAGTCGCCGAGCAGGCGGCTATCGGCGCGCTTCTCATGAACATCTACAGCGGTGTTGAGAACATATTGAAGCAGATGCTTATATACGACAAACTCGATGTCCAGGATTCACCCGAATGGCATGAGAAGGTGCTCATAAAATCCGGCGAGATCGGCATACTCCCCCCGGATCTCTTTCAACTGCTTTCCAAATATCTTTCCTTCAGGAACTATTTCATATATGCATACATCTTCAACATCAAGTGGGAGGACATGAAGGGGCTTGTTGAGGCGATCCGGGATGTGCTTGCAAAATTAAGGCACGAGGTGGATGACTACCTTCAGACCATCTGACTTTACCTTAACCTTAATGTTGCATAAGCCGGCAGGGGAGTCCGCCGTAAAACCTTTATAAAGCGATGGGATATCGGAAATATGTCTTTATTGCAGGACGTAACGGAGAGTGAAATTCCAAAGGATGTCGATAAGCC
>Ga0256839_1000128_pt1 | contig 99699 bp, 102 predicted proteins | sample 354166metaG_FD_185968 | JGI IMG/M metagenome (GOLD analysis project Ga0256839, IMG submission 185968) | Hydrothermal vent microbial communities from Mid Atlantic Ridge, Atlantic Ocean - 354-166 | ecosystem: Environmental > Aquatic > Marine > Hydrothermal vents | place: Atlantic Ocean: Mid... | reverse complement strand
AGGTGGCGCTGTCGATGCGGGTGAAAATCAGACCGGCACGCGATCCAAATATCTGTGAAGCCACAGCCGCTTGCTGCGCTGTCGGAATGAACGTTGCAATCGAATCCTGAATGGCAGCCATCTTTTCGTCGATCGGCAACTTGGCGAGATCGGCGGCGGAAAGCCGATCACCAAAAATTATATCTACCGCCTGCTGAACAACCGCGTCTATATCGGCGAGGCCGTCCACAAGGGCCAATCCTACCCCGGCCAGCACAAAGGCATTATTCCTCGCAAACTCTGGGACAAGGTGCACGGGATATTGCAGGAAAGCCCGAGAAAACGCGCCAGCAATACCCGCGCGCAAACGCCTGCCTTGCTAGGGGGGCTGCTGTTCGGGCCGGACGGGGCAGCGTTTTCGCCCAGCCACACCCGCAAGAAGGACCGGCTCTATCGTTATTACGTTAGCCAGACCGTGCTGAAACACGGCGCGGGCACCTGTCCGGTCGGGCGCGTGCCCGCAGGTGAAATCGAGGCGGCCGTGATCGACCAGTTGCGCGCCGTATTCCGTCAGCCGGAGATCATCATCGGCACACGGAAGGCCGCAAAACCGCATGACGCCGACGTAACCGAAGATGAAGCTCGCACGGCCCTGATGCATTTTGATCCGCTCTGGGACGAACTTTTCCCCGCCGAGCAGGCCCGTATCGTGCAGTTGCTGGTGGAGCGGGTGGATATCGGCATGGGCGGGCTCGACGTTCACCTGCGCATCGACGGGCTTTCGGGGCTGGCCCGCGAAATGCGGAAGGCCGCGGCATGAAAACCACCGCCAACACGGTCACCCTGCATATCCCGTTCACCATCCGCAAATACGGCGGCCGCAAACAGGTCATCACCCCGAACGGCGAACCCGCCGCCATCGAAAAATCCCACGTCGACAGCACGCTGGTAAAGGCACTGGCCCGCGCATTCCGTTGGAAAAAGATGCTGGAAAGCAGGCAGTTCACCACCATCACCGAACTGGCCAAACACGAAAACCTCGCCCTGACCTACATGACCCGCGTTTTGCGGCTATCCCTGCTGGCACCAGAGATCGTCGAGATGATCCTCGAAGGGCGACAGCCGCCGGAGATGACCTTGGCAGTGCTACTTGAGCCGTTTCCCGTGGCGTGGGAGGGGCAGAAACACATTTTTGATTAACATCCTTTCAGAGAAAATTTCGCAATGCACTCTGAAACATAAGTTTTCACGGCCAATAATGATAAGAAACATGTAATCTTAGGGATGATAAAACCTATCTGACTTGCTACTGTCCTATTATTAAACGGATTTCAGATTCGAAAAGATGGCAAACAAATTACCGTCTAGGCAAAATCCCAAAAGGCAAAACATGAACCACGGCGCACACAACAAACTTGTTTCTTTTATCTGGTCGATTGCAGACGATTGCCTGCGCGACGTTTACGTTCGCGGCAAATATCGTGACGTTATCCTGCCGATGGTGGTGTTGCGCCGTTTGGACACGCTGCTAGAGCCGACAAAGGACGAAATCCTCGCCGAGGTGAAATACCAGCGTGAGGAAATGAACGCGACCGAACTGGATGATGCCCCCCTTAAGGCAACGTCGGGTTATGTGTTCTTCAACACCAGCAAATGGACCATGCGCAAGCTGTTTGAAACCGCGACCAACAACCAACAAATCCTGCTGGCCAATGTCGAGGAATACCTGAACGGGTTCAGCGACAACGTCAAAGAGATCATCGAGCGTTTCAAACTGAAAGAACAAATGCGCCACATGGCTGGCAAAGACGTGTTGCTGGACGTGCTGGAAAAATTCGTATCGCCAAAAATCAACCTCACCCCGAACGAGCGTGAAGACCCGGACGGCAACAAACTGCCCGGCCTGTCCAACCTTGGCATGGGCTATGTGTTCGAGGAACTAATCCGCAAATTCAACGAGGAAAACAACGAAGAGGCCGGAGAGCATTTCACCCCGCGCGAGGTGATCCAGCTTATGACCCACCTTGTTTTTGACCCGATCAAAGACCGCCTGCCGCCTGTGCTAACCATCTACGACCCTGCTTGCGGTAGCGGCGGGATGCTAACGGAATCGCAAAACTTCATCACGGACCCCGAAGGCGCAATCCGCGCCACCGCCGATGTTTACCTCTACGGCAAGGAAATCAACGACGAGACCTACGCCATTTGCAAATCCGACATGATGATCAAGGGCGACAACCCTGAAAATATCAAAGTCGGCTCTACCCTGTCCACCGATGAATTCGCCGGCAAGCGGTTTGACTTCATGCTGTCCAACCCGCCTTACGGTAAAAGCTGGGCCAGCGAGGTCAAATACATCAAAGACGGGGCTGACGTGATCGACCCGCGCTTTCGCGTGGAACTGACCGATTACTGGGGCACACGCGCCACCCATGACGCCACCCCGCGCTCCAGCGACGGGCAATTGCTGTTTCTGATGGAAATGGTGTCCAAGATGAAATCAACCAAGGACAGCCCGCTTGGCGCGCGTGTGGCCTCGGTGCATAACGGCTCATCCCTGTTTACCGGCGATGCGGGCGGCGGTGAAAGCAACATCCGCCGCTATATCATTGAAAACGATCTGCTGGACGCGATTGTCCAGATGCCCAACAACCTGTTCTATAACACCGGCATCACCACCTATATCTGGCTGCTGTCCAACGCCAAGCCCGACCACCGCAAGGGCAAGGTTCAACTGATCGACGCCAACCTGATGTTTCGCAAATTGCGCAAGAACCTTGGTGACAAGAACTGCGAATTCGCGCCCGAGCATATCGCACAAATCACCCGGGCCTATCTGGATTTCAAACCGGTTGAACGCCAGATGGACGCCAACGACGACCCAACCGGCCTAGCGGTGCAAATATTCGATAACCGCGACTTTGGCTATTTCAAGGTGACGATTGACCGGCCAGACCGTAGGCGCGCGCAGTTCAGCGAGGCGCGCCTTGCCCCCTTGCGGTTTGATAGAACCCTGCGCGAACCGATGCAGCATATCTATGACACCTACGGCGATGCGGTTTACGATGATGCGCTGCAAGCCAACCGGCAAGACATTCTGAAATGGTGCGAGGATAACGACATATCGCTAAACGCCAAGAACCGCGCGAAACTGCTGGATGTGAAACACTGGCTGCGGCTGCGGGATTTGCACGCGGCGGGGCTGGCGTTGATGCAGGCGGTTGGCGTGGATGAAAGCGACGATTTCAACGCCTTCAAACGGGCAGTGGATAACGCGGCGAAGGCGGCGAAGCTGAAACTGTCCGCACCCGACAAAAAGGCGATCCTGAATGCGGTGAGCTGGTATAGCGCCGATGCGGCCAAGGTGGTCAAGAAAAAATTCAAGCTGACCGCCGACAAGCTGGCGGATGTGCTGGAGCATCTGGGATGTGCGGAAACTGATCTGGCGGATTTTGGCTATTACCGGCAGGATGATGGCAGCTTTGTCACCTATGAACACAACACCGACCTGCGCGACGCGGAATCGGTGCCGCTGTCCGATACCATTCACCGCTATTTCAACGCCGAGGTCAAACCGCATGTGCCGGAGGCATGGATCAATCTGGACACGGTCAAAATCGGCTACGAGATCAGCTTCAACAAGTATTTCTACCGCCACAAACCCTTGCGCAGCCTTGAGGACGTGACCGCCGATATTCTGGAACTGGAGCAACAGGCCGAGGGGCTGATGGCGGATATTCTGGGGCTGGAACCCCACGGGGTGGTGAAATGATGCAGGCTTACGCGGAGTATAAGGACAGCGGCGTGGACTGGCTGGGGGAGATTCCAGCGGGGTGGGAGCTTACAAAGCTTGGCTCTTGCCTTGCGCCCTTTTCAGAAAAGAACCATGCTGATTTGCCGTTGCTATCCATTACCCGCGAATTAGGCGTGATTGAACGTGACGTGGAAAACCAAGATACCAATCACAATTACATCCCCGACGATTTGAGCGGATACAAACTGCTCAAGAAAGGGCAGTTTGGCATGAACAAAATGAAAGCGTGGCAAGGCTCTTACGGCGTGTCGCCGTTCACTGGAATTGTAAGCCCCGCCTATTTCATGTTTGATTTCACCAAAGAAATTGACCCAGATTTCTTTCATGTGGCGATCCGCAGCAAGCTTTATGTGTCATTCTTCGGTAGTGCATCAGATGGTGTTCGGATTGGTCAGTGGGATTTGTCAAAGCCGCGAATGAAAGAAATTCCGCTCGCTCTCCCCCCACTCCCCGAGCAAACCGCCATTGCGGGTTTCCTTGATGACAAGACGGCGAAGATTGATGAATTGGTGGGGATCAAGCGCCGCCAGATTGCGCTTTTGGGCGAGCGCAAACAAATCCTGATCCAGAACGCCGTCACCAAAGGCCTGAACCCCAACGCCCCCCTGAAAGACAGCGGAGTCGACTGGATCGGAAATATCCCGGCGCATTGGGAGGTGAAGCGGTTGGCAAGTATGGGGCGGTTCTCCAAGGGCGGTGGGTTTTCAAAAGCGGATTTAGCAGAAGAAGGCGTGAACGCCGTTCTTTATGGTGACATTTACACGCAGTATGATTTTGTTATCGACCGCGCAGTAAGGTGCATTTCCCCTGCTGTTGCCGAAGGTGCGGCAAAGCTGGTGCAAAATGATTTACTTTTTACGGGTTCTGGAGAAACCAAAGAAGACATCGGGAAGTGTGTTGTTTTTAGAAGCCAAGAAAACACGGTTGCGGGTGGCGATGTTATTATCTTTCGCCAAGCAGTATGTGACCCGCTATTCTTGAGCTATTCCTTGAATACAAATGGTGCGATTGAGGAAAAGGCAAAATCTTCAAAAGGCGAAATTATTGTTCACACCTACGGATCAAAGCTGCGGGAAATATTTATTCCAATCCCGCCGAAAACTGAGCAAGAAAGCATTGCTGAATTCATTTGGGATGGCTGCGAAAAAATCAACGCCGCCATCTCCATAAAACAAAACCAAATCACAAAACTGAACGAATATAAAACCACGCTGATCAATGCCGCTGTTACCGGCAAGATCAAGGTGGCGTAAGGGAGGGGCAAACATGGTCAGCAAAACAAACGAGGCCGCCTTGGAGGGCTTGATAGAAGCCCATCTGGCGGGCGCAAACGGCTTTGCCATCGGCAGCCCTGCCGATTATGACGCGCATTTCGCGGTGGATACGCGGGTATTCTGGCAGTTTCTGGAGGCAACCCAGCCAGAGCAGCTCGACAAGCTGCGCAAATATCCCGACTGGCAGCGCAAAATCCTTGAGCGCTTTGACAGGCTGATCAAAAAGCACGGCATCCTGCATATGCTGAAAAAGGGTCTGGCGGTGGATGATGCGTTTTTTACGCTTGTTTATCCCGCGCCGCTGGCCAGTTCCTCGCAATCGGTGCATGACAATTTCGCCGCCAATATTTTCAGCGTCACCCGCCAAGTGCGCTATTCGCTGGCCAATCCGGGCCAAGAAATCGACATGGTGCTGTTCATCAACGGTATCGCGCTGGTGTCGCTAGAGCTGAAAAACCCGTGGACCGGCCAGACCGCGCGCTATCACGGCACCAAGCAATACCGCGAGGACCGCGACACCGCCCAGCCGCTTTTGCAGTTTGGCCGCTGCCTCGTGCATATGGCGGTGGACACCGACGAAGTTTACATGACCACCAAATTGGCGGGCAAGGCGACGTTTTTCCTGCCGTTCAACAAGGGGTATAATCACGGCGCGGGCAACCCGCCCAATATGAGCGGCCATAAAACCGCGTATCTGTGGGAAGAGGTTTTCACCCGCGAAAGCCTCGCCAACATCATCCAGCATTTCGTGCGCCTTGATGGTTCTGCCAAAGACGGGCTTGCCAAACGCACCCTGTTTTTCCCGCGCTATCATCAGCTCGACGTGGTGCGCCGGTTGATTGATCATGCCGCGACCCACGGCGCGGGGCAGACCTATTTGATTCAGCATTCGGCAGGCTCGGGCAAATCAAACTCGATCACATGGGCGGCGTTCCAGTTGATTGAAACCTATATGGCGGGGCAGGAAAAGCCGCTGTTTGACAGTGTGATCGTGGTGACGGACCGCCGCTTGCTCGACAAACAATTGCGCGAAAACATCAAGGATTTTTCCGAGGTCAAGAACATCATCGCGCCGGTGCAAAGCTCGCGCGAACTGCGCACGGCGCTGGAAAGCGGCAAGAAGATCATCATCACCACCATCCAGAAATTCCCGTTTATCATCGAGGGGATTTCCGACCTGAGCGACAAGAAATTCGCGGTGATCATTGACGAGGCCCACAGCTCGCAAAGCGGCACCGCGCATGACAACATGAACCGCGCCATGGGGATGAGCGACAGCGACGCGGTGGATGCGCAGGACAAAATTATCGAGGCCATGCAAAGCCGGAAGATGCGCGGCAATGCGTCTTATCTGGCGTTTACGGCCACGCCCAAGAACACGACGCTGGAAAAGTTCGGGAATAAACAGGCCGATGGCAGTTTTGAGCCGTTTCATTTGTATAGCATGAAGCAGGCGATTGAAGAGGGCTTCATTCTGGACGTGCTGGCCAATTACACGACCTACAAAAGCTATTACGAGATTGAAAAGTCGATTACGGAAAACCCCGAGTTTGACACCAAGAAAGCGCAGAAAAAACTGCGCGCCTATGTGGAGAGTAGCCAGCAAACGATCAACACCAAGGCCGAGATTATGCTGGAGCATTTTATTCCCAGCGTGGTGAACGCCAAGAAGCTGCGCGGCAAGGCCAAGGGGATGGTGATTACGCAGAACATTGAAACTGCCATTCGATATTACAAGGCGGTTACGCGGATACTTGAAGCGCAAGGCAATCCGTTTAAGGCCGTGATTGCGTTTTCCGGTGAGAAAACGGTGGACGGGATTGAATATACCGAGGCCGGGATGAACGGATTTCCCGAGGGAAAAACGCGCGATAAGTTCGATACGGATGAATATCGGCTGTTGATCGTGGCCAATAAATATCTGACAGGGTTCGATCAGCCCAAGCTGGCAGCGATGTATGTTGATAAGAAATTACAAGGGGTTATGGCAGTGCAGGCGTTGTCGCGGCTTAACCGCTCTGCGCCGAAATTAGGCAAGAAAACCGAAGACCTGTTCATTCTGGATTTCTTTAACAGCGTTGACGACATCAAGACCGCCTTTGACCCTTTCTACACCGCGACCAGCCTGTCAGAAGCCACCGATGTAAATGTCCTGCATGAGCTGAAAGACGTGCTGGATGATGTTGGCGTTTATGATTGGCACGAGGTCGAAGATTTCGTGGCGCGGTATTTCAACAATGAAGACGCTGACAGCCTCAGTCCGATCATTGATGTTGCGGCAAATCGGTTCAATGACGAATTGGAGATGGAGAACGACGACAAGATTGATTTCAAAATCAAGGCAAAGCAATTTGTGAAGATTTACGGCCAAATGGCGTCGATCATGCCGTTTGAGGTGGTCGATTGGGAAAAGCTCTTCTGGTTCCTGAAATTCCTTATTCCGAAGCTTAAGGTTAAGGACCCCAATCAGGCTTTGCTGGACGAATTGCTGGAATCTGTTGATTTGTCGTCCTATGGATTGGAGCGCGTGAAGCTCAATCACTCGATTGGGCTGGACGATTCCGAAACCGAAGTTGATCCGCAGAATCCAAACCCCAGAAGTGCGCATACAGAAGACGACAAGGACCCGCTTGATGAAATAATCAGGACATTTAATGAACGGTGGTTTCAGGGATGGAGCGCGACGCCAGAAGAACAGCGCGTGAAATTTGTGAACATCGCTGACAGCATTAAAGCACACCCGGATTTTGAAAGCAAATACCGAAACAATCCAGACCCCCACAATCGGGGATTGGCGTTCGAGAAAATGCTTAAAGACATTATGCTGAACCGTCGTAAAGATGAGCTTGAACTCTACAAGCTTTTTGCAAACGATCCCGCTTTTAAAGCTTCATGGCAGCAGAGCATGGAGCGGTTGGTTGGCTAGGGCGGTTCAAACAGACATAGAAAAGAGATTGGTGAAGGTTTCGCCCCCAGCCCCGCCTGCACAGCGCGCGGAAGTTCGAACTCGCAAAAATGGGTGTTCTTAATTTGCGTTGTTTTACAACAACTTACAAAACTGAACCAAAACCCCTTTAGGCAACAGCTTTGGAGAATATCGGGGGTCAGAGAACCATTTCCGGCCAAACAGCCAGAAGGGCACTCAACAGCCCATCCGCTATAACCTTTGAAAACAACAAGAAAATTCTGGATCAGCCACAGGCGGAGAACGGGTTCTCGGGGGATAGTGGCGGAGACGAAGGGATTCGAACCCTCGATACCGTTCCCGGTATACTCCCTTAGCAGGGGAGCGCCTTCGACCACTCGGCCACGTCTCCGAGGAGGTGTTTAGCCTTTCACAAAGGGATTCCACAAGCGGTTTTTTCACGATTTAGTTTGCTGTTGAAATTTGGTCGTTCAGCCGGTGGAACTGATGGGTGAATACCGCAATACCAAGGATCGGTACGATGATGTTGACGACGGGAATGGACAAGGGAATTGCGACCAGAATGCCCGCGACCCATATCTGTGAAAAGTACTTTTTGCGCAAGCGTCTGGCTTCTTTCATCCCGATACGTCGTGCCGCTACTAGCTGGAAATATTCGCGCCCCATCAGATAACCGTTGAGCGCCCAGAAAATGAACAGTGCAAACACGGGAACAATTACATAGGCGAGGAGGGCTATGATATTGGCAAGCACCATAATGCCGATAAACTGGAAGGCATCAATCATGACAGGGATCAGTTTTAGCCGTTTAACGACTGGTAGGTTGGGGTAGTATCGCGCCTCGACAGCATCGGATATTTCTTCGAGAAACAACCCGATGATCAGCGTTGCCACGGGGAACATCAGGAATGACAGGGCGAATATTGTGATTATGCTGGCTGCGGATAGTAAACCGCCGTGGATTGACAATTCGCCTAGCCACGGAAGTGTTATGGTGTCCGGCAATATCCAGTTCAGAAAACCAGTTATGCCCAATAAAGGGAATAGCAAAAGCACGATAGCGATGAATATTGACCGCCATAGGACTTTTTGGAATTTTGGATCCGAGAGTTGGCTGAGGGCCTTCTCGATGTCGTTAAAGACGTTCACTCGGAAATCCAAGTGGTGATGGCTTCGACATCAGGGCGCGGGCGTTCGGGTGGCGCGATACGTTCGGTTCCTATGTGGATGAAACCGGCGACGAATTCGGATTTCGAAAGGGACAACCCGTGGCGCAAAAACGAACGATCGCTGGCCATCCAGCCGGTTAACCAGTTTGCGCCCCATCCGCTGGCGAGGGCGGCGTTTAGCATTGACAGGCAAACCGCGCCTGCTGACAGGATTTGTTCGATTTCTGGTACTTTCGGGGATGGCACGGGCGAGGATACCACCGCGACTACCAAACCGGCATCAGCGAACTGACGGCGGGCCTTCTCCAGCTTGTCGCCCTCAACACCCAATTGTGGGCCACGTTTCACCACATCTTCGGCCAAGCGTTGCAGGGCTTCGCCTTCCAGAACGATAAATCGCCATGGCTCAAGCTTGCCGTGGTCCGGGCTACGGGCGGCGGCGGTTAGAATGGGGGATAATTCTGAGTGCGTTGGCACGGGGGATTCCAAAGTTTTGGCGGGGCGCGAGCGCCGTGTTTGAAGGAAATCTAGCACTTCTGGGCGTGGATCGGACATTGCGGCTCCTGTTTAGTTGTGGGTGGTATTTCGGGGGCATGAGGCAAAGTGTCAAGGTTTATACCCACTATACAAATGCAAAGGCACACAGTAGAAGGCAGCCAACACGAAATTGTTCCGCCGCGCGTTTGATCATTCCGCGCCCGTGACCCGCATTCCGAGAGAATAAACATGACAGAATTTGAAGGTGTCGTACCGACGCTGGCGCAAGCATTGAATAAACGGGGTTATGAAACCCTGACCCCCGTGCAGTTGGCAATGTTGGACCCTGACCTTGATGGCGTAGACGCGCTGGTTTCAGCACAGACCGGATCGGGTAAAACCGTGGCCTTTGGCTTGGCGATTGCGCCGACGTTGATGGGCAAAAAAGACAAGATGGGTTATGCGGCTGTTCCGGCGGCGTTGGTGATTGCACCAACACGCGAGTTGGCGTTGCAAGTGAAGCGCGAGCTGGAATGGCTTTATCGCGAAGCGGGTGCATCCATTGCGTCTTGCGTTGGTGGTATGGATATGCGCACCGAACGCCGCGCGCTGGAAGGCGGGGCGCATATTGTTGTCGGTACGCCGGGGCGTCTTCGCGACCATATCGAACGCAGATCGTTGAATTTGGAGGGGCTGAAAGCGGTCGTTCTGGACGAAGCGGATGAGATGCTTGACCTAGGTTTCCGTGACGAACTTGAATTTATCCTTGGTGCTTCGCCCGACGATCGCCGCACTTTGATGTTCTCGGCCACTGTGCCGCGCTCCATTGCTAATCTTGCGTCGCGCTATCAGCGGGATGCTGTGCGGGTGGCTGTTGCGTCTGAACAAAAACAGCACTCCGACATCGAATATCGCGGGCTGGTTGTTCAACCGAGCGATACGGAAAACGCCATCATCAACGTATTGCGGTTTTACGAGGCCAAGAACGCCATCGTTTTCTGCAATACCCGCGCTACTGTTAACCATATGACAGCGCGTTTTAATAATCGTGGTTTCTCGGTTGTGGCGCTGTCGGGTGAGCTTAGCCAGAATGAACGCACCCACGCGCTGCAAGCCATGCGCGATGGCCGTGCGCGCGTTTGTATTGCCACCGATGTGGCTGCGCGTGGTATTGATTTGCCAAATTTGGAATTGGTTATTCACGCAGATTTGCCAAAGAATAAAGAATCCTTGTTGCACCGCTCTGGTCGTACAGGGCGTGCTGGCCGTAAAGGTGTCAGCGTTCTGATCGTCCCGTTCCGTGCGCGTAACCGCACCGAGCGGTTGTTGAAGAATGCAAATGTTACGGCGACTTGGGATAGCCCGCCATCAGCCGAAGCCGTCCTTAAACGCGATAATGAACGGTTCTTGTCTGACCCGGCCCTAAGCGAAACATTGACCGAGGCCGAAGCCGGCTTCGCGCAAGATTTGTTGGCTCAACATAGCCCCGAACAAATCGCAGGTGCGTTGGTGCGGATGTACCGTGCAGGCCGCTCTGCCCCTGAAGAATTGCGTCCTGCGAGCGAGCGTACCGAGCGCGGCGAACGTGAGGAACGCTCTCATAACCGCAAAGGTTTTGGCGACAGCGTTTGGTTCTCTATTTCCATTGGCTTCAAGCAAAAGGCCGAGGCGCGCTGGATGTTGCCTATGCTGGTTAAGCACGGCAAGCTGAAGAAACACGAGATTGGTGCTATCAAAGTTTTGCCCTCCGTGACCTATATCGAGGTAGCCTCGGGTGGTGCTAACCGTTTTGTTGAGGCTATCAGCCCGTCGATGAAGCTGGAAAAAACCATGACGGTAACCAAGCTGGACGGCGTTCCACAGATGGTCGCCGAGGCGCGCGCGCAAGAACCTGACGGCAAGAAGCCATACAAATCCCGTAAACCCAAGCCACCGCATCGTGGTAAAGGGCCGAAAAAACCTTATGATGGGAAATCTGGCGCGCCTGCGTCACAGCGTAAGAAGCCGAAAAAACCCAAGAAGCCGAAAAGCTAAAGCATTTAAGAACAGGATATCGCCTTGTCTCGACCAGTTACCTTAGCCGATTTCGCTAAACGCCTTCGTTTGGCGGAGGCCTCTGCCCAGATTACCAAACTTGGCGTGGCGCAAACCCGTATCGAAATTCTGTCAGGGTTAACCGTTGCCCTCGCGTTGGTGCCAGAGGCAGTGGCCTTCGCGTTCGTTGCGGGCGTTGATCCGCTGGTCGGGCTTTATGCGGCTTTCATGGTTGGCTTGATCACGGCGGTTTTTGGCGGACGTCCGGGCATGATTTCCGGTGCGACGGGTGCTTTGGCGGTTGTGATGGTGGCCTTGGTTGCCGATCACGGCGTACAATATCTCTTTGCAACAGTGGTGTTGATGGGCATTTTACAGGTGTCCGCGGGTGTGTTCAAACTGGGGAAATTTATCCGCATGGTCCCGCATCCGGTTATGCTGGGGTTCGTGAACGGTTTGGCCATCGTGATTTTTCTTGCACAGATGGAACAGTTCAAGGTTCCCGACGGTTCAGGTGGGCATGTCTGGATGTCTGGCATGACTCTTTGGTTAACACTGGCGCTGGTTGGCGGCACAATGGCGCTGGTATATTTCACCCCGAAAGTAACCAAATTCATTCCTGCACCGTTGGCCGCGATTGGCATTATCGCGGGTCTGGTTATCGCTTTTGATTTACCTGTACCGCGCGTTGGTGACCTTGCTACGCTTAAGGGGGGGCTACCGACCTTTGGCATTCCGCAAGTGCCATTCACGTTGGAGACATTGAAAATCATCCTTCCCTACGCTGTGATCCTTGCCGCGATTGGCTTGATCGAAAGCCTTCTAACCCTCAACCTTGTCGGAGCGATCACCGGTAAACGCGGTGGGGCCTCGCAAGAATGTGTTGCGCAAGGGGCGGCCAATGTGGTTACCGGTTTCTTCGGTGGTATGGGTGGCTGTGCGATGATCGGGCAGTCCATGATTAACGTGAAATCCGGTGGGCGCACGCGGCTTTCCGGTATTGCGGCCGCGTTGTTCTTGCTGGCGTTTATTCTGGTCGGTAGCGGTATAATCGAGATGATTCCGCTGGCGGCCCTTGTTGGTGTAATGTTCATGGTCGTGATCGGCACGTTTGCATGGCAAAGTATCGGCGTTTTACGCCGCGTGCCGAAATCCGACGCCCTGGTTATCTTGCTGGTAACTGCCGTTACAGTGGCCGAGGATTTGGCAACCGCTGTTGTCGTTGGTGTGCTGGTTTCCGCCGTGGTTTACGCGTGGAACGCGGCGGCCCGCATTCAGATCGTTGCGCGTCAATCACAATCCGAGGAAGGCGCGCTTGTTTACGAAATTGCAGGCCCTCTGTTCTTCGGTTCTGCCACCAGCTTCGTTGAACGCTTCCATCCTGAAAATGACCCCGACATGGTGATCCTTGATTTCATGGATTCGCGCATCGTTGATCACAGTGCTTTGCAAGCGATAGAAGATGTGGCGGCCAAATATCAGGAGGCTGGAAAACGCCTTCGCCTGCGCCACCTGACGCAAGATTGTCACCGTTTGTTAACCAATGCTGGCCAGTTAATGGTCGATATGGACGACGACCCGGATTACCGCGTCGCCGTGGATTATGACGTGAACGTGGGCCAAATGAGCGGCGGTCATTAAAGCGACGATGCGGCTCTTGCTGCTTGGTCGTATACGCCTGATAAAGTGCGCAGCGTTGCGGCTATTTCGCTAAGTTCGTCACCGTCTGCGTTTAGGCTTTCGATCAGGCATTGCTCGCGTACGTCGCGGTATTTCGTACACAAACCGACGCCCTCTGGTGTAGTTGAATACAGCATTTCTTTGCCGGATTTCTCACCTGCCACCAGCCCGTGTTTTACCAGTTTTTTGATGGCGTAGTTGACCGTATGCGCATCTTCGACGTTCAACATAAAGCACACATCGGACAACCGTTTGCCGCGGTCCCGATGGTTAATATTGTGCAATACCAGAATTTCCAACGTGCTGAGTGTCGGATATCCAGACGCGGCCATGCACCGATTTACCCAGCGACTAAAGCCGTTATAGGCCACGATCAGGCCGAATTCGAATTCCGAAAGCTGCCACCCGCCAGTTGTTGCCAAATGGCGGGAGGAGACGATTTTACGTTTTGTAGGTTCATTTTCCATGCCGGAAGATTACAATTTACCGACATTTTATCAAGAAAAAACCACCTAACGGTTAATCAAAACCGAGCAATCCGCGTGCCGCACAACCCGCGAGGCGGTGGAACCCATTAAGTAATCCTTAATGCCTGGGTGATGGGAGGCAATGATAATCAAGTCAATGTCGCGCTCGTCCGCTTCATCCAGAATGACAGGGCTTGGACTGCCGTAGCGCACGACTACATCGGCCTTGACGTCAACAGATTCTGACAATGCCTTCAGGGTCTTCCTTGTTTCTTCAAGGTTTTCCTGCAATTGCCCCTCGGGCAAATAGGACTGTGCATAGGCAGGAATATCGCCGATTACATGCAGCAACGTGATCTTTGCGTTGTCATCCGAAAGTGCGACAGCACGTTTGATCATTGCCTGACCAACTTCACGGTGGGCCAGATCAATGGGAACGAGGATAGATTTATACATAGCCATTCTCCAACAGGTTTCAGTTGGGGGCAGTGTACCCTAGCTACGGCTCGCAACCTTGACCTGAATCATATGGTTTTGCGATTATCCTTTGTCGAAAAACGGGGTCATCTGCGCGACAATCACTGAATTTTCGTCTAGCGCCTGCTGCATTAACCCTTTTTCTTCGTCTGAAATGTCATGCCCTTCAGCGCGGCGTTCCTGCAACGTGCCATAGCCGGACACATCCAGCGGGGCCATGTCGGCCTGCTTCAGGATCGCCACAGTTTCGCGCACAGCTTCGGCTTCGTCCACGCCAGATGCATAACACATCAATGCTGCGCCAGAACTGCCCTTAGGCAGGCCGTCATTATCGGAGCGGCCCACCTCAACCAGCAGGGTATACACCTGCTGTGGGCGCTTTTCTTTGGGCGCTTCAGTCACGGAGAAGATCGTTGATTGAGGTTTTGGAGCGTGTCTGTTCGTCCACCCGTTTTACAATGATCGCGGCATAAAGGTTAACGCCGTTTTTGGACGGCATGGAGCCAGCAACAACAACCGAATAGGGCGGAACTTCGCCGTACATAACCTCGCCGGTTTCGCGGTCAACGATCTTGGTGGACTTGCCAATAAACACGCCCATGCCCAACACGGAGCCTTCACGAACAATGCATCCCTCAACCACTTCGGAGCGCGCGCCGATAAAGCAATTATCTTCGATAATCGTCGGGCCAGCCTGCATCGGTTCCAGAACGCCGCCAATGCCAACGCCGCCCGAAAGATGCACATGTTTGCCGATTTGGGCGCACGAACCAACGGTGGCCCAGCCATCAACCATGGACCCTTCGCCGACATACGCGCCGATATTCACAAAGGATGGCATCAGCACCACGCCGGGCGCGATATAGGCGGAACGGCGCACGATTGATCCCGGAACGGCGCGGAAACCTGCGGCCTTCCACTGGTTTTCACCCCAGCCAGCCCATTTGTTTGGAACCTTGTCCCACCAACTCGCGTTACCATTGCTGCCTTCGATCATCGCCATATCTGAAAGGCGGAAAGACAGCAGCACGGCTTTCTTAGCCCATTGGTTAACGTGCCATTCACCATTTTCGCGTGGTTCGGCAACGCGCAATTTGCCGCTGTCCAAAGCGGTCAGCGTGTCCTCGATCGCTTCGCGAACCTCGCCTGTTGTGGCAGGGCTGATGGTGTCGCGCGCATCCCATGCGGCCTCGATAGCGGTTTCTAGTTGTGCGTTCGACATGGTGATCCCCAATTTGTGACTGGTCTTGTTCAGATTAGGCGTATAATTCGGAAACCAAGCATGTGCAATATGACACAACTGACCGTGAGGATACTATGTACCGAAAACAAACCCGCTTCCCCGATGCCCGCGAAGATATACAAACCTCGACCGAGGTTCCGGACACCCCGCAAACCCGTGCGCCGACGTATCGGTTGGCCTTTGCTGACCCCGATTTCCTGTGTCGTGATGAATTACGCCCAATGCGCCTGCAACTGGAATTGCTGAAGCCAGAAATGGCGTTGGAAGAAATGGGTATTGAAAGCACGGTCGTGTTGTTCGGTGGCGCGCGGATTCCCGATCCTGCAAACAAAGCGTCGGCCCGAACGGAAACGCTGGCTGACCTGTCAAAGTATTACACTGAAGCCCGAAAGTTCGCGGGGCATTGCGCTCGTGCTTGCATGGCGAACGGGGACAAGAAATATGTCGTTTGCACAGGTGGTGGCCCTGGTGTGATGGAGGCAGGCAATCGCGGTGCGGCCGATGTTGGTGGCGAGTCCATAAGCTTGAACATTGTTCTGCCGCATGAACAATCGCCCAACCAATACGCCACACCGGAGCTGTGCTTTAACTTCCACTATTTCGCGATCCGCAAAATGCACTTTCTGATGCGTGCTAAAGCCATCGCCGTTTTCCCTGGTGGCTTCGGTACGATGGACGAACTGTTCGAAGCGTTAACCTTGATCCAGACTGGCCGCATGGAACCTATGCCGATCTTGCTGTTTGGCGAAGAGTTTTGGCGCAAAGTCATTAATTGGGACGCACTGGCTGAAGCAGGCACAATCGGGGCGGATGACCTTAAGCTGTTCCGCTTTGTCGAAACAGCTGATGAGGCGTGGGATGTGTTGATGAACTGGGAAACTAATCGTTAACCAAATATTCAGCGATAACGGTTCCTAACAAAGGATTAAAGTTATTGTCGGATACCAGTGTCAGACGAGTTTGACCTTGCTGGTCGACCCAGACCGATATCCCCTCCATATTATCGAGGCGGTTTTTACGCGCGACCAGCAAGGTTTCCCCGTCCGTTAACATATCATTAACAAAGGAGAACCGTCGGATGCGGGTCGCGAATCCTGCAGGTATTTTGAAGGCGCGCTCCAAAACATAGAGCCGCCCGTCTGGCCCGAAATCCGCACCCGTCACCAGAAACGGCCCGTCGCGCGGGATGGATGTCGTTTGGGTCCACTCGTTCTCATCCCCGTTGAGCACATAAACCGGAAAAGGCCGCGTTTCTTCGCCGGAACGTTCGGGGATTGTCAGCAGTATACCATCGGCATTTATCGCCAATGCCTCCAACCCCGAATTATTTTGCAGGGTCCGAAAGTCCGGATGTTTGGGCAAAAATTCTGCCGGTGCTGTCGGGGTTTCATGACGCATGACGCGGTGGTTGCCCTCAAACGCGATATAAATGTCGCCATCTGGCCCTACGGCCAAGCCTTCGGCATTTGTGTGATACCCCGTTAGCGGCTTGCCTTTGGTATCAAGGATGGGGCGAAGGGGTGCGATTATGGCCCCCGTTATTTCCCCGTCGATGCGCGTAATGTTGCCTTTGACAAACTGGCCTTGATCGCTGATGGCCAGAAAGTTTCCGTCAGGATCAACCTCGATGCCGGATAGGCCGCCGAATCCGTCAAGATCCAGTTTCAGCACGATCCTGCCAACGGGTGTCAGTGTTTGTGCTTGGGCAAGCAGTGGCAACAGCAATAGCAGTACAACCAGCCTGATCATCGCGATTCTAACACGCCGAGGCATTGATTTGGCAGATCAGCCAAAACCAGCTCTGGTTTTAGTACCTTGGGTGGCGCGTTCGGGTCGGGTGGCAACAGGGCGTCGGTTACCCACCATTCAACGCTGTCACATCCGTCGCCTGCAGGGGGCGGGACTTGTTCGATGCACTCGGTTGAGCCGCGTGGACAGTTAAGGCGAACGTGGAAGTGATAGGTGTGGCCCCACCAAGGGCGAAGTTTGCGCAGGTAAGGGCGCTCGCTGGGCGAGGCATCCTCGCACATTTGCAACTTGATCGCGCCCGAGACGAAAATGCGGGCAACGGATTTGTCCTTAAGGGCTGCCATCAGAATCTCGTGGTGTGCAGCCGTCCAGTTGTCGTTAACGGATTTCCGATCACGGGAAACCACGGAAACCGAAGACAGGTTTTCACGCTCGCGCGCGGTCAGGTTCATGCGGGTGGGCGGCAGCATCCAGATGTCTGCATCTAACCCGATCTGGTGGCTGGCATGGCCCGTTAACATCGGCCCGCCACGTGGTTGGCTCATGTCACCGACATAAAGGCCTTCCCACCCCGCCCGTTCTGCATTCTGACTAAGGCGTTTAATAAAGGCGAGCATATCGGGATGCCCCCAGTTTCTGTTTCGAGACGGACGCATAGCTTGCCAGTTGGTGCCTGTCTCGGACAGTTGCGCAGCACCAGCCAAACATCCTTTAGCGTAAGAGCCATAAGATTGAGGCGTTTGTTCGCTTGGGAGTTCAACATGCCCGAATAATCCTTTGGCGGCGGGGGTGGCCGAGGCGGCTCCTGCCAGAACCACCCCTAATAATAGAACTACCTGAAACAAATTGCGCATTTAGTCGGCGTTCGCCCCTTCCGGTTTCACCCAGATTAACAGGATTAGGCCGATGACGAAAAGGCCGATCAGCGGGGTCATGCCTAACCGCTGGCTGCCTGTCATGGTGGTGGCCATCAGAATGGCGGCCGGCGCAAGGAATGCTGTCGCTTTGCCGGATAGGGCGTAAAGGCCAAACGCTTCGGTCATGCGTTCCGGGTTGGCTTGGCGCACCAGCATTGTGCGTGATGCGGCCTGCATTGCACCACCTGCGCCACCGATAACCGCGCCACAGATGTAGAACAAGATGTCAGGTGCGGATGACCCTTCGGCGATTGGCTGGAAGAACAACATCTCGCGCGATGTCGAGGCAATGGCGGAAACTACCAAAATCAGGGCTACAGCACTGAAAATGATCACAGGTTTGGGGCCGAATTTTTTGTCAGCGTGCCCACCGACCCAAGCGAAGATCGCGCCGGTGATGGCGGCGACAATGCCGAACACACCGATCTGCGTGATCGACCAGTTCAGTACGCCAGAGGCATAGATACCGCCGAATGCGAACAGACCGTTCAGCGCATCGCGGTAGAACATCGACGATAGTAAATAGGCGCTTAGGCTGGTTTGACCAGGCAGGGATTTCAGGGTGGCAATCAGGTCGGTGAAGCCTTTGAACAGGAAATCTTTTTCAAGCGGTTTTTTCTTCACGTCGGGCGTCCAAAGGAAGAATGGCACCATGAACAAAACATACCAGATCGCGGATAGTGGCCCGACGGAACGGGTTCCTTCGCGCATTCCAGCATCTAGGCCAAAGATGGGCGCGGTGCCAAGCAGGGTTACGCCTTCGTCGTTTTCAGCCAGCAATAGCAACATGATGAACAGTGCCAGAACGCCGCCCCAATAACCGAACGCCCAGCCTGAGCCAGATATGCGGCCCAAATCTTCTTTCGGGCCAAGTTCGGGCAGCATGGCGTTGATGAAAATGGCGGCAAATTCGACCCCGATCAAGGCGATGCCGAAGGATATCAGGATCAGCGTGATGGATGACATGTTGGGAACAGCCCACCACAGGCCGAAAGACCCCACGGCAATCATGACGGAAAACACCAGTATCCATGGCTTGCGCGGGCCGGAATTGTCAGCAATAGACCCAAGCATCGGGGCAAGTACGGCGATGAAAATGCCGGTGATGGTCAACATCATCGCCCATGCTTGCTGCCCTGCCAAACTGTCGCCGATAACGGCGGAAGTGAAGTAGGGTGCAAAAATAAACGTAACCAATAATGTGTGGAAAGGCTGGCTGGCCCAATCAAAAGACATCCACCCCCAGATACCTTTTTTCGATGCGTATTGTTTCATTTTTCCGTCCCTTTTTGATTTTCCAACGATATGACGTGCGCAGCGGCGTTTAGGCAAGGGAAAGTTTTGACCTATCATCATTTGATGCATAGGTTTGAAAGGCAACCAAAAAGAGGCGCACTATGTTCCGTTGGGGAATTCTATCAACCGCGAAAATCGGGCGGGAACAGGTTATTCCGGCGATACTGGAATCCGATAATGGCGTGGTTCAAGGTATCGCCAGCCGTGATTTACGCACAGCCAAGGCACTGGCGGACCGTTTTGGTGTGCCGCAGGCGTTTGGCTCTTACGAGGAGATGTTGGAAAGTGAACACATCGAAGGTGTTTATATCCCGCTGCCAACTTCGCATCACATCGAGTGGACATTGAAAGCCGTTGCCGCTGGCAAGCATGTCTTGTGCGAAAAACCTATTGCTTTGCAGGCTGACGAGATCGACGCGTTGATCAAAGCGCGGGACGAAAGTGGTTTGCTGGTGTGCGAGGCGTTTATGGTCGCTTACCACCCGCAATGGCACAAGGTGACGGAACTGATGGCTGATCACGCAATTGGCCCGCTTAGGCAGGTACAAGGGGCGTTTACTTACAATAATACGGACCCGGACAACATGTGTAATCAGATCAACTTGGGCGGGGGGGGATTGCCGGATATTGGTGTTTACCCAATCGTGACGACGCGTATCACCACAGGGCGCGAACCTTTGCGGGTTTCTGCTAGTGTTAAACGTGATTTGGAGTTTGGCACGGACATCTGGGCCAGCATTCGGGCCGATTTCGGCGACTTTGAAATGAGCTTTTACTGCTCAACCCAAATGGATTTGCGTCAGCACATGGTTTTTCACGGAGAAAACGGCTGGATCGAGGTGACGGCGCCCTTTAACGCACCCACCTATGGAACGGCCAAGGTGCGGCTGCATCGCGATTCAAATAACGAGGTGCAGGAATTTCGGTTCGCGGATGAAAATCAGTACCGCTTACAAGTTGAAAACTTTGTGCGGGTGGCGCGGGGCGGGGACGACCCTGTGTTCACGTTGGAGAATTCCAAGCTGAACCAGCGCGTTATTGATGCGATCTACGGCGCCGGTGAAACGGAAGCGTGGGCCGCGGTCTAGCTCTCCGGCGGCCAGACACGTTGCGCTTCGGCCTCGATCCATGCCTGAACCCAATCGGGCAGGGTTGGATTCCAGTCTGGTACACCAAGGGCTTTTGTCCATTCATCTGACGGAATTATGCCGTTGCCGGTTACAGCCAACCGGAAAAGGGCGGAAGATGTCGCCTCGCCCTTATGCCACATACTTTGCACCACATATAAGAACCGCGCATCCCGACCAACGATTTTGGAGCGCATTTCAAGCTTATTAAACACCGTCACCCGTTTGCGATACCGCACACTGGAACCCGCGATGGTAAACGACCATCCATTTTGCTTCAGCATATCCACAAAACCGATACGTTGAACCAGTGGAATACGGCCAAGATCGTACAGCGTTAACGTGCGCCCGTTGTTCAGTTCCATCCACACATCAAGGTCCACCGGCAGGCAGAAGTGATCCGAGACATGCACGGCGTCGAGTGCAAGCGGCTTGTTCCGGTATTTCAGATATTGGTGCATCATGCGGATGATGGGATACATGGCGTCCTCCGTTCTGTGCGAGATGCCTTGCGAGGCGCGCCATTGCAAGCGCTGACGTTGCGTACTCACGCTGCTTGATTTGACATTCAAATTGCGTAATGTGATGCGACCCACCACTTAAAGGAGAAATCAATGCGTTTAGCTGCCCTGTTTGCCTTCATAATGTTTGTAATACCTGTTTGGGCAAGCGAGGAAATCGCCGATCAATATCCGCAAAGCGCATTATACTCCAAACCTGTGGAGGTTATTCCCAATGTCTGGACTTCTACGGGTGCAACCGGCCCGCCGACATACGAAAACACAGGGCATAACAATAACTTGAACTTTATCGTGACAGGCGAAGGCGTCGTAGTGATTAACGCAGGTGCTGCTTACATTCTGGCCGAAGCACTTCATGACGAGATAAAGAAGATCACCGATCAACCCGTTGTGCTTGTGATTAACGAGAACGGGCAAGGGCATGCGATGTTGGGGAATTCGTATTGGGCAGATCAGGGCGTGCCAATCCTTGCGCATATTGAGGCTTATAACGAAATCAAGGAAAACGGTGATTTCACGCTGCAAGGAAGTTGGCGCTACAATAAAGAGAAGGCCGAAGGTACGCGCGTAGTTCTACCGACCGAGACATTCGAGGACATAAAAGTCATCGAGATGGGCGATTTTCGTATCGAGGTTCTGTACCTTGGCCCCGCACATTCACCGGGTGACGTGCAGGTCTGGTTGCCGGAACAAAAGTTGGTATTCTCTGGCGATATAGCTTTTCACGAACGCCTTTTGCCGATTTTTGCAGATACGATTATTCTGGACTGGATCGACACATGGGAGAACGGCTTCGAGAAGCTTGGCGCGGTTTACGTTATCCCGGGGCATGGGCATCCAACGAATATGGATCAGGTTCGCCGCTATACCCGTGATTACCTTGTGTATCTGCGCGGGAAAATCAGGGACCATATAGACAATGGCGGTGATTTGAGTGACGCTTATTATGTCGACCAGTCGCCCTATGCACATCTGGACACGTTCGAGGAGTTGGCTACCAGAAACGCCGGTCGGGTATATGAGCAGATGGAGTGGGAGTAGTCGCGACCGAAAGGCCTTGTCTAACTCGGGCGTCGTGACTAGTTAACGATCTGAATGCAATCTTGAAGGTTATGCCCATGCTGTCTTTGTTCCAAATCCTTAACATGCTACTCGATATTGTGTGGTTCTTTGTTATCGCTCATATCATCATGAGTTGGCTGATAAACTTTCAGGTATTGAATGTTCAACAGCCGCTGGTCGGGCAGATGTGGCGTGGGCTAAATATGTTGCTGGCACCGATGTACAACCGTATCCGCCGGATTTTACCGCAAATGGGTGGGCTTGATTTAGCACCATTGGTGGTGCTGGTCGGGATTATGATCTTGCGCGTTATCATTCGAAATAACGCCCTCGCCTTGATGTGAGTGATCCGTGGCAAACCACAGATGATGGCTTGCTACTGACCGTGCGACTAACCCCGAAGGGTGGGCGCGACCGTCTTGAAGGTATGGTTGCGGATGCCAATGATCGCTTTGCGATCAAGGCTCGCGTATCTGCGCCCCCTGTTGACGGGGCGGCAAATGTGGCGTTGATCAAGCTGTTAAGCAAAATGCTGGGCGTCTCAAAATCCAAAATTAGCTTTGTTAGTGGCGAGACTGCACGGATCAAGCGGTTGCAAGTTATTGGTGATGCGAAGGATTTGGCGAGCACGCTGCGTCGCATCGTGGGTAACCACATTTAAGTATTGCGTATCGATTGATCCATCTCAAAGAGTTGGCGAAGTGATCAAGCAATAACCTCTTGAATGAAACCATAACAAGGGGGACTTCCGGTATGGACTGGAACAATGAAATGCGCGACATCAAGAAAGATCTTGGCAAGCTTAGGCCAGCGATTGCCGATGTCAGCGTGGCTTTTGGGGATCTGGCAAGGGCGGCCACGGCCCCCGGTGCACTCGACACAAAAACCAAGGAACTTATCGCTGTAGCTATTGGTGTCGCGACGCGGTGCGACGATTGCATCGGGTTCCATGTGAAGGCCGCCGTTATGGCCGGGGCCACGCGCGAGGATATCTCGGATACTATCGGGATGTGTATTTATATGGGCGGTGGTCCGTCGTTAATGTACGGTGCCAAGGCATTGGCAGCGTTTGATCAGTTTACAGAGCCAAAATAGGTAAAAGCCCCCGTTGCGCTGTGCAAAGGGGGCGATCATTTACTTGTTTGCGAACACCGCTTCGTCACCCCAAAGCTGGGCAACACGGGCATCACGGCCACAACGGCTGCGATAAAACTTGTACTTTAGCTTGTTCGTTTTGTAGTAATTCTGGTGATAACCCTCGGCATCCCAGAAATCGCTGGCGGCTAAAATTGGCGTCACGATAGGCCCGCTTAAGCGCCCTTTTAATGCGGCCTTGGAGGCTTCGGCTGCTGCTGCCTGCGCATTATTCGTTGCAAAAATGGCTGTGCGATATGAATCGCCACGATCACAGAACTGCCCGCCAGCGTCTGTTGGATCGACCGTGCGCCAGAAGACATAAAGTAGTTCTTCGTAGCTGACGACATCTTCGTCATATGTGATTTTCACGGCCTCGTAATGACCCGTACCGCCGCGCCCAACCTGTTTATAGGTCGCATTGGCCGTTGTGCCGCCGGTGTAGCCGGATATCGTTTCGACGACACCCTCGACATGATCGAAATCTGATTCCACACACCAGAAACACCCACCCGCGAATATCGCGGTTTGTAGGCTTTTGGCTTGGCTTACAGAGCCAAGGGTCGTGAAGATCAGTGCAATCATTGCAAGCAGTTTCATAATCATTCCTTTCGTTGAATATGTCGGCAACATGCACATGCGCCCCCATCACTTGCAAACAACATTACGGTGAGGGAATGTTTCAGTTCAAATGCCTCTGGCCCTCGGCCTGCTTGATGTGTAAATCTGGGGTTAACTTAATAGGAGATTATGATGCCCGGACTTTTGCCAAACATTGACCCAGACGGCCTGCTTGAATTTTCGGTGGTGTTCACCGACCGATCCCTAAACCACATGTCGGCCAGCTTTCAGCGCGTGATGCTGGACATTTCCGACACGCTGAAGGGAGTTTACAATGCGGCTTCGGTCGTGGTCGTTCCCGGTGGTGGCACCTACGGGATGGAGGCAGTCGCGAGGCAGTTTGCCACTGACCAAAAGGCGCTCGTGATCCGCAACGGCTGGTTCTCGTATCGCTGGACGCAAATATTTGAGATGGGCGGGATTACTTCAGATCATACGGTGCTAAAAGCACGTCAAACCGGCAATTCGATCACCGCACCTTTCGCCCCTTTCCCGATCGAGGAAGCCGTGGCTAAAATTCATGCGGAGCGTCCGGCAATGGTTTTCGCCCCACATGTTGAGACATCCTCGGGGATGATTTTGCCGGATGATTATATCAAACAATTGTCCGATGCGGCGCATGCTGTTGGTGGCCTGATGGTGCTGGACTGCATTGCCTCGGGGACGATCTGGGTCGATATGAAAGCGACGGGCGTAGACATCCTGATTTCCGCCCCGCAAAAAGGGTGGAGCGCGTCCCCCGCCGCTGCACTGGTTATGCTAAGTGCGGAGGCGCGTGCGCGGATTGACGACACGACTTCCACCAGCTTTGCGTGTGATTTGAAGAAATGGTTGCAGATTATGGAAGCGTATGAGGGCGGTGGGCACGCCTACCACGCCACGCTTCCAACCGATGCGTTAAAATCATTCCGTGACACGATGCAGGAAACTGCCGAATACGGTTTTGACAAGGTAATGGCAGAGCAACAGGTACTCGGCGATAAAGTTCGTGCCATGTTGAAAGCGCGCGGCATTGAAACGGTTGCAGCTTCTGGTTTCGAAGCACCGGGCGTTGTCGTCAGTTATACTAGCGACCCCGACGTGCAAAACGGCAAGAAATTCGCCGCTTTGGGTATGCAAATCGCGGCAGGTGTTCCCTTGATGTGCGACGAACCGGAAGGCTATCAAACCTTTCGCCTTGGCCTGTTCGGGCTGGATAAACTACACAACGTCGACCGCACGGTTGCCAGTCTAGAAGCAGCGCTTGATCAGGTGTTTTAGGCTGGGGTAGTCGTTATCAGCGGTTGCGTCTGACGGTCGGGGTATAGTTGGTTTCACGTTCATGATCGCTACGGCTTTCGTGTGAAACCAGCCCCTTTGTGCGTGCGGTAACTTCGATCATGTCGTCCTCAATATGCGCCACGGCGCGCGCTCGTTGTGGTTTGGGCTTGGGTGTCACGGTCTTTTTGGGCTTTGCGCCGCGACCGATAATGCTTGCGATAAAAAACGGAATCACGGACCCGGCCAAGAAAATTACACCGAAGCCCCAAGTTGCGAACCATGTGTTTATTCGCAGTGCTTCGGGATTGCGCGTATCATATAGGACATCGACGCTTGATCCGACGGCAAAGTTATAGCTGGAAGACGACATGAACGTCTGCCCGCTTTGTTTGCGGCCTTCAAAGTCAACGTAACGGATTGTCGGCTTATAGGATGTGCTGTCGTCGCTTACGATCACCTCGACCGAGGTTACGCGCCCTGTGACGGGTAAGGCATTGTTCATAAAGTCATACGCAACGAACGTCAGGATTGCGCCTGCCACCAAGAAAATCAGACCCATTATGCCAAAGACTATTTTAAAGACTTTCGCACCATTTTTCTTTTTTGTCATTGCGAATTCCGGTCATTAAGTAACGCGCCGCACAATAATTGTGGGGCCGTACCTGATACTAGAGCTATTCAACAATGTTGCAATGGTGGGCTATTTGACCCGTTTGTCACGTGCCGCCAGCAATTTCAACCGAAGCGCGTTGATCTTGATGAAGCCAGCGGCGTCTTTCTGATCGTATGCACCGGCATCATCCTCGAACGTCACATGTTCCTCGGAATAAAGCGAGTGATCGGACCAGCGGCCAACCGTTTGAACCATACCTTTGTAAAGCTTCAAACGCACTGTACCGGTGACGTGCTGCTGGCTGTTATCAATCAAGGCTTGCAACATTTCGCGCTCTGGCGAGTACCAGAAACCGTTGTAGATTAGCTCTGCGTATTTAGGCATGATCTCGTCTTTTAAGTGGGCTGCGCCACGATCAAGCGTGATGGATTCGATGCCACGATGCGCTTCCAGCATGATTGTACCGCCCGGCGTTTCATAAATGCCACGCGACTTCATGCCAACGAAACGGCCTTCAACCAGATCAAGGCGGCCAATGCCGTGCTTGCCGCCAAACTCGTTCAACGCGGTCAGCATTTCGGCAGGCGACAGGGCCTTGCCGTTCAGCGCGACCGGATCACCTGTTTCGTATGTAATTTCAATATGCTCTGGCGTGTTTGGCGCATCTTCGGGGTGAACAGTGCGTTGGTAGACGTAATCCGGGGCCTCCACCGCCGGATCTTCCAGAACTTTGCCTTCGGATGATGTGTGCAGCAGGTTGGCATCAACGGAGAACGGAGCCTCCCCGCGTTTGTCTTTTGCAATCGGGATCTGGTTCTTTTCAGCGAAGTCCAGCAATTTTGTGCGGCTTGAAAGATCCCATTCGCGCCAGGGGGCGATGACTTTTATGTCAGGGTTTAGGGCATAAGCGCTTAGCTCGAAGCGAACCTGATCGTTGCCTTTGCCTGTTGCACCGTGGGCGATAGCATCCGCACCACATTCAGCCGCGATTTCGACCAAACGCTTGGAAATCAGCGGGCGGGCGATGGATGTACCAAGCAGGTACAATCCTTCATAAACGGCATTGGCGCGGAACATCGGGAAGACAAAATCGCGCACGAATTCTTCGCGGACATCTTCGATATGAATGTTTTCAGGCTTGATCCCCAACAACTCCGCTTTAGCGCGCGCTGGTTCCAGTTCTTCGCCTTGGCCAAGGTCGGCCGTAAAGGTTATCACTTCGCAGCCATATTCTGTCTGCAACCATTTCAGAATGATCGAGGTGTCCAGACCGCCAGAATAGGCAAGGACGACTTTTTTAGGTTTGAAAGCTGCATCAGACATGAGGATTCTCCGAGGGATACTGAGTTACTGCCGCGTTTATGTGGTTTTTAAGGGCAGGGCAAGCGGTGTGGGCGGCCTTAAGGGGGTAATGCGCAGATAAAAACTTTCCCAGCGAGGTGATGCGTGGTTTCGAATTTATTTGCACAATAGGACGTGGATCAGAAGTCCAGTAAATCCCACAACGCGGCGATAACTTCGTCACCGGTTTCTTTGTTTGCAGCCAGTTTCAGCACTTCACTTTCCAGCGCTTTTGCTTTTGCAGCTTCGGCTGTTGCTTCATCAATTTTAACCTGCAAAGAATTCAAGGTTTCCCAGTGAAGAATATCATTTTCAGAAGGCGCAGGGTTTGCACGTAAATATTCGTTGTAAGTTTTATATGCCGACGCATATCCGGCGGCTTCTTTTGTTGCCACGTACTCGTTGTAAGTGGCTTGTGCTTCTTCAATCTGCTTGGCGAATCCCGCCGATGCCATCACGGTCGATTTGTAAAGTGCGATCAGCCCATCACGTGATTGTGCAGCGGCATTCGCTTGTGCGGCCGCGTTTGTATGCGCCGCATTCAAAGCACCCAAAGAGGATGTTGTGGAACTGCGTTCGGCACTGTTTTCGCTGGAATTACCTTTTGAGGATGCGGGAAAAGCAGTAGTGCCGATTATCGTAACGATTCCAAGCATCATCAACCCACGCGATGCGATGGCTGATATGGACGATTGGGAGTACCGTTTCACGCGAAATTGTTCCTATAGTTCATTCTTGAGTAATCTAGCAGACCGAAAAGGTAGGGTCAAAAATATCGGCAATTATACGCAAAAGAGAGCCGAATGTGGCGAGACTTGGCTTTAAGTGTGTCGAAATAAAGGCCACCTGGCCGAAAGATAGCTGTTAACGTTATGCAACGTTCATGGCTGGTTAACGATTGAGCTTGCCCGAGACGAATCAGTATGATTTTTTGAAGGCGACATTGCGTATTTGGAGGCCACCATGCAGGCATTCGCATTTAACACTACGGCAGGAATTCAGTTTGCGGCAGGGGCGCTGGCGCAGGCCTCGTTTGTGGGGTTGGGCGCGAAGGTTTTGCTGGTTACCGACAAAGGGTTGCGAAAGCTGGGGATCACGGCGGGTGTGGAAAAAGCACTTGCCGGGCGGGTTGTGGTTTTTGATGCGGTGGAGGCGGACCCCTCATTAGAGACGTTGATGGACGCGGTCGCGTTCGGGCGTGCCGAGGGTGTGACAGGCGTTATCGGTCTTGGCGGTGGGTCGTCAATGGATGTGGCGAAACTGGCGGCGTTGCTGCTAGGGTCTGGCGAAGATCTGGACGGGGCTTGGGGCGTTGGAAATGCCAAAGGGCCACGGTTGCCATTGGTGCTGGTTCCGACGACTGCGGGGACGGGGTCCGAGGTGACGCCGGTTGCAATTATCACCATCGGAGTTGAGGAAAAGCGCGGAGTTTCTTCGCCGATCATCCTGCCAGATGTCGCCATTCTGGACCCTGAACTGACGGTCGGTTTGCCATCCGCGATTACGGCTGCGACTGGCATTGATGCGATGGTGCATGCGATCGAGGCGTATACGTCCCGCAATGCCAATAACAATCCGATGTCGAAAATGCTGGCGGTGCAGGCGTTGGACCTGCTGGGGGCCAATATTGAACGCGCGGTAAGCCATGGTGACGACCTTGAGGCGCGCGGCGCGATGTTGATGGGATCAATGCTGGCGGGGATGGCATTTGCCAATTCACCAGTGGCGGCGGTGCATGCGTTGGCCTATCCGATTGGCGGTATTTTTCATGTGCCACACGGGCTGTCGAACGCATTGATTTTGGCGCAGGTCATGCGGTTTAATGCACCAGAATGTGGCGCGGAATACGCGGAATTGGCACCACATGTATTTCCGGATATCTCAACAGAACAAGGGGCGCAGGCGGTTTGTGCGGAGTTTATCGAGCGGCTGACTGACCTGTCCGCACGCATTGGTTTACCAGCGCGATTGCGCGATGTCGGCATCCCCCAAGAGGCCTGTGAACGGATGGCAAAGAACGCTATGGTGCAGTCTCGGTTATTGGTTAATAATCCGCGTGACGTGTGCGAGGCTGATGCGTTGAATATATACCGTGCGGCTTGGTGATTTAGGAGGAATTGTATGCCTGATATTCTGAATTTTGTTAGCAATGGCGAGGGTGCTGAACCGCCGCTTTTGATCGCGCACGGGCTGTTTGGCACGGCGCGGAACTGGGGTGTTTTGGCGAAGCGGTTGGCGGATGATCGGCGGGTAGTTTTGGTTGATATGCGCAACCATGGTGGATCATTTCGGGCGGCGACTAATACTTACGCGGATATGGCGGATGACCTTGCGCGGGTGATTGAAAACACAGGCGGACGGGCCAATGTTTTGGGGCATTCCATGGGCGGGAAAGCGGCGATGGTGTTGGCGCTGACGCGGCCGGATTTGGTTGGAAAGCTGATTGTGGCAGACATCGCACCAGTGGGTTATTCCCATAGCCAGTTGGATAAAATCACGGCAATGCAGGCGGTTGACCTTAATGTGGTGGGGCGTCGTCGTGATGCGGATGCGCAGTTGATTGACACGATTACAGACCCTGCGTTGAGATCATTTTTATTGCAAAGCCTAACCCTTGGTGAAGGCGCGGCGAGCTGGAAATTGAACCTTGAGGCGCTTGGTTCGGCGATGGAGGATATCATCGGGTTCCCAGATATTAACGGCACATTTGAAGGCGAAGTTTTGTTTCTGCATGGCGGAAATTCGGACTACGTCCAGCCCGTCCATCATGCAAAAATTCTGGCGTTGTTTCCGAACGCCCGCTTTGAGGAAATCGCAGGGGCGGGGCATTGGCTGCACGCCGAAAAACCGCGCGAATTCGAGGCGGCGGTTCGCGGGTTTTTAGCGTGATAAAAATGGTTAACGCGGCGCGGTAAATGGCAAAAACCCGTGTACACAATGCGTACACAACCCGTACACAACACGTATGCACAAATTGCGTTAACTATTTCGGGCCGCTTCGCTAGATTTTCGACAAGAAACTGTCGATGGCGGCGTTAACGGCCTCCGGTTCCTCGATGGTTGAGGAGTGGCCGGAGTTTGGAATAATCACCAGCTTGGACCCTGCGATCTGCCCGTGCAGTTTTTCAGATTTTGCTGGCGGTGTGGCCATGTCTTCGTCCCCGACAAGGATCAGGGTTGGCATGCTGATTTCGCCAACACTGTCGACGATACTAGAACGTGCCATGACGCCTTTGACCGCGCGGGTTGTTCCGATGCGGTCGTTGGAAACCAGAAAGTTTGACCAATGCGCAACTTCGGCGGCGCGCGAGGGGGTGTTCAGGAATGTTTTGCCGAACATAATTGGCAACAGCTTTTTGAGAACCAACTTGAAACCGAACCAGCGGCCAATGAAGTTCAAGGTGGCGTAGCCGGATTTGTTTTCATCCGGTTCACCCTCTGCCGAGGTGTCGATCAGGATCAGGGATTTCAGCAAGTCGGGCCGTTTGATGGCAACGCGCATGCCGACCATGCCGCCCATGGACAGGCCTGCGAAATGAACCGGACCAACGCCGAGGTCTTCGATCAGTTTGATGGCGTCATCGGCGAGGGTGTCCAGATCGTACCCGTCTTTGGTGATGGGGCTTTGGCCTTGGCCACGGTGATCGAACGCAATGCAACGGTAGCGGGATTTGAAATGCGCCACTTGGCGAGCAAACATCGCGCTGCTGAACAGAAGGCCGTGAGAAAATACGATGGTTTCGGGGCCTGTGCCCTCGTCAATGTAATGCATGATGTTCTCCTTTATATAAGCTCGATTGCCAGGGCGATGCCTTGGCCGCCGCCGATGCACATGGTGATTAGACCTTTGGAGCCGCCGATGCGTTCCAGTTCTGCGATGGCCTTCAGCGTGACGATTGCGCCGGTTGCACCGACGGGATGGCCAAGGGCGATCGCGCCGCCGTTGGGGTTCACTTTGGCAGGGTCGAGGTTCAACGCTTTGCTAACGGCGCAGGCTTGGGCGGCGAAGGCCTCGTTGCTCTCAACCACGTCGAAATCTTCGGCGGAAAGGCCGGTGCGTTTTAGCAGCATTTCAACGGCAGGGATCGGGCCTATGCCCATCACCTCGGGTCGGACACCGGCGTGGGCGTAGCCAAGAATGCGGGCTTTGGCCTTCAGGCCAGCGCGATTGGCAGCATCGGCGGTGGCCAGCACCATTGCGGCGGCGCCGTCGTTAATGCCGGATGCATTGCCCGCGGTAACGGTGCCGTCTTTTTTGAAGGCGGAACGCAGGCCGGCAAGGGCTTCGGCGCTGGTGGCTTTGGGGTGTTCGTCGGTGTCGAACAGCACGGTTTTTCGGCGGACTGTGATCTCAATCGGGGCGATTTGGGATTTGAAGTGTCCGGCCTCAATCGCGGCGGCGGCGCGGCGTTGGGATTCTAGCGCGAAGGCGTCTTGATCTTCGCGGCTGATGTCATGTTCGGCGGCGACGTTTTCCGCCGTGATGCCCATGTGCCCCGACCCGAACGGGCAGTTAAGCGTGGCGAGCAGCATGTCCGTGGCGGTGAAATCCCCCATCTTTTGGCCCCAACGGGCTTGCGGGATGATGTAGGGGGCGCGGCTCATATTTTCGGCGCCGCCCGCGATGGCGAATTCAGCGTCGCCCAGCATTAACGATTGGGCGGCAGACACGATAGCTTGCGCGCCGGACCCGCACAGGCGGTTGACGTTCATGGCGGGGGTGGCGTCTGGAATACCGGCGTTTATGGCGGCAACGCGGGCCAGATACATGTCGCGCGGTTCGGTGTTGATGACGTTACCAAAGACGACGTGGCCGATTTGTGCGGGGTCTACGCCGGTGCGTTTGAGGGCTTCGGCTGTGACGTGGGTCGCCAGATCAACGGGTGGGATGGCGGCGAGGCTGCCGCCGAATGTGCCGATGGGGGTGCGTGCGCCGTCAAGGATTACGATGTCTTGGGTCATGGGATGCTCCTGCTATAAGTCGGGATGACAATGCATTATGGCGGGGTTTCTTACAACTGCGACGCCGCGTATATCAGAATATCAGCCAAACGGCGGCGAGTAGCCCCACGCCGACGAACCAGCTTTGCCATAGCACGCGCACGGAGGCGTCGATGTCTGTTGGGCCAAGCGGTTTGCGGCCAGCCGCGTTTACCCACGGCAGTTGGGTCATTTTGCCGTTGTAGCTGCGCGGGCCGGATATGGCGATGCCAAGGACGCCAGCCATGGCGGCTTCGGGCCAACCGGCGTTGGGGGAGCGGTGGTGTGGTGCATCTGTTTTCATGGTTTCCCACGCCGCTAATGACCAGTGGGCGAGGCAGATAAGGGTGCCGGTGATGCGGGCAGGTACCCAGTTTACGATGTCATCGAGGCGGGCGGCGGCCCAGCCGAAATCCTCGTAGCGTTCATTGCGGTAGCCGATCATGCTGTCGGCGGTGTTGATGACTTTGTAGATCACGATGCCGGGCAGACCGAAAAGCAGGAACCAGAAGGCGGGGGCGATTATGCCGTCGGAGAAGTTTTCAGCGGCGCTTTCGATTGCGCCGCGCGCCACGGCGCTTTCGTCGAGGTCTGCGGGATCTCGCCCGACGATCATGGAAACGGCGCGGCGGCCTTCGGATAGGGAAGAGCGCAAGGCCACCGCCACTTGGGAGACGTGATCGGTGAGGCTGCGTTGTGCCAGAAGGATGGCGGCGAGCAGGGCCTCAAGCAGGCCTGCGTCGGGGATTACCTTGATGAGCAGGCTGAGGATTAGTGCGCCAAGGGTCAGGATTGTGATGGTTAATATGCCCGCGTTGCGGCGGTTTTGGCCGTGGTTCAGGCGGTTGTCTAACCATTCAACGCAGCGGCCCATCAAGGTGGCGGGGTGGGGGAAGCGGCTCCATAGCCAGTCCGGTTCGCCCAGAACTGCGTCGAGGATCAGGGCGATTAGGAGGAGGGTGAGGGTGCTCATGACAGGTTTCCGGCGACTCGGGGGTGGGTGAAGAAAGTGTTTCGATACCACTCGATTCTGGTTTCGGCTATCAATTTTTGAAAAACCCTTCGTCAAATCCGATGGTATTGGGGCTTATCTAGTATGTGCGGTTGCTGTGGCCGCAATATATAGAGCGTTAATGATTTGTTAACACTTTTGGTAAATATTTACACAATTCTTAATAGAAATTTATTGCATTGAATGTTGGAGCAACCGATGCGGATATTATTAGTACAACATAATGAAGACTTATCAGAGCTGTGGGCGCGGTTTTTGCAGCGCCAAGGTGTGGATGTTGTGCAGGCAGCGACGCAACTGGCGGCGATTAACAAACTGCGGTTCGAGGATTTTGACGCGCTGGTTCTTGATCTGGTGCTGCCAGATGGTGGTGCGATCGCAATTTCGGATTATGCGACCTATCGTTGCCCTGACGTGCCGATCATTGCGGTGACCAGCACGAGCTTTTTCTCGGACGGGTCGATCTTTGATCTTATTCCTAATGCCCGCAGCCTGATGCGCACGCCGCTGCGCCCCGATGATCTGGCGGCGGTGCTGGAACATTATGTGCCCCGAAAAACCGCGTCGGTTAGCAAACCGGAAGTGGCATAAAGGCGCGGTTAGTCATCAAATTGTAACTTGACGTTAACCACTTATTGGCAAACGATAGGTTGGTAACTAGCGGAGTTGGTAATGGAAACGCATTTCTCACCGGACGTGATGGCGGGCCTGCAAAAGGCGCGTATGAAAGACGCAATGAAGAAGAACCGTTTGCGCGTGTCTGACGGGGAAACGGAATATCCTGTGATCAAAATCTGGGAAACCGGATTTTCGATGCCACTTGGACGCGCTCCGAATTTGCGCGGGTTTGTAGACTTGTTCGACGGGGCGCGGCATTTGCTGCAATGCCTTGTGATCCGGTCTGAACCGGAAGGTGAGAAGATGATCTATGAATTCAAACGGCGCACGGTGGTTCTGGATCACGCGCCCAAAGATTATGCCGAGGATGCGAATACACCTGTGGCGTTGATCGGGAAATAATCTAAAGATTTTAGGGGAATACGATGAGCCGCACAGTTTATGTGAATGGAGAATATCTGGCCGAGGAAGACGCCAAGATCAGTATTTTTGATCGTGGATTTCTGATGGCTGACGGGGTGTACGAGGTTACATCCATTCTGGGCGGGAAGATGATTGATTTCGCCGGACACATGAAACGGCTGGCACGGTCTTTGGGGGAGCTGGACATGGCGGCCCCCGAAACGGATGACGAGATCGAGGCGATCCACCGTGAGTTGATACGGGCAAATGACCTGACGGAAGGGTTGGTGTATTTGCAAGTAACGCGCGGCGCGGCGGATCGGAGTTTCCTTTTCCCTGAAGGTGTGAAGCCAAGCTTGGTGATGTTTACGCAGGTTATGAACCTGATGGAATCACCGACTGCGGCGTCTGGTATCAAGATTATTTCGATGCCGGATATTCGCTGGGGGCGGCGCGATATTAAAACTATCCAGTTGCTGGCCCCCTCGCTTGGGAAGATGGCGGCCAAGGCGGCTGGTGTCGATGATGCGTGGCTTGTCGAGGATGGTCGGGTGACCGAGGGGACCTCCAATAACGCTTATATAGTTAAGGATGGCAAGATTATTACGCGGGATTTGTCGCACGATATTCTTAGCGGTATTACGCGCACCTCTGTGTTGCGGTTTGCCCGCGAGGCGCAGATGGAAGTGGTGGAACGGCCATTTACTATTGCGGAGGCGATGGACGCAGACGAGGCGTTTGTGACATCTGCAACGACGTTTGTGACGGCTGTGGTGGAAGTCGACGGGCAGATGCTGGGCGACGGAACGCCGGGGCCGATTGCACGACGATTGCGCGAGATTTATCTGGACGAAAGCCGGAAATCGGCGACCTAGTAAATTAGGCGGTCGCTTTTTCGAGGATTTCGCGCGCCTCGAAGCAGTCGATGTTCATCTGTTTGATCAGGTCTTCGAGGTTGTCGAACTTTTCTTCGGGGCGTTGGTATGCGACCAGCGCGACGGAGACGGAGGCGTCGTAGATATCACCGGAAAAGTCGAACAGGAAAGTTTCCAGATTAGGCTTGTTGATGCCGAATGTCGGGCGGATGCCTAGGGATGCCGCACCGCGATAAACGCCTTTGTGCGGACCGGAAAGCACATCGAAAAACACGGCGTAAACTCCGAATTTCGGCAGGTGCAGATCATCCAGTGATATGTTGGCGGTCGGGAAGCCCAGTTCGCGGCCGCGCTGGTCGCCTTTTTCAACGATGCCGTCGATGCGGTGCCAGTGGCCAAGCATGCGGGCGGCGTCTTCGGGGTGGCCGGTGCTTAACGCTTCGCGGATGGCGGAGGAAGAATAATCGCCTTTGTCGTCCGAAATCAGCGGGGCGACGGTGACGCCGAAGCCCAGTTTCTGGCCAAGGTCACACAACATGCTTGCATCCCCCTCGCGGCCTTTGCCGAAGCGGAAATCTGCGCCGATTATGACATGTTTTATGTGTAGGCCGTTGGCAAGGACGTCGCGGGCGAATTCCTCGGCGGTTAGGCTGGAGAGCGCCTTGTTGAACGGAATTTCAAACAACGCGTCGATGCTGAGTTTATTGAGGCGGTGGGCGCGGGTTTTTTCGTTCATCAGGCGAAAGGCGGGGGCGTCGGGAGCGAATAATTGGCGTGGGTGGGGTTCGAACGTGATGATGCCAAGCGGTGCGTTTGTGGTGGCAGCAATTGCGCGGGCTAAAGCGATGACCGATTGGTGGCCTAAATGCACGCCGTCAAAATTGCCCATGGCGACAACTGCGCCTTGGCTGTTTGGTGGAATGTCAGTGTAGGTTTTGAACGTTTTCATGCCTGCCCAGCAGGTCCAGCCTGCGCCTCTAGTCGAACTTGCGGCTTGGCGCCAGAACCAGCGCGTCGCCTTTCAGAACAACGGTATCGCCCACACGGCATTTGCATTCAAGAGTAACCCGACGTTTGACGTAGTTGATTTCCAAAACCGTGACGGTGGCCTCAACCCGGTCGCCGGGGCGGACGGGGGCCATGAAGGTCAGGTTTTGTTTTAGGTAAACGGTGCCGTGCCCCGGAAGTTGCTCGCCGATCACGGCGGAAATCAGGCCAGCGGTCAGCATTCCGTGGGCGATGCGGCCTTGAAATATGGTGTCGCGGGCGTAGTCGTCGTCTAGATGCACGGGGTTATGGTCTGTTGAGAGTTCGGCGAACATCTCTATCTCGCGGTCGCCAATCGTTTTGGAGAGCGAGCGTTCCATGCCGATTTCGAGGTCCTCGATGCAGATCGTGCCGACGGGAAGGTTGTGCTGTGGAGTGTCCAACATATCAGGGCCTGTTTTCATGGTACGGATTCGCGTTGTTGCGTTGCACCATTTATAGGGTGTGAAAGATGGCCGCGCAAGATATATTCGCAAATCTTTTATATTTTGTAATTATATTACAGCCTCAGCGTAAGTGACTGATCGCAAAAGTTGGGCTTAGCTGGCTCGTTTTGATGAAATTTTCCAGCTCGGTATCATTTGGTTTACCGTCTGTTTCGCTGATTTCGGGTGCGGCTAGACCGCCGGTGATGAACAGGGTGTCCAAGTCCTCGGCGACACCGCCGCGAATATCGGTGTTGATTCCATCTCCGATGCATAGGATCCGGTCGGGGTCGATGCGACGCCCAGCAATGCCTGCGAGGCGGGTGTAGGCGAGTTCGTAAATCGGGGAGTGTGGTTTGCCGAAATAGAGGCTGGTGCCGCCGGCATCCGAATAGGCTTGCGCAATGGCGCCCGCGCAGTAGATGCGTTTGTCGCCGACATCGACAATTACGTCAGGGTTGGCGCACAGCAGCTTCAGGCCACGGGTTTTGCCGTCAAGGATGGTCAGGCGGTAATCGTCTGGCGTTTCGGTTTTGTCATCGAACAGCCCTGTGCAAACGATACCTTCGGCATGGGCCAAGGGTACGCGTTCAACGTTGACCGGGCCGTTATCGTCGTTGAAAAAGCTTAGGTCGTATTCGGGGCCGAGGTGGTAAACCTTGCGGCCAACCATGCCTGCGGCCAGTGCGATTTGGGCCGCATCGCCAGAGGAGGCGATCTCGTCATAGGTATCTGTCGGTACGCCGATGCGTTCAAGTTGCCGTTTGACGGAGGCGCGTGGGCGGGGCGAATTGGTTAGCAACAACACTTTGCCGCCTTGCGCACGGTAGGCTTGAAGCGCGATGACGGCATCGGCGAAAGGTTCGACGCCGTTATGCACGCACCCCCATAGGTCAACGAAAAGCGCGTCGTAGGAATGCGCGACCTGTGCGAGGTTGTCGATTATGCGGGTCATTCAGGTTTTCAGGCCGGGAATGATCTGCTTTTTGCGAGACATAACGCCGGGCAGGTGGACCGTATCGCCTGTTACCGTGCAACCAAAGGATTTTTCGGCGACGGATTTGACGAAGCCGTTCGGGATCAGCAACGTGGCGGATTCTGTCAGGATGTCGATTATGAACAGCAGGACTTGGTCGACGCCGTCCTCATCCGCAACGGCGGTCATGGCGTTCATTAGGCTGGTCTTGCGTTCGAGTACTGTCGAAGGGCTGGTGGTTTCCAGAACGGAGACGCGGAAATTGGTACCGTCGACCTCGAATTTCTTGGAGTCCATCCGCAGGAGTTCGGCGTCGGAAAAATGTGCGATGTCGGATTTGGCAGCGAACATTTCGGCGGCGTATTCAGGGATGTCAATCTTCAGGTTTTCGGCCAGACGGTTGGCAACTTCGATGTCGCGCGGTGTTGTTGTCGGGCTGCGGAATTCCAGCGTGTCGGAGATGATGCAGCTTAGGATCAGGCCTTTGATGCCGTCCGGCATGGTGTTTTGTGCAGGCGAGCGCATGATGCTGAACATCACGGTTGCAGTTGCGGCAACGGGGCGAATTGTGACGTTGATGGGCACGCTGGATTTTAGGCCGCCGACCAGCATGTGGTGGTCGATGATCTGCTTGATTTCAGCGTTATTGATATTTGCGGGCAGTTCCGCTGGATTGTTGGTGTCTACGATCACGATTTTGTCGCCATCTTGTAGATCCAGCATTTCCGGTGTCTCAAAACCCCAGCGTTTCAAGACGAACGCAGCCTCGGTATTGGGCGCGCCTTGCACGTAGGCCTTGGCGGGTTTGTCCTGCATTTCGTTCAGATACCATTCCCAGATCAGGGCGGAGGCGGTTGCGTCTGTGTCGGGGGCCGTGTGGCCGAAAATTTTGATCATGATGTGACTCGTTTTGTGCGCTGCAATAATTTGGTCTTTATATAGGCGCGCGCCAAGGCTTTGTCACCTATTAGTGGTAATCTGGGGGTGCATCCCTTGACTCGTCTAAAATGCTTGCCTAGATACCTATCGTTAGCACTCAATGGTGGTGAGTGCCAAAAGGCAAAACCACCGTAAACGGAATACTCACAGGAGCATCCAAAATGGCATTTACACCTCTGCATGATCGCGTTGTTGTTCGTCGTCTTGAAGAAGACGAAAAAACATCCGGCGGCCTGATTATCCCTGACGCAGCAAAAGAGAAACCTTCCGAAGGCGAAGTTGTTTCCGTTGGCGCAGGCGCACGTGACGAAGACGGTGATCGCATCGACATGGACGTTAAAGCTGGCGACAAAGTTTTGTTCGGCAAATGGTCCGGTACTGAAATCAAGCTCGACGGGGAAGACCTGTTGATCATGAAAGAATCCGACATCCTAGGCATTATTGCTTAAGCGAACCCCATTATAAGGAGCATCCATCATGGCTGCAAAAGACGTAAAGTTCGACACAGACGCCCGCAATCGCATGCTGGCCGGTGTTGATATTCTGGCAAACGCTGTAAAAGTAACGCTTGGCCCTAAAGGTCGTAACGTTGTTATCGACAAATCTTTTGGCGCACCGCGCATCACAAAAGACGGTGTTACAGTGGCTAAAGAAATCGAGCTGGAAGACAAGTTCGAAAACATGGGCGCGCAGATGGTTAAAGAAGTGGCCTCGCGTACCAATGACACAGCTGGCGATGGCACAACAACAGCAACAGTTCTGGCACAAGCGATTGTTCGCGAAGGCATGAAATCGGTTGCTGCTGGCATGAACCCGATGGACCTGAAACGCGGCATTGATATGGCTGTTTCGCAGGTTGTCGAAGAAATAAAAGGCATGGCCCGCGAAGTTAAAGATAGCGATGAGGTTGCGCAGGTTGGCACTATTTCCGCCAATGGCGAAGCTGAAATCGGCAACCAGATTGCCGGTGCTATGCAGCGTGTTGGCAACGAGGGTGTTATCACCGTTGAAGAAAACAAAGGTCTGGAAACTGAAACAGACGTTGTTGAAGGCATGCAGTTTGACCGCGGTTACCTGTCTCCTTACTTCATCACCAACCCTGACAAAATGGTTGCTGACATGGAAGACTGTCTTGTGCTGTTGCACGAGAAGAAACTTTCCAGCCTTCAGCCAATGGTTCCTTTGTTGGAAACTGTTATCCAGTCCGGCAAACCGCTTCTGATCATTGCAGAAGATGTTGACGGCGAAGCGCTGGCGACATTGGTAGTTAACAAACTACGTGGTGGTCTGAAAATCGCAGCTGTTAAAGCACCTGGTTTCGGCGATCGTCGTAAAGCCATGTTGCAAGATATCGCGATCTTGACTGGCGGTCAGGTTATCTCCGAAGATCTGGGCATGAAACTTGAGTCGGTTACAATCGACATGCTGGGTACTGCCAAGAAAATCCAGATTACCAAAGACGAGACTACTATCGTTGACGGTAATGGCGCGAAAGCCGAGATCGAAGCTCGTGTTGCACAGATCCGCACTCAGATCGAGGAAACAACATCTGACTACGACCGCGAAAAACTTCAAGAGCGTGTGGCTAAACTGGCCGGCGGTGTTGCTGTTATCCGTGTTGGTGGTTCTACCGAGATCGAAGTTAAAGAACGTAAAGATCGTGTTGACGATGCATTGAACGCGACCCGCGCTGCGGTTCAAGAAGGTGTTATCGTTGGTGGTGGTGTGGCCCTTGTGCAAGCTGCCAAAGGTTTGGTTGCGCTTGAAGGTGCCAACTCCGACCAGACAGCTGGTATTGCGATTGTTCGTCGTGCACTTGAAGCACCGTTGCGTCAGATTGCTGACAACGCCGGTGTTGACGGGGCAGTTGTTGCTGGCAAAATTCGCGAGAGCGACGATAAAAACTTCGGCTTCAACGCACAGACTGAAGAATATGGCAACATGTTCGACTTCGGCATCATCGACCCTGCTTTGGTTACTCGTACTGCTTTGCAGGACGCGGGTTCGATTGCTGGTTTGTTGATCACAACCGAAGCTATGATTGCTGACAAACCTGCGCCTGCCGGTGCTGCTGGCGGAATGCCGGACATGGGCGGCATGGGCGGCATGGGCGGTATGATGTAAGGTTAAGTCCTACCAAGGATTTGACTGTCAGGTGACAGGCGTTTGGCCTTAGGGCCGCATGCCGAGAACCTTACCGTTCACCATATTAAAGATTGGGGCTGCCTTCGGGTGGCCCCTTTTTGTGCGGATACGGATTGTTGTTGGCACTCGTGGCAAGAACGCGCTTCGGCGATAATTCGCAAGTTGTGCTGTAGAGCCTGCGCGCCACCTACAATATGTTGCAATATGCTAAACATTCCCTAGTATATGGACGTGAAATACTAACCGGGGTTGAGACCCGAATTTTAAGGAGCGATAGAATGAGCAAACGCGATGATTTGATTGCAATTTATGCATCTGACCTAAAAGAAAAATGTGGCATGACGCCGGATATGGATCTGCTGACCAAGGTGACTATTGGTTGTGGTCCTTCGATCTATAATGCGGATGCCTCCACTGTTGCTGGTTCGCAGGCGGCTGAACTGGAAACGGTTAAGAACAACTTCCTGATCAAAAAACTTGGCATGTCCGACAGCCCTGCGTTGATGGAAGCTATTGACGAGGCTTTGACAACTTACGGCAAGTCTAACCGCAACAAGTACCGTGCGGTTGTGTATTACATGCTGACCAAGAAATTCGGCAAAGAGTCCGTTTACGGCTAAGCCAACCAGAATTTTAGAAAAGCGCTGCGATTTGCGGCGCTTTTTTTATGCTTTCGGTGAAATTTGGTTCACGTGGCCCATCTTGCGGCCCGGTTTTACATCTGCCTTGCCGTAAAGGTGCAACGCGCCATCAAGATTGGCGTGGTTTAGGACATCTTCGCCAATCAGGTTGGTCATCACCGCGTTTGCGTGCCGCTGCCCGTCGCCAAGTTTCCAGCCAGCGATTGCGCGGATATGTTGTTCGAACTGATCGACGACACAGGCGTTTTGGGTCCAGTGGCCCGAATTATGCACGCGAGGCGCGATTTCGTTAACGATCAGGCCGGAGTCTGTCACGAACAACTCCACCCCCATGACGCCGATGTAATCAAGCGCGTTAAGGATTTTTCCGGCCAGCAGGATTGCATCCATGTGTTGGCCAGCGGCCAAGGTTGCGGGAATTGTTGTGGTGTCGAGGATGCCGTCTTTATGGACGTTCTCGCCGGGATCATAACAGACGACCGCGCCGTCGATGCCGCGCGCGGCGATTACGGAAACCTCCCGCGTGAAGTTTACGAAACCTTCCAGTACGGCGGGGGCGCCTTTTAGGGCTTTGAGGGCGTCTTCGGCTTGGGAGATGTCGGTGATGCGGGCTTGGCCTTTGCCATCATACCCGAAGCGGCGAGTTTTGAGGATGGCAGGGGTGCCGATGGTTTTTAGTGCGGCGGTCAAATCGGGCAGGCTGTCAATTTGCGCGTAAGGCGCGACGGTGATGCCGAGGTTTGTCAGGAAGGCTTTTTCGGTGATGCGGTCTTGAGAAACGGCCAAGGCATCGCGGGTTGGGCGGATCGGGCGCAACGATTCTATTATGTCTAACGCCTCGGTAGGGATGTTTTCGAACTCGTATGTTATGACATCGACGGAATTGGCGAAGGTTTTGAGGGCCTCGATGTCGTCGTATCCGGCGGTGGTAACACGGTGTGCCACGTCGCCTGCGGGGGGATTGGCGGCGGGTTCAAAGATGTGGGTTTTTAGGCCCAGACGCGCGGCGGCCATCGACAGCATCCGGCCCAGTTGCCCCCCGCCAAGGATACCGATTGTTGCGCCGGGTTTTAGGGCGTTAGTCATGGGGTTCATCCGCGATGGAATTTGAAAGGTCTGCGCGCCATGTCTCCAGCCGTGCGGCCAACGCAGTATCGGCATTGGCAAGGATTGCGGCGGCCATCAGACCAGCATTTGCCGCTCCTGCCGCGCCGATTGCCATTGTGCCAACCGGAAACCCTTTGGGCATCTGCACGATTGAATAAAGCGAATCCACGCCCGATAGCGCCTTGGTCTGGATCGGAACACCCAGCACCGGCACACGGGTTTTAGAGGCCATCATACCGGGCAAATGTGCCGCCCCGCCTGCGCCTGCGATTATCACCTGTAGGCCACGCTCAACGGCGGTTTTGCCATAAGCCCACAAACGGTCAGGTGTGCGGTGTGCGGAAACGATTTTGGTTTCATACGCCACACCAAGCTCATCGAGGATGTCGGCGGCAAGTTTCATTGTCGGCCAGTCGGACTGGCTGCCCATGATAATGCCGATTTTGGGTTGGGTCATTTGTTGGCTCCGTCCATTTCAGGAAGGCCGCACTATAGCCATTGAAGGCGTTGGTGCAAGGCGCGTGGGTCAGGCGATGATATCAGGGGTCAATTCGTCTTCGATCTGTGCGATTTTGTCTTTCAGGGCCAGCTTTTGTTTTTTCAGGCGACGTAAGGTCAGCGGGTCTGCGGTGCGTGCCTCGGCTAGGGCATGAATGGCGTCGTCCAGATCGCGGTGTTCGCGTTGAAGTATTGCCAGACGCACCCGCAGAATTTCGCGGTGACCCATGGTGGGTGGTGTAGTCATGCGGTGGGCGCCCCTTTAGTTTAGTCGCCTTACTATACCAAGGCGCAGCGCGCGCGAATACCCCTGCGGGCTTGTTTTTATTGAGGTGCGGTCCCATATCTTCGCTAACACAGTTGTTGCTTTGAAGAGGCCTGCCACATGCCGAAGTTTTCGTTCTCTGCCCACCCGTATCTTCTGGGGTTTGATGCATTGGAGCAGATGCTGGAAAGCAGTGCGAAGATTAACAACGACGGCTATCCGCCTTACAATATCGAGCAGCGTAGCGAGGACCATTTCCGCATAATTCTGGCGGTTGCAGGCTTCGCAATCGAGGATTTGTCGGTTGTTGTGGAGGGTCCGAAGTTGGTTATTAGTGGTGAGCAGACACAAGTTGGCACGGAATTTTTACACCAGGGTATCGCGGCAAGGCAGTTTACCCGCGTCTTCGTTCTTGCCGATTGCATCGAAACGATTGGAAGTAAGTTGGAAAACGGCTTGCTGATCGTCGATTTACGGCGAATTTCTGGGAATCAGGCAGTGCGCCAGATTAAGATCAGCTGAATTCGATGAAATTGACGAATCGGACATTTGCAACCTAGACGATTTGCATCGGAAAAAAACACACCAATATCAAGGTATAACCATTTGAATATATCTAATTGGATAGGTTTTTTAGGTAAGTTTCTGAGGGCGAAAACAGTTGACGTAAGGTAATTTCAGTTTACCTGAAGTTTGTAACAGTTTTGCGATAGTTGCGACTAAATTTCTTAAGTAGGTAACATAAAGGCGCATTTATGCTCGGATGCGTTAGTTCACCTTGTTAAGTTCACTTTGTTAGTAACTAGTACCGAGGACCGTGAGTGTCATGTTGATACTCGGATCGCTTGCCCCGTGTTGTGGTGCATGTGAGCTAGCTGGCGGGCCACACTGTTTAACGCGTAGCGATTTGGTCGAAAGACCTTTGTTTTGTGAGTTTGCGGTGGGGTATTAAGCAATGGTTCTTGTTTCGGGGGGTATCCCCTTCTGTGCAAGGTACCGAGTTCACACGTATTGCCCGAATGGCGTACGGTGCTTATAGTTTAAAAGCATGGGTCCACCCTACGGATCCATGCTTTTTTTATGTGTAAACAGTTTTGGCCTAGCCAACAATAAGCCCGAGCTGTTCTAGCTTCAGGATCACCTGATGCGCGCAGGTGTCGACGTCGACGTTTTCTGTGTCGACCACCAGTTCGGCTTTTGTCGGGGCCTCGTAAGGGTCCGAAATTCCGGTGAATTCTTTGATTTTACCCTCGCGCGCGAGTTTATACAGACCCTTGCGGTCACGACGTTCACATTCTTCCAGGCTGGTGGAAACGTGAACCTCGATGAATGTACCGAAGCTTTCAATTTCCTCACGCACGGCGCGCCGTGTGGCGGTGTAAGGCGCGATGGGGGCGCAGATGGCGATGCCGCCGTTCTTGGTGATTTCGGAGGCGACATACCCGATGCGCCGAATGTTCAGATCGCGGTGTGCCTTGCTGAAACCCAGCTCGGACGACAGATTTTTGCGCACGACGTCGCCGTCTAGCAGCGTGACAGGACGACCGCCCATTTCCATCATTTTTACCATAACTGCGTTGGCGATGGTGGATTTGCCAGAACCGGACAGTCCGGTGAAGAATAGGGTGAACCCCTGTTTGGACTTGGCTGGGCGTGTGCGGCGCAACTCGGTTACCACGTTCGGGAACGAGAACCAGTCGGGGATATCCAAACCTTCCATAAGGCGGCGGCGTAGTTCCGTGCCGGAGATGTTCAGGATCGTCAGGCTTTTGTCGACTTCATCAATCGGTTCGTATTGGGCTTTTTCCTGCACGTATACCATGTGCTTGAAGTCAACCATTTCGACACCGATTTCGTCTTCATGCTTTCTAAACAATTCTTGCGCATCGTATGGGCCGTAGAAGTCGTTGCCGTCTGAATTTTTGCCCGGCCCTGCGTGATCGCGGCCAACGATGAAGTGTGTGCAGCCGTGATTGGCGCGGATAAGTCCGTGCCAGACAGCTTCGCGTGGGCCGCCCATGCGCATGGCGAGGTTTAGAAGGCTAAGGGAGGTGGTGGAGGAGGGGTATTTATCAAGAACAGCCTCGTAACAGCGCACGCGGGTGAAGTGATCAATATCGCCCGGTTTGGTTAGGCCGACAACAGGATGGATAAGCAGGTTAGCTTGCGCTTCTTTGGCGGCGCGGAACGTCAGTTCTTGGTGCGCGCGGTGCAAGGGGTTACGGGTCTGAAAGGCCACGACACGACGCCAGCCCATCTTGCGAAAGAATGTGCGCAGCTCATTCGGAGTGTTGCGGCGGCCACGGTAGTCGTAATGCACTGGGGCTTGGATGCCTGTGATCGGCCCGCCGAGGTAGGTTTTACCGGCAGTATTGTGCAGATAGTTCACGGCAGGGTGGGCGATGTCATCCGTTCCAAACACACCTTTTGCCTCAACAGATTTATCGGGATTCCATTTATCGGTGATCGAAAGGATGGCAAGTATAACGCCTTCGGGGTCGCGCAGTGCTATATCTTGGCCCGACTCAACGGTTGCTGCAAAAACGTCCGACACATCAAGGTTGATTGGCATCGGCCAAAGCGCGCCATTTGCAAGACGCATATCTTTCACAACGCCGTCGTAGTCTTCTTGGCTAAGGAACCCTTTAAGCGGATTAAAGCCGCCGTTCATCAGCAATTCCAGATCGCACAACTGGCGCGCGGTTAGATCCCAACTGGGCAGATCACCCGCCTCGACCTTCAGCTTCATGGCGCTGTCGTAAGAGACGTAAAGTTCGGGGATGGGGGCGTGAGCTTGGTTCGGCATCTAATTCTCGATCAATTGCAGGAAACAGGGTCAATTATTGGCCCCGTTTACCCGCACAATCAATCGGAATCCAACCCAAATGCGTGAAAACCGCTGAAAAACACGAATTACCGTTGTACACAGCAGGGATGGAATTACTTCCTGTTACTCTTCAGCAGACAGAAAACGTTCCGCCTCTAGCGCTGCCATACAGCCCATGCCTGCCGAGGTGACGGCTTGGCGGTACTTATAGTCCGTCAAATCGCCGGCAGCAAACACACCGGGAATCGAGGTTTCGGTGCTGTCTGGTTTGGTTACTACATATCCGCCCATGTGGGTTTCAAGCTGGTCTTTAACCAATTCGGAGGCTGGCGCGTGGCCGATCGCGATAAAGACACCTTTGCAGGGGATATCGGTTATCTCGCCGGTTTTAACGTTTTTGACTTTCACACCTTCGACGCCGAGTGGCATGTCAGTACCGTAAACCTCGTCCAGTTCGTTAAACCAGAGCGGCTCGATTTTAGGGTTGTTTAGGAGGCGTTGTTCCAAGATTTTTTCGGAACGTAGTTCGTCGCGCCGATGGATCAGTGTAACTTTGGAGGCGAATTTGGTCAGGAATAGGGCCTCTTCAACAGCCGAGTTGCCGCCTCCGATCACAACCACATCTTGGCCGCGATAGAAAAAACCGTCGCAGGTGGCGCAGGCTGACACGCCGAAGCCTTTGAATTTCTCTTCGGTCGGCAGACCCAACCATTTGGCTTGCGCGCCAGTCGCGAGGATTACAGCGTCGGCGATGTAGGTGGTGCCGGTGTCACCTATCGCCGTGAATGGGCGTTTGGATAGGTCCAGTGAGGAAATATGATCGGCGATGATGTTTGTGCCAGCCGCGCGGGCGTGTTCTTCCATCTGGACCATAAGGTCAGGACCTTGGACCTCTTTATAGCCGGGCCAGTTTTCGACTTCGGTCGTGATCGTTAGCTGACCACCTGGCTGGATGCCTTGCACAAGGGTTGGTTCAAGCATGGCGCGCGAGGCGTAAACGCCTGCGGTATATCCCGCAGGACCGGAGCCAACGATGAGGACGCGGGTGTGATGAGTATCGGACATTTTCGGTACCTTTTAATTTGAGTTGGTAGGTATATAGGTCTTGCGGGGCGGCGTGTGAAGGTGCATCTAGGTGCGAAATAATGTTGCGGGTATGTGAAATATTATTGCGTCTGAGTGGCGGTACGCCTAATAAGAAGACTTCAAATGAGCAGGAAAAATTATGCCAGGCAGTAAACTCGATCCGATTGACCGGAAAATCCTTGCGGAATTACAGGCCGATGGCCGGATGACGAATGTGGAGCTTTCCACGCGTGTCGGCATTTCCGCGCCGCCCTGTTTGCGCCGTGTGCGGTCCTTGGAAGAGGCCGGGTTTATCAAGGGATATCATGCAGATGTGAACGCCCGCGATCTGGGTTTCGAGGTGCAGGTATTCGCGATGGTTGGCCTGCATTCGCAAGCCGAAGTTGATCTGTCGGAGTTTGAAAACAAAGCCCGTGATTGGCCGTTTGTGCGCGAATGCCACATGCTTAACGGCGAGATCGATTTCATTTTGAAGTGCGTCGCGCCGGATTTGTCGACATTCCAGCAGTTCTTGACTGAGGAGCTGACCTCCGCTGCGAATGTGGCCAGCGTCAAAACGTCCTTGGTGATCCGCTGTGCGAAGGATGAACCTGGTGTGCCGTTTGATGTCATCGAAGCGCGGGCGATTGACCAGACTTAAAGTCTGATGACCGAGATCAGGCGGCCGTAATCCGGTTCGCCCGCATGGGTTGTGCGTCGATAGGAATAGAATTTCTTAGGTGTAGAATAGGTACATTCCCCGACCCATGCGGCGGTTTTAATACCGGTTTCGCGCAGGCGATGCAGCACAAATGACGGCAGGTCAAACTGCATTTTGTCGTCTTTGCCGTTAATGAAGAACCGCGTGTAGTCGGGGTTTTCATCTGCGAAGGTTTCAAAGAACTCTTGACCGACTTCATAGGCCGCTTGACTGATGCACGGGCCGACGACGGCGGAGATGTTCTCGCGGTTCGCACCGAGCCGGATCATGGCGTTGATGGTGTTGTCGGTGACGCCCGACATGGCACCTTTCCAGCCTGCGTGTGCCGCACCGATGACTTGTGCGTCGGGGTCGGAAAATAGCACTGGTGCGCAATCGGCGGTCAGGATGCCTAGGCCAATGCCTTTGGTGTTTGTCACCATAGCGTCTGCTTTGGGGCGTTCACCTGCCCATTGCGGCTCGGTTACCTCAATCACGTCGGCGGAGTGGATTTGGTATAGGGATAGGAGCGCGTCTGCGGCTAGCCCCGTAGCCTCTGCGACGCGGGCGCGGTTGGTTTGGACCAGCGCGGGGTCGTCGGCGGAACCTATTCCACAGTTTAACCCCGCATAGATACCCGTCGACACGCCGTGTTCGCGGGTGAAAAACCCGTGGCGTGTCGGGTTAAGGGAGGGGTCACTCAGGTGGTTCGACATCGTCTTCGAATCCGGGTGCGAGCGGCGCGTCGTTGTGGACGATCGCCATGACTTTGAACAAGGTTCCCATTTCATCGGGATGGGTTAGGCGGTGGTGGGCCGAACCGATTTCCTCCACGATGTTTTTCTCGGCGCCGCCTGCCAGTGTCTGGGCGCGTTGGTTGATGCCGATGCGTTGCAAGAATGTGCCTTGCGGGGCAAGACCCTCGGTTCGCGCAGCACCTGCCGCGCGCGCGATGGCGGCGAAGTTAACGTGTGCCGTTACGTCGGCCTCGCCGTGTGGATGGTCCAGTTCGTTAACGGGATCGTGGTTTTGCACCGCTTGCAGGGTGTCGCCCGCGCCGTCCCATTCGCCGTAATCAATAACCAAAGCCACGCCGCCGTGTTTGGCGATATGGTCGCCAACGGTCGCGGCGACGTTTTCGGCAGCGTAGGAAACCTCTGCGAACAAGTTTTCCGGCAGGCCTGTGAAGAATTCGTCAAGATCGGCGTTTGGTGTTGGTCGACCAAGCGTGAAGGCAAGTTTGCCGTCGACTACGTCAACCATCCGTTCGCGCCAACCCGCATCGCTGGGGCTGAACTGGTGGATTGGCAGGGCGTCGAAAAATTCGTTCGCCACTAGAAAAATCGGTAAATCAGGCAGGTCTTCGACGGAGTTCACCCAGTTTGGTGTGCCTTCCATAATCAACGTGGCGGCTTGTTTGCGCCGCATGGCTGGGCTGGTTTCGACCAGCCAGATTTCAGCGGCCTCAAGAAAAGATGGCATTGCCGCAGCGGTGCGTAGGATGTCTGCCATCAAAGTGCCGCGGCCGGGGCCAAGTTCAACCAGTGCGAATTTCGCGGGGCGGCCTTGGTCAACCCATGTCTGGATTAGCCAAAGGGCCAGCATCTCGCCGAACATCTGTGAAACTTCGGGGGCAGTGACGAAATCGCCGTCAGGGCCGAAGGGGTCGCGCGTCGTGTAATAACCGTGTTCAGGGTCGCTAAGGCAGATGTGCATGTATTCAGCGACACTGATCGGGCCGGATTCAGTAATGCGGGATTTAAGGGTTTTGGTAAGCTCGGTCATGTGCGTCTACGGCTCCATAATATCAGGGCTATGCCGATGAAAACCATCGGTAGCGATAAGATTTGACCTTGGGTTAGGCCAGCGTTGCCGAGCGTAATGACATACCCAAACGGATTATCCAACGAGACAAATTGCGCGTCAGCCTGACGGAACAGTTCAACGAACATGCGCGCCAACCCGTAGCCAAGGAAAAATACACCGGTGATAAGGCCCGGGAACTGCAAGGCGCGGAAGCGGGTGACGAGCCATAGAATGATGAGGCCAAGCAAGATGCCCTCTAACCCTGCCTCGTATAATTGGCTGGGGTGGCGGGTACAGGCCAGCAGCCATGTGTCGGGACAACCGACACCGGGGAATTCAATTGCCCAAGGCACGGTTGTCGGGCGGCCCCATAATTCGGGCATGATGAAATTTGCGATGCGGCCAAGGAAAAGCCCAACAGGGGCGGCCACGGCGATGGCATCGGCGACAGACCAAAGGGGCAGTTTATGACGCCATGAATAGATGGCAGTGGCGACAATCACGCCTGCAAATCCGCCGTGGAAGGACATGCCGCCTTGCCATACTTTCAGAATCTCACCGGGGTTGGCGAAGTAGTATTCGGATTGGTAGAACAGCACGAATCCCAAGCGGCCACCAAGAACAACACCGAAGATCAGCCATGTTAACAAGTCCTCGGCCTGATCGGGGGACATTGGGGCCGAACCCTTCCAAACGGATTTGCGTTTCATCAGGCGGACGATTATGCGCCATCCGATTAACAGGCCGCCGATATACGCCAACGCGTACCAGCGTAGGGCCACGTTGAAGCCGAATAGGTCGAATGCGAAAATTTCTGGGTCTATATTGGGGTAGGGTATCGCTAGTAGCATGGAAGCCTCCGATTTTGGGCCGACAATTCCGAAAGACCCCGCCAAAGTCAATGTGGTGCTTGGCAAAGCGTTTGTGAAGGCCCATATAGGGAGAAACAGATATTGAAGGAGAGCGCTATGCAGAGCCGCAACCGTATATTTGACGATATGTCCCAATTGATGACCAACGCCATGGGTGTGGCGCAAGGTGCCAAAGACGAGGCGGAAACCGCCATGAAGTCGATGATCGACCGCTGGATGGCCGATCGCGATTTCGTGTCGCGCGACGAATTCGATGCTGTGCGCGAAATGGCCACCAAGGCCCGCGAAGAAAACGCGACGTTGTTGGCGCGAATCGAAGCGTTAGAGGCGAAACCCAAGCCCAAGCCACGCGCGAAGCCGAAGGCTGCTAAAAAGTAATCAGGCCAGTATTCAGCTTTAACACCGCCTAGGCCGCAAGGTTTGGGCGGTTTTGCTGTGGATAACTGAAAAATTCCCCTTTACTAAACCTCGCTTTACAGACACCATATATCGCGTGGTTCGTGGCAATATCCACGACCAGTAGTGTGGCGGCCTGTTATTAGTGGATTTTTCCTGAAAGGCCCAAGGGGGCAATATGAATGCCGAAGAGATAACCACCGACGATTTTCACCCGATTGATATTGTCGAGCATTTGGCGCATTTCCACGCATGGGATTTCGACCGGATCGAAGACAATCAGATTGCCGTGATCATTGACGGGGCATGGGCGAATTATGCTTTGTCATTGGCGTGGCATCCGCATGACGAAACCTTGCGGATGATCTGCACCTTTGACATGGATCCACCCGAGGACCGCTTGCCGTTGCTGTACGATGTGTTGAACAGGGCAAACGACAAGAACTGGTCGGGGTCATTCAGCTTGTGGCGCGAACAATCGATGATGGTGTACCGGTACGGCTTGAATTTGACGGGTGGTGCGACAGCATCTGCCGCGCAGATAGAAGATATCGTTGGCGCAGCCGTCGCGGCGAGCGAGCGGTTTTATCCGGCGTTCCAACTGGTCTGCTGGGGCGATAGTACGCCTGAACAGGCGATGACAGTCGCAATGGAAGAGGCTTATGGCCGCGCCTGAAACTAGGAGAGTTCGATGTCATTAGAAGCGATTAACCAACGCGGCTTGGTGCTGCTTGGCTGTGGGAAAATGGGAACGGCGATGCTCGAGGGCTGGCTGGTGAATGGGGTGAAACCTGCCTCCGTGACGATTATTGATCCCTATCCGTCAGAACGTCTGGTCGTGTTGCAGGCTGATGGATTGCGCCTGAATGTGGGTTTGTCTGCCTCGCCTGCGATCTGCATTCTGGCTGTGAAGCCACAGATGATGGGCGAGGCTTTGCCGCAAATTACCGCGCTGGGAAATGGCGAAACCGTGTTTTTGTCGATCGCGGCTGGCACGCCAATTGCGACATTCGAGGATATTTTGGGAGTGCAGACGCCTATCATTCGCGCCATGCCCAATACGCCTGCGGCTGTCGGGCGGGGGATCACGGCATTGATCGGGAACGCGTTGATTGATGATACAGCGATGGCAATGGCAGAAAGTTTGCTGCAAGCGGTCGGGCAGACAGTGCAACTCGATTCCGAGGATCAGATGGATGCGGTCACAGCTGTTTCCGGTTCCGGCCCCGCCTATGTTTTCCATTTGATCGAGACGTTGGCAGCTGCGGGCGTGGCCGAAGGGTTGCCCGCCGATATGGCGATGCTGTTGGCTAAAGCTACGGTTGGCGGCGCTGGCGAGTTGGCGGAGCGCGCCGAAGAGGACCCGTCCACATTGCGCGTTAACGTAACCAGCCCTGGCGGAACGACGGCAGCGGCGTTGCGTGTTTTGATGGACGAGGACCGTGGATTTCCGGCGTTGTTGCGCGAGGCGGTGAAGGCCTCGGCTGATCGAAGTCGTGAGTTAGGCAAGTAAAATGCTGCGCTGCACAACAGGTGCTTGACATTTTGTGCAGTGCAGCATATATAGGGACCTGAAACAGAAAACCCGATCAGGAGCCTATCATGTTTGACCCTAAATCCCTGCCGTTCGATCTGGAACAGATGACGGAATTCTTTAAAGCCAACGATTTCACCAAAGCGTTTGCTGCGCCAACAATGCCCGGCGTTGATGCGGATGCCATTCTGGCTGCCCAGAAGAAAAATATGGCAACACTTATCGCTGCGAACAAAGCCGCCGCCGCTGGTTATCAGGAATTGTTTGCGAAACAAGTTGAAGTGTTCGAAGCAACATTGGGCGAAGCGCAAAAGCAGATTGCTGATTTTGATCCATCCAAAATGGATGCAGATAGCGCAACCACGCAGGGTGAAGTTGCCAAAGCCGCTTTTGAAAAAGCATTGGGCAATATGACGGCACTGGCCGAAGGTGCGCAGAAAGCCAATGCCGATGCGTTTGAAGTCGTTTCCGCTGGCATCAAGGATTCAGTTGCCGAACTTCAGGAAATGTCAAAAAAGACTTCCAAGTAAATTCAACTCCTCCCGTTGAATAAACCGCTTGCCCTTTCAGGGTGGGCGGTTTTTTATTGCGTGAACGGAGGGCGTGATGGCTGACTTGGATTTTGATACGTTTCTGAAAACCGACATTCGCGTTGGGCGGGTTCTGCGGGCGGAACCGTACCCTGAGGCGCGCAACCCCTCGATTAAACTGTGGGTCGATTTTGGTATGGAGATTGGGGAGAAAAAAACATCCGCCCAGATCACCGCGCACTATACGCCCGAAGAACTGGTCGGGCGAATGGTGATGGGGGTTGTCAATTTCCCACCGCGCCAGATTGGCAAGTTTATGTCCGAATTTCTGGTCCTCGGCGTGCCGGACGCAAAGGGCGGGATTGTTCTGCTGACCCCCGATCAAGACGTGCCGGTTGGCGGGCGGATGCATTAACTAATCGTTAACCGCTTCGCGCCAATGGCGACGGCAAAGACTGACGTAGGTTTCATTACCACCGATTTGCACCTGTTCACCTGCCGTTAACGTATTGCCGTCTTGGTCTTGGCGAACCACCATCGTGGCCTTCTTGCCGCAATGGCAAATCGTACGGATTTCGCGCATTTCATCGGCGAGCGCCAGTAGGGCGGCTGAACCGGGGAACAGTTTGCCGAGGAAATCGACGCGCAAGCCGTATGCCATTACCGGAATTTTCAAATCATCCACCACGCGGGCTAATTGCCAGACTTGGTCTTCGCTAAGGAATTGTGCCTCGTCAATCAGGATGCAAACGAAGGGGCCTTGCGCGCGCCGCGCCTCGATCATGGCGAACAGATCGCTGTCGGGGCTAAACATATCAGCGTCCGCTGTGATGCCGATGCGGCTGCCGATCTGGCCTTTCCCGACGCGGTCATCAAGGCGGGCGGTCAGCAGGTAAGTATCCATCCCGCGCTCGCGGTAATTATGGGCTGCTTGCAAAAGGATCGTGCTTTTACCCGCGTTCATCGTGGAATAGTTAAAGTATAGTTTAGCCATCGTTTAGCAGGACCGTTTTAGTAGGACAGAACCCACCGAATACCCCGCCCCGAAGGAGCAAATCAAGCCCAGTTCACCATCTTCAATATCATCAGAATTCTGCGAAAACGCGATGATGGAACCTGCTGAAGATGTATTGGCATAATCTTGCAAAATGTTGGGTTGCTCATCCGGTTCCGGCACGCGGCCCAACACCTTACGCCCGATGAAATCATTCATGGCTTTGTTGGCTTGGTGAAGCCACAGGCGTTTCAACTGATCAGGGGTAGCACCTTCGGATTCCAGATGGTTAAGAATATGTTTAGAAACAATCGGTAACACTTCCTTAAACACTTTGCGCCCGTTCTGCATAAACTGCATATCGCGCCGGTCAGCCACCCCGTCTGGGCGGGAACGACGCAAAAAGCCGTTGTTGTTACGGATGTTGTTGGAAAACTGCGTTAGGCATTTGGTTGAGATCACTTCGAAATGCGCGCTGGTTGCGTCTTCTTTGCGTTCAATCAACGTGGCGGTGCAGACATCGCCGAAAATGAAGTGGCAATCGCGGTCGCACCATTCCAGATGGCCCGAACATATTTCGGGGTTCACGACCAGAATTGAGCGCGCAGAACCGGAGCGGACCATATCGCTGGCGGCTTGAATCCCGAATGTGGCCGAGGAACATGCGACGTTCATATCGAAGCCGAAACCGTTAATCCCTAACAAATCCTGAACCTCGATCGCGATAGCGGGGTAGGCGCGTTCAAGATTGGAGGCCGCGACGATCACGGCGTCTACATCTGCCGCTGTTTTGCCAGCTTGCGTCAAGGCTTTGTTGCAGGCATCCACCGCCATTTCCGCCATTACCCCCGGTTCATCATCAGCGCGTTGGCGCAGTTGTGGGTACATGATTTCGGGGTCCAGAATGCCAGGTTTATCCAGCACGTAGCGTTGGTGAATTCCACTGGCCGCGACGATGAAATCGGAACTGGAATGTGCCATCTCGGTTTTGTCACCAGCGGCAATCGCATCGGCATTTTCGGCGTTGAATTTGTCAGCGTAAGCGTTGAAGGCTACGACCAGTTCGTCGTTGGTGATAACGTTAGGCGGGGTGAAAACGCCGGTACCTGAGATGACTGGTTGATGCATGGTCGGCTCCTGAATAAGTTGGCAAGATTGAAGCCCGCGGGCGGCGTTCGGTCAAGTGTTAACCACAGGTTAATCACGCGCACTAGCGGTAAAAGATGTTGCCCCCGAAGGTTCCCAACCGCCGCAACGTTCCAAACCACCCCGGTGCCATGGAGCGTGCGTGGAAGAATAACGCACCGTTCGTGATGTCATTGCCCCGATTGGTTAACAACGTGTTCGCGGTGGCGTTTGCGCGCGCGAGGGCCTCTGGTTCATTATAAATTAACGGACCTGCGCAGCGGTAGGAAAACTGGCAAGACCCGTTGTATCGCTGATCCACGACGCCGCAGACGGTTGACGGGAATTGGGGGTTATTCATACGGTTAAGGATGACTTCGCCCACTGCACGCCGCCCAGCCTCGCCTGTACCGCGGGCCTCGAAATACATTGCTTCCGCAAGGCAGGATTGGGCGCTTGTGCCGTATCCAGATGCAGCGGGTTGGGGGCGGGAGCCGCAAGCGGCCAGAAATACGAGGGTGGCAACGGTGAGTGTTTGGAATAAAGTCATGCGGCGCCCCTCGAATAAAATCGAGGGTATCATAGGCGGTATTGCACAAGATGTGAACGCTCAACGGCATTGGGTGTTGTTGCGACACCATTCAAACGCAAATAGCGGAGTAAGGGTTGTGCCACAACACTTATGGCTGATTTGGCAATTTGGGAATGTTACCGATGATAAAACATTGAGATGATCGATTCCACTTTCATACGTAGGGCTACATGAAATATATCTCTATAATTTTCTTATCGCTAATTCCTATTATTGCCATGGCGCAAGATGAGGGTGCTGACCCTGTTTCCGAATGCGCTGCGGTTCTTGCTGCGCCGCCCTTCGTGGATATTCTAACCAGAAATGAAGGCAATGATTTCCGCGAACTCTCTCCTCTGAAAAGCGGGCGGCCGTTACTGGGGCTTGAGTGCAGTGTCGTTGAGTTAACCGAATTTTTCGAAAATGCCGGGTGGGAATTTCTTGAATTCAGAGAGGGGAGACTGGGTGGACCTTTCGGGGGGCACGGCGGCACTCGGGAATATTATAGAGACGCCGCGGCCGATTTTTGCCAAAAACGACCAACGCTTTTCGGAAAGTATTTTTTCAGCTGCCGACCAATCGCCACGATTTTGTTCCACGAAGGACGGATTTCACACGTAATTGTTTATGTCTCTAAATAGGATATTAAAAAATGCCAATATATATTGAATCACGCGATCTCGGCGTCCCATTGATCAATTTGTTTGCCGAGCATCCCAATTGAAAAACGTACTTTTGGGTTCGGTTTTGTTAGTGAGCGTTTCGGTGTTCGATGTCGCGATTGGCGAATCCACCGTTTATGATTCCACCCGTTTTAGACCGGCCCCATTCGTATGCCCTGTGGAGCAGTCACAAAACCTAACGCTCTATCTTGAGTTTCAACCAGAGGCCGAAAAAGTGCGTCTAAGTATTCCGCGTGGCTATTTTGACCCGCGTTTAACACTCCGGGATAACCGAACCCGCCGCGGGCAGGTTTTGCGTATTCACGGCGAAAGATTTGAACCTTGGCCGCCTGAATTGTTGCCGGTAAGTAAGTCCGGGCCATATGTTGGTTTATTGCTGACTGAGTATAACCCATTGCAGCAAGTTGCGGAGCGTCTTGCTGCAGACTATCTCGGATATAGAATGGCAGATATACCTGAGTTTGGGGTCGTGGATGCAATATTTGGCCTTGAAACATTGGTATCGGATAAGCAACCTTACAGAGATTACGATGTTTTTAAAATGGATTTGTTCATCGTCAGAAACGACCTTGGTTTGATCACAGATGTGATTACTTGCAAAAAACCCGAGTCGGTTCCCTCCCCTAGCTGCCAGCAGTATATGGAATCCCCTTCGGGGATTTCAAAATTAGATACTCCCGCAAACTACTCGAACATTGGCAAATTCTGTCGCGTAATGCACGTGCATTTGTTTCGTGCATTACCACGATCTCTTCATAAAAAGGTACATATACCGGATCGCCAATTGTGAACAATTTACAGGCTTGGGGCATAAGTAGTTACCATATTTACAAGTTCTTTGTGTGGGGCTGCAGTCATGGAGTAATTTCCGTCCTTATTCGGTATCGTAAATCTGTTCCTTAAGTGCTGATGTCAAACAGGGTATCTAGGGGTTTCTGTGTTTCAATACTTTTACTGAAATAAAGATGAATTCCGTCATGACAAATGTTTCCAGAACATCTATGTCTCATAAATCGTATGCAATTTCGAATGTTGATGTTGTTTCGCAATGGAAAAAGAGACCAACGAGAGACTACCAACAAGTTTTGTCATATTAACATGTTGATAATAAAAGAAAGGCCCCTTAGCTCAGCTGGATAGAGCATCTGCCTTCTAAGCAGAATGTCGCAGGTTCGAGTCCTGCAGGGGTCACCACTCTACCTAATACACAGATAGCTATATGGATTTTGGTGTCTTTACGTTCGACTGGTTGCCCGGGTTGGATGCGAATTGTATTGGAGGCGGCATTATGCCGATACGGTTATCTGGTCTGAAAATCGATAATGGAAATCCTATATTCATACTGACACGAAGACACTTGTGCTTGATCTCGGGTTTAGAGGTAATCCCCCCATTTTTAATGGGGTCCGCTAATAGAATTACGCGGCCATGTTTAGTTTGGGAGTTATATACATTGCTAGCCATCATTGAATGAAACCCAATCCAGCTCCCAAATTTGTACCTGCAACGTTTGTCGAGGCGCCAACTATATTGAAGTCTGTGTAGGCCAGCTAGCTCGTTGATTGCAGCTGTAGCCACCCCAATAAAGGAGAACGCAACAAATAGAAGCGTCAACCCCACTAAGCTCCCCATAAAGGGCCGCTTGTCGTAAAGAGCCAAGAACCAACTTTCCACCGATCTACCCATGATGCGCCTCTCCGTGCAATCGGCTTCCCGAAACCTCCATTATCTCGCTAATACAGATCATCTCCCACATCCCTCCCAATGGACCTGTCGCGCTTTCGTTCCGCTCCAAGTGCCATGGTTTATCTCCTTTGTGGCAGAATATGCTCTTAAAGGAGCGGAATAAATCCGCGATAGGTCCAGTCCCGACAAGGACCAATGATCGAACAGCGGAAACCCCGGCGTGCTGGACGCCGAGGCAAAGCCGTTGAAGGCGTTTTTCGATTTCTTCAACCTGCTGGGGTGAAGATTCACTACTGCGTAAGACCACGGTAATCGTCAAACGTGCGGCATTGTCCCGGGCAAGCGCGGCTGCTTGTTCTAACGCATCCTCTGCACCGATCGCGTCATTGAATATGACCAGTATATTAGTGAACCTCTTCAGGACTTTCCTTTCCGGTTAGTTTGTCTCTTCGGCCAGTTGCTTGGCTTCGGAGGCTGGCTTGCCTGCAATATACAGCCAGACAAACCCCGTCACACCAGCAAGGAACGACGCAAAAAGGATGCCGGTTTTAGCCATCAACAGCATCTCGGGTTGATCGTTAAAGGCAAGCTGGGCCACGAAAATCGACATGGTAAAACCGATTCCAGCCAACAGAGACGCTCCGGCAATTTGGGTAAACCGGGTGCCGCTGGGTAGAACCGCCACACCAAACCGGATGGCCAGCCAACTAGCACCGGTGATACCGATAAACTTGCCAAAAATAAGACCTAAAGATACACCCATCATAACAGGATTGTTGAGCGTTTCACCGATACCGGCCAGCTCAATCGGGATACCTGCGTTGGCCAATGCGAAGATTGGGATCACCACGAAGGCCACCGGCATATGCCAGAAATGTTCAAGCCGCTGCAACGGGGCCTCGACACCAATGACACCGTTTCGAAGCGCCTGAACCTCGCTGCGAAGGGCGATATTGGTCATGACACTTTTGCCTGGCTGATGGCTTGCATCAAACCTGTCCATAAGCGTGCGAACATGGGCGCTGAACTTTTCCGGATTGTATTTCGGATAAGCTGGCACGGTCATAGCACCGATCACTCCGGCCAATGTCGCGTGAACACCGGACAAAAGCAGCGCATACCACAATAAAACGGCGACTGCGAAATATGGAATCGGATTGCGAACGCCGCTCCGGTTCATGCTGATAAGAACCACGAACAACATGGCTGCAATGAACAAGGGTAGAAGCGCAATGCTGTCGGTGTAAAAAATGGCGATCACCATCACTGCACCCAAATCGTCAACGATGGCCAAGGCGACCAAAAACGTCACCAGCGCCTTAGGGGCCCGTGTACCCAACAACGCCATTGCGCCGACGGCAAAAGCAATATCGGTTGCCATAGGAATACCCCAGCCCGCCGCTGCTTCGCCGCTCGGATTTAGGGCGAAGTAGAACAGCGCAGGTACAACCATACCACCGATGGCCGCAGCAATCGGCAGTGCCGCATTACGAGGGTTCGCAAGCTCCCCAACCAGAAACTCGCGCTTCAACTCTAACCCGATAACAAAGAAGAAAAAAACCATTAATCCGTCGTTGATCCAGTGATGCAACGACATCTTCAACGACCAATCACCAAAACCGATGCTGACATAGGTGCGGAGTACTTCTCTATACACCTCGGCAAATGGCCCGTTGGCCAAGACCAAGGCCAATACAGCCATCGCCATCAGTAACAGGCCACCTGTTGTTTGGCGATGCAGGAACTCGTCAAATGGTGTGATGATACGACGAAACTTCCGCTCCCATGGCGCTAGGTTCAGGCCATCTTCAGTCAGCTCTTGGTCAGTGTATTCGGTCTTGCTCATCTTGTGCCTTTCAAAGCTCAGCTCGCTCGCAAGCGGCTGGAATTTATTGTGTTTCTTCGGGTTCCGATTCCAGAAACGACAGTGTGCCCTCAACGAGGTCATAATGCCACCCATGTAAAGATAACGATCCATCCTCAACGCGAGACTTTATCCAAGGGTAGGTCATCAGGTTTCCCAGCGAATGTGCGATTGCCTGCTGTTCGCAGCACGCATATTGCTCCTCGCGATTGGTCTCGGTCATGGCGCTCACGGCTTCTCGTACCGGTTCTGCGATGCTCATCCAACGGTCGATGAAAGAACCGCTTCCGGCACTTGATCCTTTGTCCATCAGCGCACGGATCCCGCCGCAATTTGCATGGCCAAGCACAACAATATGCTGCACTTCCAGCCCGGTGATGGCGAATTCCAATGCCGCACTCGTGCCGTGAAACAGGCCATCTTCCTCGTAAGGGGGGACAAGGTTGGCAACGTTACGGATGACGAAAAGATCACCGGGGTGAGCATCAAACACCGTCGCAGGATCCACACGGCTGTCACAACACGACACCAGACAAATGCGCGGGCTTTGCCCTTCGGCTAACGCATCCAAGCGCTCCCTATTGTGTTTGAAATACCCGTTACGAAAACGCTGGTATCCCGCGATAAGTTCTTTAGGCATGGTTGAATTCCTTTTGTGCAGCAACTCTTTTACGACGGCATAACGTCCATTTAAGCCTTATCGATTCATAGTTAAATATAATTCCTTTTGATACTTTGATAGTAATTTACTATCATCCTTGAAATTACAAACAGCCGAGAGAACAATGACCCAATCCGAGGTAACCCTGAAACAATTCCGCTATTTAGTAGCATTGGCCGATATTGAGCATTACCGTCATGCAGCCGAGTTTTGTGGCATCAGCCAGCCATCCCTAAGCGTGCAATTGCAAAATCTGGAAAGCATCCTCGGTACCCGCTTGGTAGAGCGTTCCCGCGGCGGCGTAATTTTCACCCCCATTGGCCGCGAGGTAGTCGCCCGCGCACGCCAAATTCTGTTCGAAGCGCAAGCCATCAAAGATTATGTCACCTCGGCTAACGATGGCCTTGCAGGAACAATCCGGCTGGGCGTCAATGCTACCTTAGGCCCGTATCTTCTTCCACGGGTTTTGGCCGCCTTGCACCGCGAACATCCAGACACCAAACTCTATATTCGCGAAAGTAAGCCGACCAACCTTGAAACTGATCTAGGGACAGGACTTCATGACGTGATCTTGGTACAATTGCCGATTCACAATCCGGACTACGACAGCACCCCGTTATTCAGCGAACCTATATTTCTGGCTGTATCCGCAGATCACCCACTGGCCACACAAAAGCATGTGTCGGTGATAGACCTTAAAGGTCTGCCGATTCTATCACTCACGCCAGACTACCATCTTCATGATCAGGTCCACGCTTTGTGCGAGTCCTTTGGCGCTCAGCTAATTCGCGATTACGAGGGCACAAGTCTGGACGCGTTACGCCAAATGGTGGCAATGGATATGGGCACGACATTCCTGCCTGCACTTTATGCCCAATCCGAAATTTCCGAGCTTGGGGATGTGGTCACCATTCCCCTCAAAGGCCGCCGTATCTCCCGCTCCATTGGTCTTGCGTGGCGCAAAGGGGCAGGGCGATCGTCTGGCTATGCGGAAATGGCGGACTTTATCAGGAATGTTGTTCGAAAGGACTTCAAAGTTCTCGTTCTGGATCACGAAGATGTTTCGCCATCCGCGTCACCGTAGCTCCACTTCCTGAAATGGCTGCGGGCGCGGAAACATGTTGCGCTGGGGGAGTACCCCCAGCCCGCTTTCTTTGGAACGCACGTGGTTTTATTTGGCCACTGTTTCGATTGGTTTGCTTAGGTCGATACCTTTGACTTCGGCGTTGTTAACCAAATCTTGCGTGTACGTTTGCGCCGCTTTGGCCCATGCGACTTGTTCCAGCTTTTCCATGATCTGATGCTTCACGGCATCAAACGGTAATTGCTGACCCATCGCTTTTTCATCCATGCGGATGATGTGGATACCGAAACGAGTTTCCACGGGTTCGGGGTGTAATTCGCCAGCGTTCAAGATATCTAGAACCGCTTCGAATTCCGGAACCGTGTCGCCTGTACCGATCTGGCCCAAGGTGCCGCCCGCATCTTTGGACGGGCAGTCAGAGTTGTTCTTGGCGATATCCGCGAAGGCTTTGCGGTTTTTCTGGATCGTTTTGATGAACTCTGCTGCGTTCTTCTTGGCAACTTCGCGGGCGCCCGAATCTTCGGGTTTCACCGCAAAAAGGATGTGCGCCGGTTGGAACAGGTTTGGCGAGCGGAAGATTTCCTTGCGGGTGTCGTAGACGAACTGACACTCGGCTGCGGAAACGGCTGGAATTTCCATTTGCTTTTCAAGCACCGCGCGGATCAGGGATTCGTCTTCGGTTTCCTGTTTGTCGCCGTCTACCATTTGTGGGTCGGGCTTCAGGCCAAGGCGACCAGCTTCTTGCAACAACAACGCGCGAATAACCATCGCACGTGCGGCGGCTTTCCATGCCCAGCCGGGTTTATCCTGCGGGGCATTGTGGTTTTGCGCCTCGGCAGCGATGGCCGCCGAGGGGATGGTTTCGCCGTTGACGATAACGTCTGGCATTAACGGGTTCATGATTTTTTCCCCTTACGTGTACGAACGATCTGGTAGCCCGGGCGCCAAAGGTAGCGAACAGGAACCGACAGCATGTGAACCAACCGTGTGAACGGGAAGACCATGAAAATCGTCAGGCCGAAGAAAATGTGCAGTTTGAACAGGATGTTCACGTCTTCGATATAGCTTGCTGCATTACCGTCGAATGTGAATATACCTGCGGCCCAGCGCATGAACTTGATCATTTCCTGGCCGTCCAGATGGCCAAGGCTGACGACGATTGTCATAAGGCCAAGGATTACCTGAACAAGCAGCATCAACAAGATTGCTGTGTCCCCAAACGAACTGCGTGCCCGAATTCGTGCATCAAACAACCGTCGATGTGCCAACATAAGGCCGCCCGCCAGCATTGCGATGCCTGCCGTGCCACCCAAAATGATGGCGATCATCTGTTTGACCGACGATGGAACACCCAGAGCGTGCCACACCGAGAGCGGTGTCAGAAGACCAACCAGGTGGCCGCCAAAGATCGCTAATACGCCGACGTGGAAAAGAACCGAACCCATGATCAACTGCTTGCGACGAAGCAACTGGCTGGAGCTGGATTTCCATGTGAAGGGGTCGCGCTCGTAGCGAACGATTGAACCAACCGCCAGCACTGTTAGTGCGATGTAGGGGAAAATTCCGTATAGAAACTGGTGCATTGTCGCCTCCTATTCGTTCATCGCAGCGGCTGGCTGCGTGTTTTTCGGGATGTCCATATTTGCCAAAATGTCCCGTGATACCGGGCATCCGGCTTCGGGGTCCGGGCCGAATGTGATTTCGGCTTCTTCCCAGACATCATCTAAGGCTTCCAGATCTTCGGGGTCGTCGTCCTTGACGCTTAGAAGTTCCTGAACCATTTCACTGGATGCTTCGGCACCTGCGAATTCAGCCAAGGCAGCCAGAACGGCAGCATAGTTACTTTCACGGCGGTGCAGGCGTTCAGCCAAGGCGGCCATGATGTGACCTGCGTCTTCCAGCATTTCTTTCGCTTCGTCTATTGGACGATTTGAAAGGAATTCTAGCAAGATTGGCAGATGGTCCGGCAATTCGGTGCTGACCAGATCGAAACCACCAGCGCGGTAGGTTTCAAGCAGATCAACCATCGCAGGGCCACGGTCACGGCTTTCACCATGCACATGTTCAAACAGGTTCAGTGACAGGGTGCGCGAGCGATCGAACAGCAGAACAAAGCGTTCTTGCAGTTCATACTTATCGAACTTTTCCATGTCGGCCAGAAGTGGTTGAATTGCGGCAACGGCATCCTTTGAAAGGATACCTTCGCTAGTGATGATTTCGCGAATCTCCCCAACGGCGGCCTTAAGGTCGTCGCTGGGGTAGCTTAGCAAAACCGAGAGGGCTTTGAATGTAACGCTCATCTTGCACCTCCAGTCGGCACGACAAATTTGCGCGAACCGAAAATCTTCTTGCCGCTAGAACCAGTGGAACATCCGTTACCATCGGTAAAGCCACATCCGCCGCGCATGTCGTATGCATCCTCGACCTGTTCGCGGTGCGTTGTGGGCACTACGAAACGATCCTCATAGTCTGCAATAGCCATGATTTTATACATGTCCTCGATTTCCAACGGGGTCAGGCCAACTTGTTTGGCGATGCCGTGATCGACGACTCCGTCAATGGTTTTTGCGCGCATGTAAGCACGCATTGCCAGCATCCGTTCCAGTGCTGTGACCACAGGGGCCTCGTCACCGGCGGTTAGCATATTGGCGAGGTATTTCACCGGAATACGCAGGGATTTCACGTCTGGCATATTGTTGTTGGTTGAAATAGCACCAGCTTCGGCCGCATTCTGGATGGGGCTAAGTGGCGGGATATACCAGACCATTGGCAATGTGCGGTATTCAGGATGCAGCGGGAAGGCAATCTTCCAGTCCATCGCCATTTTCCACACAGGGCTATCGATTGCGGATTTGATCCAAGCTTCAGGGATGCCTTCCTCGCGGGCGGCGGCCTGAACTGCTGGGTCGTTCGGGTCAAGGAACACGCCTAACTGGGCGTCATATAGTTCCTGCTCGTTTTCAACCGAGGCGGCTTCTTGAATCTTGTCTGCATCATACAGCATCACGCCCAAGTAGCGGATACGGCCAACGCAGGTTTCCGAACATACTGTCGGTAGGCCGGATTCAATACGAGGGTAGCAGAATGTGCATTTTTCGGATTTACCGGATTCCCAGTTGTAGTAGATCTTTTTGTAAGGGCAGCCCGATACACACATCCGCCAACCGCGACATTTGTCTTGGTCGATCAGAACGATGCCGTCGTCCTCGCGTTTGTAGATCGCGCCCGATGGGCAGGACGCTACGCACGTTGGGTTCAGGCAGTGTTCACACAGGCGAGGAAGGTACATCATGAAAGTATTTTCATACTCGCCATAGATTTCCTTCTGGATGCCATCGAAGTTGTAATCCTTGGAGCGTTTCGAGAACTCCCCACCAAGAATTTCTTCCCAGTTCGGACCCCATTCGATTTTCTCCATCCGCTCGCCGGTAATTCTGGAACGAGGGCGTGCCGTTGGGAACGCATCCATTTCAGGGGCCGACTTCAGGTGGTCGTAGTCAAAATCAAACGGTTCATAAAAATCGTCGATTTCAGGCAAGTCTGGATTACCGAAGATATTCGCCAAAATCCGCCATTTCGCACCCTGTTTAGGGTGCAGTTTGCCGGATTTAGTCCGAGTCCAGCCACCATTCCAGCGCTTCTGGTTTTCCCAATCTTTGGGGTAACCGATGCCGGGTTTGGTTTCGACGTTGTTGAACCAAGCGTATTCAACACCGTCGCGGCTAGTCCAGACGTTCTTACAAGTGACGGAGCAAGTGTGACACCCGATACATTTATCGAGATTAAGCACCATGCCTATTTGCGCACGAACTTTCATTAGCTCTGCCCTCCTTTTTTCGACGGCTCGTCGAGCCAGTCAACCTTGGTCAGTTTACGAACAATCACGAATTCATCGCGGTTGGACCCAACGGTTCCGTAGTAGTTGAACCCGTAGGATTGCTGGGCATAGCCACCAATCATATGGGTAGGTTTCAGCGTCGTTCTGGTAACCGAGTTGTGGATACCACCGCGAAGCCCTGTCTGTTCGGACCCCGGCACGTTCACGATCTTTTCTTGCGCGTGATACATAAACAAAGTGCCTTCTTTCATCCGTTGGCTGACAACCACACGGGCTGTTAGCGCACCGTTGACGTTGTAAGCCTCGACCCAGTCATTATCGACAAGGTTGGCTTTCTTGGCGTCAACTTCGGACATCCAGACCACCGGACCACCACGGTTGAGCGTCAGCATCAACAAGTTGTCCGAGTAGGTGGAGTGGATACCCCATTTCTGGTGCGGCGTGATGAAGTTCAACACGACGTGCGGCTCGTTATTCTGCGCGGCTGTGTTCACATCCTTGGTGATCGTTTTCAGATCAACAGGGGGGCGGTATGTACAGAACCCTTCGCCGAACGCCCGCATCCACAAGTGGTCTTGGTAAAGCTGTTGACGGCCTGAAAGGGTGCGCCAAGGGATCAGCTCGTGGACGTTGGTGTAGCCAGCATTGTAGCAAACATCCTCGCTCTCAATACCAGACCATGTTGGGCTGGAAATGATTTTGCGTGGCTGTGCGGCAATATCCCGGAAGCGGATTTTTTCATCCTCTTTGGGTTCCGCCAAGTGCGCGTGTTCGCGACCCGTAGCTTTTTCAAGCTCGTGCCATGCTTTCACCGCGACTTCGCCGTTGGTTTCAGGGGCCAGCATCAGGATCATCTCGGCGGCATCAATCGCCGTGTTGAGTTTAGCCATGCCTTGGGAAACGCCTTCGTCTGTTACAACACCGTTCAAATCTTTCAGGTGGTGCATTTCGACTTTGGCGTCCCACGCGATGCCTTTACCGCCGTTGCCGACTTTCTCCATCAGAGGGCCAACGGATGTGAAGCGTTTATAGAGGTTCGGGTAATCCCGTTTGACCTCGATATAATTCGGCGCAGTCTTGCCCGGAATTAGTTCACATTCGCCCTTCTTCCAGTCTTTAACCTGATCCTGCGCGATTTCCGCAGGGGTGTCGTGCAGCAATGGAAGCGCCACAACATCGGTTTCCTCGCCCAGATAGCCCGGCACGATTTCGCTGAATTTCTTGGCGATAGACTTGAAGATTTCCCAATCCGAGCGGCTTTCATACGCCGGATCAACCGCCGCCTGAAGCGGGTGGATGAACGGGTGCATGTCAGATGTGTTCAGATCGTCTTTTTCATACCAAGAAGCGGTAGGAAGGACGATGTCCGAATACACAGCCGTAGTGGACATACGGAAGTCGATTGTCACCAACAGGTCGAGTTTGCCTTCTGGCGCTTCGTCATGCCATTTGGCCTCGATTGGTTTCTGACCACCCTCTTCGCCCAAGTCTTTACCCAAAACGCCGTGATCGGTGCCCAGAAGGTGCTTGAGGAAGTATTCATGGCCTTTACCCGAAGAACCCAGCAGGTTTGAACGCCAAACGAACAGGTTGCGTGGCCAGTTTTCCGGTGCATCCGGATCCTCGCATGACATTTCCAAATCGCCTGATTTCAGGTTCTTGACGATGTAGTCCTTGGTATCCATGCCCTCTGCTTTTGCAGCTTTCACAACTTCCAGTGGGTTGGTTTTTAAGGACGGAGCTGACGGTAACCAACCCATGCGTTCCGCACGGATGTTGTAGTCAATCATGCTCGCGTCTTTCCAGTCGCCTTCTGGCGCTGTTGGCGACAGAATTTCGTCTGCGCCAAGAGTCTCATAACGCCACTGGTCGGTATGTGCATACCAAGCCGAGGTGGAGTTCATATGCCGTGGTGGACGTGCCCAATCGAGCGCGAATGCCAGTGGCTGCCAACCCGTTTGTGGGCGCAGTTTTTCTTGACCCACGTAATGGCTCCAACCACCGCCGGATTGACCGACGGCACCACACATGACCAGCATGTTGATGATACCACGGTAATTCATATCCATGTGATACCAGTGGTTCAAACCAGCCCCGAGGATGATCATCGACTTGCCGTTTGTGTCTTCGGCATTCTGGGCGAACTCACGCGCTACCTGAATGATTTGATCACGTGGCACGCCAGTAATTTTTTCTGCCCATGCAGGGGTGAACGGAATGTCGTCGTTAAAATCTTTGGACACCCACTCGCCGCCCAGACCACGATCAAGACCGTAGTTGGCGCAGAACAGATCAAATACGGTTGCCACTAAGGCCTCGCCGCTTTCCAGTTGAACTTTCTTCACCGGAATGTTGCGGGTCAGAACGTCAGGGTGTTCGCATTTAACGAAATTTTCAGTGGCTTCACCACCGAAGTATGGGAAATCAACGCCAACAACATCGTCGTGATCTTCTTCTAGAATCAACGATAGTTTGAGGTTGGTGTCTTTGTCGGTGGCGCGCTCTTCAAGGTTCCACTTCTTGGAACCATCCCAGCGGAAACCTACGGAACCGTTTGGTGGGACCAGATCGCCGGAGGTGCCATCAATCGCGACAGTTTTCCATTCAGGGTTCTTTTCTTGACCAAGTTTGCCCTTAAGGTCATCAGCGCGAAGCTGGCGGCCTGGAACAAGCTTGCCGTCTTTTTCTTCCATGACTACGAGCATCGGCATGTCGGTATACTTGCGTGCGTAATCCTCGAAGTATTTCGCCTGACGGTCGAGATGGAATTCGCGCAAGATGACGTGGCCCATGGCCATCGATAGGGCGCTGTCTGTACCGGCTTTGGGGGCCATCCAGATGTCGCCGAACTTGGCGGCTTCGGAATAATCCGGTGAAATAACGGCGGATTTGGTGCCGCGATAACGTGCTTCGGTATAGAAGTGCGCGTCTGGCGTCCGTGTTTGTGGAACGTTGGAGCCCCATAGCAGCAGGAAGCCCGCGTTATACCAGTCAGCCGATTCAGGAACGTCTGTTTGCTCGCCCCAAGTCATTGGCGAGGCTGGTGGCAGATCGCAATACCAGTCATAAAAGCTCATCGCGGTACCACCTAGAAGGGACAAATAACGCGAGCCAGCAGCATAGGAAACCATCGACATAGCCGGGATTGGAGAGAACCCGAAGACGCGGTCTGGACCGTATGTTTTGGCAGTATAGGCGTTTGCCGCTGCGATAATTTCTGTGGCTTCTTCCCAATCGGCACGAACGAAACCGCCTTTGCCACGTGATTTTACATAATCAGCGCGAAGGATCGGATCTTCTTGAAGTTTGGTCCAAGCCTCAATCGGGGAATTATTTTCGCGCATCTTGCGATAGCTTTTCAGCATGCGAGCGCGGATTAGCGGAGTTTTCACGCGGTTGGCGGAATATAGATACCAGCTGTACGATGCCCCACGGGCACAGCCGCGTGGTTCGTGGTTTGGCATTCCGGCGCGGGTGCGCGGGTAATCGGTTTGTTGGGTTTCCCATGTAACAATGCCGGATTTCACATAGATTTTCCAGCTACACGAACCCGTGCAGTTCACACCGTGGGTCGAACGAACGATTTTGTCGTGACGCCAACGATTGCGATAGGTGTCTTCCCAGTCACGGTTTTCATCCGTGGTATTGCCGTGGCCGTCTGCGAATGTTCCTACGCTATTGCTTTTTAGGAAATTCAGCCTGTCGAGTAAGTGGCTCATTTCAATTCTCCATTTTCAAGTAAGTCGGTGCCGGCGAAAAGAGGGGACAAAACGCCGACACCATCGTTCACGGTTTTATGGGTTTTTCACATACGCATTAGGGCGCATGTAGAACCACCAGTTAATGGCGATACAAACCGTATAGAAAACCGCGAAACCATATAGGGCTATCTCGGGTGTTCCTGCACCCATCTGCTCACCAAATACTTTCGGAATGATGAAAGCACCGTAAGCTGCGATGGCCGAAGTCCAACCCAGAACCGGGCCCGTCTGCTCTTTGTTAAACACAATCGCGATTGTGCGGAACGTGGAACCGTTGCCCAGACCAGTTGCTGCGAACAAGATCAGGAACAAGATCATGAATGGCAGGAAGTATGTTTCAGGTGTCGCCGAAGCATATGCCTGTTGCAAAATCCATGCGACGCCAATTGCCGACACAACCATTGCAACCGAGATCCACTGCGTAACGCGTGCGCCACCCAGTTTATCGGCCAGCATACCGCCGAAAGGACGGATAAGCGCGCCGATGAATGGACCCATCCATGCGAACATCAAGGCTGATGGGCCGTTGGGGTTGGCGATGCTATGGTCAACAATACCGTCAGCACCAACGATGTGCTGGAAGCCAAACACAACTTTGATAGTCAGCGGCAGCGCAGCCGAATACCCGATGAACGAGCCAAAGGTCATGATGTAGATGATTGTCATCGCCCATGTGTGCTTGTTTTTGAAAATCGCATACTGGCGTGTCAAATTTTGACCAACAGAACCAGGGATCATTTTCAAAAACACAACCGTCAGAATAACAACGATTGGCAATACCAGCCATTTCGAAACACCTAGACCCGAAACAGGCAAGCCGCCTGCGGTTTCAGGTAGCATAAGCCACAGACCAAACATTGCGGTGGCAAAACCGATTGCCAGCATGCCTGTCATAATGGCGAAGGCACCCAAGGGGTTCGGGATGTCAGGGGATACATGTTCATCACGAATGTTGTTCATACCGAACCAACCAATGATGGCCAGCGGAACAAGAAGCAGCAGCCAGACGAACCCGGCATTGTGGATGTATGTTTCGGTTCCCGCAGGAATTTTACCGATCAACGTACCGGAGGTTTGCTCCAGGATCAGAGGCTCGCCACCGAACAGGCCGAATGTCATCACTAGTGGGATAACGATCTGCATGGTTGTCACACCGAAGTTACCTAAGCCAGCATTCATACCCAGCGCATAACCAAGGATTTTCTTCGGATAGAAGAAGCTGATGTTGGACATGGAGGAAGCGAAGTTACCGCCGCCGATACCAGACAGAAGGGCCAGCAACTGGAATACCCAAAGTGGTGTTTCAGGGTTTTGCAACGCAATACCCGCTCCGACGGCCGGAATAATAAGAAGTGCCGTAGTAAACACAATCGCATTTCGCCCACCCGCGATGCGGATAAAGAATGTTGACGGAATACGCAGCGTTGCACCGGTCAATCCAGCGATCGCACCAAGTGTGAACAGATCGGATTTCGCAAAGTCAAACCCGAGGTTTAGCATTTGCACCGTGATGATGCCCCAGTAAAGCCAAACAGCAAAACCGCTTAATAGGCTTGGGATCGAAATCCACAGATTTCGAGTGGCGATGGACTTACCGGTCGACGCCCAGAAGGCCTCGTCGTCCGGTGTCCAGTTTCTTAGATCTTTTCCCATTTCTGTCTCCTCGTTTGAGTAGGTAGGATCGGGCAGGCCGTAACGGCCCGCTCGTTTTTTTGTTACTATTTAGATTTTATTTTCACGGTTCTCGTTGTAATCCGAGACGACTTGAGCGGAGTGCGCTAGCGCCTCGTTTGCTCGGTCAGCACGGATTTTCAGCAGATCCATATTAGCTTTTTCAAACAGTGCTTTCTCTTCTGCTTCTTGTTCCGGTGAGAACCGGATGAAGAACGTCAGGAAGGATGCAATCACAACGACCACACCGATTGTGAAGAACACATCGTTCCATTCCATCGTGCCTTTGAACAAGAAGCCCGCAGCAACCGCACCGGCGTTACCGCCTGCACCAACCACACCGGCAACTGCGCCAAGGGCTTTTTTGTTGATGAACGGAACAACCGAGTACGTCGCGCCTTCGGCCATTTGTGTGAACAGCGAGAAGACGATCAGCATCGGGATCGCAAGAAACAGCACGTTCATTTGGCTAAAGATCATCAATGCGATGCCTTCGCCCATCAGGACGATGAATAACCAGTAAGTCCGGCCTTTAAGTCCCCAGATGGAACCGAAGTTGTCGCCGAAAATGCCGCCTAGTGTACGGGCGAAGATGTTCATCAAGCCGAACGAGGCCGCGATTGCACCTGCAGTTACCAGATTCACATCGAAGTAATCAAAGAAGTAAAGTGCAGCGGTGTTGTTCACAGTCAACTCAATGCCGAAACAGGCACCGTAGATCAGGAACAGAACCCAAACGCGGTAATCCTTCATTGCCTTGAAATACGCGCCCGTCACTTTGGTCTTTTCAGGCATCATGCCTTTTGCGCGTAACTCTTTGAAGTTCCCGTCTGGCGCATCCTGTGTCAGGAAGTAATATGCGATACCAACCAGGAAGATAACGATGCCAACGGCAACCATCGACATACGCCAAGCTTGCGCGTCAGTGAAACCAAAGCCAATCACGAAACCGGAAAAGATCAACGGCATTACAATCTGCGTTACGCCACCACCAAGGTTACCCCAGCCAGCGCTTGTTGCGTTAGCAGTTCCAACCACGTTGGGTGCGAACATCACAGATGTATGGTATTGCGTAATAACGAAGGAAGCCCCGATGATACCGATCAACAGGCGGAAGAACAGGAAGCTTTCAAAACTGTCAGCAAGCCCGATACCCGCAACAGGGAACGCGCCGAATACCAATAGGTATGTATAGGACAATCTGGGACCGATCCGGTCAACCAGCCAGCCAATAAAGAACCGCGCAAACACCGTCACGGTGACCGAGGCAATAATTGTCCAACCGACCTGCGATTTCGTCAGATCCAGTTCTTCACGAACGATGATCATCAGAGGCGCTATTCCGAACCATGCGAAAAAAGCGGCAAAGAACGCAAACCAAGACATGTGGAATGTTCTGATTTGCACCATGTTAACTTTGAAGAAATTCCCCCAAAGTCGTGTTGATTTATTTTGTAGTTCCATTTCTAATCCCTCTTCGTGATTACAGCTGAGACACTGTTTATTCCGGTAGATTGATATGCCGAAATTGCCGGAGGCTTATTGATCCATATCAATCGCTTGGATTTTTCCTTAAAAATTAATGGGTTAACCACATTAGTTTTGTGTTTTTTGTGCTTTAATCAATCACGAAGCCCAATTCTGTCTGCCGCCACCTTGACATTGCCTCGGTCACCTGCTTGATAAATGTCAAGCCAGACCGAAAGACAAGAAATGACATCCACACGATTCGAATCAATTCGGGAACTCCCGCTTTTTGCCGAAATGACGGAAGAGTCTTTCGACATCTTGACCCGTGGTGCCTACGTTCAGAATTTCCCTCCGAACATGGTGATGATTACGGAAGGGGAGGCCGCGGATTTTTTGCATATCGTGCAATCCGGCTGTGTGGAGTTGTTCTCAAGCTGGACAAATCGCGAAACCTCGGTGACGACGCTTTATGCAAACTCTACGTTTATTCTTGCTGCGACGATGAAAGACCGGGTGAATCTGATGTCGGCGCGTACATTGCAAAAATCGCGGATCATTATGATTCCCTCCGAGAATGTCCGTGATGTTTTTGCATCCGATCCAGCCTTTGCACTGGCCATAGTTGACGAGTTGGCCAGATGCTATCGTGCCACGATCCGCAATATGAAGAACCTGAAATTACGCACATCTATCGAGCGGTTGGCAAATTACATCCTGAAGCAGCACCATCGGCAAGGTGATGCCGTGGCGTACCAACTACCCATCGAAAAGCGTCGGTTGGCGTCTTATCTGGGTATGACCCCTGAAAACCTGTCGCGGGCGTTCAATAACCTTAAACCCCATGGTGTGGTGGTTGACGGGCAAACTATCACGATCACTGATATGACTAAGCTGACTGCGTTTGCAAAACCGGATGTATTGATAGATTAGAGCCGCCAATTGGTCGCGCCTTAATCTGTGATCCGCTTGTGAATAAGTCGGGATGCCGCGAACACCATCGCCACGATTGGCAGGGTCACTATCGCCAGCACTACAGATTTGTCGTAGCCATATTTGTGCGCCAACGGGGCCAACAAATATCCTGTCAGGCTAACGGCGTAATAACTGATTGCAACAACGGATAACCCTTCGACCGTTTCTTGCAACCGTAGTTGCAGTGCGGCTCGGCGATCCATTTGTATCAGCACTTCGTGGTTTTGCTCCGAGGCAGCCACATCAACGCGAGTTCGCAGCAAATTGGCGGCGCGTTCAGCCCGCGAGGAAAGGTCTTTCAAGCGTTCTTGCGCGGATCGGCAGGTCCGCATTGCCGGATCATAGCGCCGCGTCATAAATTCGCTTAACAACTGCCGCCCTTGCAGGCGCTCTTCGCGCAGCACGGAAATACGACGGTTAACGATCGCTTCATATGCGCCAGCCGCACCGAAACGAAAGGCGGTAGACGACGATAATAATTCGATTTCTGCAGCCATTATTAGCAGTCGGTCGAGTGTCTCGATTTCGTTCCCGTCACCCTTGGACATTTGTTGTACGATCTGCGTCAGGTCAAAATCCAGATCTGCCACACGGCGTGAAACCGTCCGCGCGATGGGCAGGGTCAACATTGATGCCGTCTTGTAGGTCTCGATCTCAAGCAAGCGTTGCACAATGCGCCCAAGGCGACGCAACCCGATGTCGGGTTTGGTCAAAACGACGAAACGGACGTGCCCGGCCTCGTCTATGCGAAAATCACCCGCAACTACGGCCTCACCATCAATCACACGCGACGCGGCGAGGCTTTCCGGCACAAACCAGTGCGGAATTTTGGTGGTCATAATTCGATCAAGGTCGGCTTCGTCTTTGTATTCTTCAACGCGAACCAAGGCGGATGTCAGGACCGCCCCGGGCGCATCTGCCAGCCAGTCTTTCGGGAAGATCGAAAATACAGCGGCATCAAACGGTGTGTCCGCAACGGTATCTGCGAAAATGGTATAGGTGACGAACTCGGTGTGCATTTCCCACTTCAAAAAACCACGCCCAAGCTGGCCGGAATAATGATCTGTATCCGGTGCAGGGTGTGGTGCCCCGTGACGGTCTAGCAGATCAATCAGATGTTTGCGGTCCAGCGCGCGATCACGTTCAACCGCTTTGCTCGGCTTTTTGATAGCAAGGAAAGCAGCACGGCAGGGCGATTTCAGTTCTGGGAACGGGCGAGCGTGCAGCTCGTTGCTAAGCTCGTAGCGCAAGGGATGATTGGGGAGTGTCGTTTCAGACATCAAAGGCTCCTTCAGGTTCGCCCGAACAGGCGTTCTATATCTCTCATCTTTAGCTCAACATAGGTCGGGCGGCCATGGTTGCATTGCCCTGAATGCGGGGTTGCTTCCATTTCGCGCAGTAGCGCGTTCATTTCGGGCGCGGACATACGGCGACCTGTGCGAACGGACCCATGGCAAGCAACGCGGGACAAGATCGCTTCGATCCGGTCTTTGACGGTTTGGGTTTGGCCGAGGTCCGCCAATTCATCCGCGATGTCTTCGATCATGGCGCGAGCGTTTACCTCGCCAAGGATAGCGGGGGTTTCGCGCACGCAAATGGCGTTGCCGCCGAAGGCCTCGATGGTCAGACCCAGCTCGGTCAGGTCAGGCGCGGCTGTTAGAAGGCGGGAAATATCGTCGGACGACATCTCGATTATTTCGGGGATAAGCAGGGCTTGGGCGGCGATGCCTTTTGCGGCCATCTGGGATTTTAGGCGCTCGTATACCAACCGTTCATGTGCGGCGTGAGCATCCACAAGGATCATGCCATCGCTGGTTTGTGCGATGATGTAATTCTCGTGCAACTGCGCGCGCGCTGCCCCAAGTGGGAGAGTCTCGTCAGCGGCCCCATCTGAAGTGTTGGGAGCGGGTTCCACCCGACCTGATGCATGGCCGAAATCCGTGAAGCCTTCTTGAAACCCATCTTGCTGGATTGGTTGTTGGAATTGGTATGCACCGCGTAGGGCGGATTGCGAGGGGCGATCCATTTGGTAAACACGCCCTTGCGGAATTTCGGGCTGCATCGCGCCCAGTGTCGCATCCGAAACGGTGGTGGAGGCACGGTGTCCGGCATCGGCCAGCGCATGTTTCAGCGCCGAGACGATCAGCCCGCGCGCAAGGCCGGGTTCGCGAAACCGTACTTCGGATTTCGCCGGGTGGACGTTAACGTCTACGCGTTCGGGGTCACACGACAGGAACAGCGCAACGGCGGGATGGCGGTCACGGCTAAGGAAATCCGAATACGCGCCGCGCAATGCACCTGTTAGAAGCTTGTCTTTGACGGGGCGGCTGTTGACAAAGAAGAATTGTGCGACGGCAGCACCGCGCGAATATGTCGGCAGGGCAGCGTATCCTGTTAACAACAAGCCTTCGCGTTCAGCTTCAATCCGCATCGCGTTGGTCGTGAAATCTGCACCTAGAATACCGCGAAGACGTCCGGCAAGTGCATCAAACATATCGCCTGTCTGTGGGTCAGCACGGAACGTCACCCGCCCCTCGCCACCGCCGGTTACATCGCGCAAGGTAAACCCGACATGCGGTTCAGCCATAGCGAGGCGTTTTACGACATCGCCAATGGCTTGCGCTTCGGCGCGGTCAGTGCGCATGAATTTCAGGCGGGCGGGGGTTGCGTGGAACAGGTCGCGAAGCTCGACCACCGTGCCTGCGGTTAGGGCGGCGGGTTCGACTGGTCCGATAGCGCCACCGTTTACGGAAATTTTAGCCGCCTCCGACGCGCCAGTGAAGCGAGAGGTTATCGTCAGGCGGCCAACAGCGCCCAAGGACGGTAACGCCTCGCCACGAAAGCCGAAGGAATGGATGTTCAGCAGGTCAGAGCCGTCAATTTTTGACGTCGCGTGGCGGGACAACGCCAACACCAGTTCGTTCGCTGGAATGCCGTGGCCATCGTCCGTGACCCGTATCAGCGTTTTGCCACCATCGCCGTGCGCAATGTCGATCCGCGTGGCTCCTGCATCAAGCGCATTTTCGACCAGCTCTTTCACAGCAGAGGCCGGACGTTCCACAACTTCGCCTGCCGCAATACGGTTAGCAGCGGCATCATCAAGCTGGCGAATTGGCCGCCTTTGGGCGGGTATGTAGGGGTTCTGGGTGTTCATACTACTAAGTATAGCATCAAGTGGCCGATTCTGCCACGCTGTAATCTAGCGTTTCTTCTTTGGGTCGCCGAAGAAAATCAGGCCAAACGCACCCGCGAATATGGCTATGTCGGCGGTATTGAAGGCGTATGGATTGTTAAACCCGCAACACGACATGTTCAGGAAATCCGCCACTGCGCCATAGATCAAACGGTCCAGAACGTTGCCCAATGCTCCGCCGATAATTGCGCCAACGCTTAGCGGTATTAGCCAGCCGTCCTGTTTGCGGACCCAGAATATCAACCCGATTATGATGGCAAAAGCCAGTATGATCAGGAAGTATCGCATGAAATCGTTACCGGACCCGAACAGGCCGAAGTTGATTCCCTCGTTCCAGCCCATCACGAAGTTTAGGTAAGGGGGGAAGACCTCGATATATATACGTCTTGGCAGGTCCATGACCTCGATCACGATCCATTTGGATATGCGATCGACCATGAAAATGATTGTTGCAGTTAACAGAGTGCGGAAAAGGGGCATTGATACCTCGTGCAAAAATTTCCGCGATACTAGCGATGACAAACACGGGCAGCAAGCGGTTCAGGACGTGGCGACAGATGAAATATATGTGGCAAGTTGTACGCCAAGTCTGATAGCGTTGTGCAACCGTTCGAAATTGAATCGCGCGGGTGCCAATAGGTGACACATGACATCGACAGATACCATCCCCCCTGCGTCCGCGCAGAGCAACAGCTGGTCTGCGCATTTTAGCGCAACACTGGCGCTTGGTTTGCCCCTGATCGGGACGCAGATGGCGCAGATGGGGATCAATTTCATTGATACGGTCATGCTGGGCTGGCTTGGGGCCGAGACATTGGCCGCGTCCGTTTTAGCGACCACATTGTTCTTTGTCGTGCTGGTCGTGGGTTTTGGTCTGGCAAACGCCGTGATGCCATTGGCTGCGCAAGCATCTGGCGAAGGCGATATACGATCGCTCCGCCGCTCGGTTCGAATGGGGTTTTGGGTGGTAATGATCTATGCCGCGCTGATGATGCCGGTGCTGTGGAATACCGAAACCATCTTGCTGGCGATCGGGCAGCAACCAGATTTGGCGAGCATGGCGCAGGATTATGTCCGCGTCGCGCAATGGGGGATTTTCCCGGTGCTGATCGTGTCGGTGCTGCGGTCGTATTTATCGGCGTTGGAACGCATGCAAGTCGTGTTGTGGATTACATTGGCGGCCGTCGGCGTTAACGCATTTTTGAACTACATGTTCATCTTCGGAAATTTCGGCGCACCAAGGATGGAATTGGCAGGGGCTGCCGTTGCGACTGTCGGTACGAACATTCTGTCTGCAACAGCGCTTATAATCTATTGTCTGCGCGTGCCTGAACTACGCGAACATGAAATATTTGTCCGCCTATGGCGTCCAGACTGGGTGGCTTTCCGCGAAGTATTCCGCTTGGGCCTGCCCATCAGCCTGACAATTCTGGCCGAGGTGGGATTGTTCGCAGCAGCATCGCTAATGATGGGATGGTTGGGTGTTATCGAACTGGCGGCGCACGGGATTGCTCTGCAAATCGCCTCGATTTCATTCATGATACCGCTTAGCTTCTCGCAAGTCGGAACCGTCAGGTTTGCCCGTGCTGTTGGGCGCGGGGATACCGCAGCTATGGATCGTGCCGGTAAAACAGTCTTGGTGCTTGGCGTTGGTTTCGCGGTTCTGGCTGCCATTATTTTCGTGCTGTTCCCGGTTCCGCTTATCAGCATGTACCTTGATAAGGCGAATGCCGATGCGCAGCTTATTATCAATTATGGCACGCCGTTGCTTGCTGTCGCAGCTGCATTCCAGATTGTGGATACCTTGCAGGTGGTCGGAGCTGGCTTATTGCGCGGCATGAAGGACACACAAGTTCCAATGTATATAGCGATGTTCAGTTACTGGGCTATCGGCGTTCCCGCCGCGTATATTTTCGGGTTTGTTTTGGATTTCGGCGGTCAAGGTATCTGGAGTGGTTTGGCCTTAGGCTTGGCCGTTGCGGCAATTCTGATGAATTGGCGGTATTTCAATCGTGAAAAGCTGGGATTGATAAAGCTGTAGCGCAGAGCGGCATACTATAGTCTAATCGCCCGATAACCTGACGGAGGGCGGCTAATGCCAAATCACATTCGCAATATTGTCGAACGCATCAACCAATTGCAGGAAGAGCTTGAGGTTGCGCTTGGTGAGAAAGCCGAGCAGTTCAGCTACTCCATCGAAAATCAGCGCATCAAGTTCAAATCCGATACAATCAAATGGCAAAAGCAATTCAAGCTGGGGTTGCCCAAATACATATTAGGGGCACCCTTACTGCATATCCTTTCGGCACCAGTGATATACTCGCTTGTTATCCCGTTTATTATAATCGACCTTTGGATCAGCCTTTATCAAGCGATATGTTTTCCGATTTACGGGGTCAAGAAAGTCCGGCGTCGTGACTATATAACCTTTGATCGACGCCATTTAGCGTATCTTAACATTATCGAAAAACTTAATTGCGCGTATTGTTCCTACGGAAACGGATTGCTCGCATATTGTTTAGAGGTGGCCGCCAGAACCGAGGCCTATTGGTGCCCCATCAAACATGCCAATAAGATGCGTGCGTATCACAAATGGTATGGCGGTTTCTCGGAATACGGGGATGCGGAAAACTATCAAGCAGATCGCTTACGGAATATCGCGGCGGTCAGTCAGGACGATAATTCACAAGACCCAGCCGAGTAGCGGATTGAAGTTGATGTGGAATATACCGTAAGCTGTCTGGAATAATACCAAAGGGGATATCAGGTGGCTAATAAAGACACGCGGATACAACGCGAGAAGCGCGAAATCATACTGGATGCGGCGTTACAGGTGTTCTCGGAAAACGGATTTCGCGGCGCGACGCTGGACCAGATCGCAGGCGTTGCAGGGCTGTCGAAGCCAAACATGCTGTATTACTTTTCCGGCAAGGAAGCCATCTATACAACATTGCTGAACCGCCTGCTGGAAACATGGTTGCAGCCGCTTGAAAACATCGACTCGGAGGGTGATCCGCATGCGGAAATAATGGGGTATATTTGCGCGAAGCTGGAATTTTCCCGTAAGTTCCCCCGCGAAAGCCGTCTGTTTGCGATTGAAATTCTTAACGGCGCACCAAGGTTGTCAGGCGAATTAGACGGCCCGCTTAAAATCCTCGTCGACCGTTCCGTGGGGATATTTCGAAAGTGGATGAATGAGGGCCGGTTGGCGAAGGTTGACCCCTACCATTTGATATTCTCGATCTGGGCTACAACCCAGCACTACGCCGACTTCGCGGCGCAAATGCGCTCGGTGCTGGGCGATCAAGACCCTGACCCGATCACAACCGGCAGCGAATTTCTGGAAGCGTTATTCTTCAAGGGCCTTGATCCACGCTAAACAATCCCCTCTTGCAATCCGGCGAGTCGGGGCGTATATGGCAATCAACAGCGGCAAGATTGGCTTCCACCCCCAAGCTTCCACCGGAAATTATAACGGGCCGTGCGCCCGTTTTTTTGTGTTTGGAGAGACATGTCCGACCTTATAGCCAAAGCCGCCATTGACGTTCGTCTGGCCGAAATTGTAACCCCCGCGATCGAAGATCTGGGCTATGAATTAGTGCGCCTGCGCTTGATCACCGGCAAAACGATGATTTTGCAGATCATGGCTGACAAGCCGGATGGTGGCATTGATGTCGACGATTGCGCCGATATTTCGCACGCGCTGTCTGCCGTTCTAGACGTCGAAGACCCGATTGAAGGCGAGTATGCACTGGAAGTTTCCAGCCCCGGCATCGACCGCCCGCTAACACGCTTGAAGGATTTCGAGACGTTTGAAGGCTACGAAGTCAAACTTCTAACCAGCGAGTTGATCGACGGGCGCAAGCGTTTTAACGGTTTCCTGCGCGGTGTTGAAGGCAACGAAATTCTTATTGAAATACCCGAAGGCACGATTGGTCTGGAATTCGACTGGATTACCGAAGCCAAACTGCTGCTAACGGATGAACTTATCGCCGAGACATTGAAAGCCCGCAAAGCGGTTGATCTCGACGAATCGAAATTTGATGAAATTCAAACGGAAGAAAATTCCGACACGGAAGAGGAATAAATTATGGCTATTACCAGTGCAAACCGGTTGGAGTTGTTGCAGATCGCAGACGCAGTAGCGCGCGAGAAAATGATCGACCCCGATCTGGTTATCGGCGCGATGGAAGAAAGCTTGGGCAAAGCTGCGCGTTCGCGTTACGGCGCTGAATACGACATCCGTGCCACCATCGACCGTAAAACTGGCGAGCTGACTATGGAACGCTGCCGCACCGTGGTTGAAGAAGTTGAAAACCAGTGGACCGAAGTGACACTGGCTGAAGGCAAAGAAATTCAGGACGATGCAGAAATTGGCACGGTTATTTCCGACCCGCTACCGCCAATGGATTTTGGCCGTATCGCTGCACAATCTGCCAAGCAGGTTATCATGCAGAAGGTTCGCGAAGCCGAGCGCGAGCGTCAGTTCGAAGAATTCAAAGATCGCGTTGGCGAGATCATCAACGGTGCTGTTAAGCGTGTCGAGTACGGCAATGTCATCGTAGACGTGGGCCGCGGCGAAGCCGTCCTTCGTCGTGACCAGCTTATCAACCGCGAGGCTTTCCGCACTGGCGACCGTGTTCGTGCATATATCCGTGATGTTCGTGCCGAAGTTCGCGGGCCGCAGATTTTCTTGTCGCGTACCGCACCGGAATTTCTGTCAGAGCTGTTCAAAATGGAAGTGCCTGAGATTTATGATGGCATCATCGAGATCAAAGCCGTTGCTCGTGATCCGGGTTCGCGCGCCAAGATTGGTGTAATTTCGTATGACAATTCGATTGACCCCGTGGGTGCATGTGTTGGTATGCGTGGTTCGCGCGTTCAGGCCGTTGTTAACGAACTTCAGGGTGAGAAAATCGACATCATTCCTTGGAATGATGACGCCGCAACGTTCCTTGTGAACGCGCTTCAGCCTGCCGAAGTTTCCAAAGTTGTTCTGGACGAAGAAGCCGACCGTATCGAAGTGGTTGTGCCTGAAGATCAGCTGTCATTGGCAATTGGTCGTCGTGGTCAAAACGTGCGTCTGGCATCCCAGATCACAGGTTTCGACATCGACATTATGACAGAGGCAGAAGAATCCGAACGTCGTCAGGCCGAATTCGCAGCCCGTACTACCTTGTTCATGGAAACCATGAATGTGGATGAACTGGTCGCGCAGTTGCTGGTGTCCGAAGGATTTGCTACACTCGAAGAGGTCGCGTTCGTTGAAATCGACGAATTGCTGACAATCGAGGGCTTTGAAGAAGCTATCGCCGAAGATTTGCAGGCCCGTGCCCGCGAGTGTCTGGACGAGATCAACACCAAAGCCATTGAGAAAGCCAAAGAGCTGGGCGTCGAGCAAAGCCTGTTTGACTATGAAGGTCTGACACCACAGATGTTCGCGGTTCTGGCCGAAGATGGCATCAAAACGCTGGAAGAATTCGCGACTTGTGCGGATTGGGAGTTGGCGGGTGGTTACACAACCGTTGAAGGCAAACGCGTAAAAGACGAAGGTTTGCTGGAACAGTTCGATGTTAGTCTGGAAGAGGCGCAAACGTTGATTATGAACGCGCGTCTGGCCCTTGGTTGGGTGACCGAAGAGATGTTGGCCGAAGATGCAGAAGCAGCGGCCGCTGAAGACGAAGAAGACGCAACGGAGGCCGAGGCCTGATATAGGGCCACGGGGAAACGTAGTGAACGAAGTACATTGGAAAAAACCCAGAGCGGAGGACGAGCGTCGTTGCATCGTCACCCGCGAAACCGAAGTCAAAGCGGGCTTGGTTCGCTTTGTCGTTGGGCCGGATAATCAGGTGATCCCTGATGTTTTGGAAAAGCTTCCGGGGCGCGGCATGTGGGTTTCGGCCAGTCGAAAGGCGATTGACGAGGCGGTTAAAAAGGGCCTGTTTGCCCGCGCCGCCAAGGCCCCTGCCAAAGCAGACGCCGGTTTGGCCGATCTGGTGGAGGGAATTCTGGCGCGTCGCGTCGTGGATATGCTCTCCATGGGGCGCAAAGCTGGTCGTGCAGTTGCAGGGTTGGAAAAAGTTAAAACGTGGTTGATCGACGAAAAAGCTGTCGTTCTGCTGCAAGCTTCTGATGGGTCCGAGCGGGGCAAAACCGCGCTAAGGCCACCCGATGGGCAGGAAACCTTGATTGATTGCTTAACAAGCAGTGAATTGGGCATGGCCTTTGGACGAGATACTGTGGTACATGCCGCCATGACGAAGGATGGCATCACAAACCGAGTCCTTTATGATGCAGCCCGCCTTGCGGGTTTGCGAAAAGAATAAGGCCCGACGGGGTTTGAAGAATTCGCGAGGAGCGCCCTCGCACTGAAAGGTTAAGACAAGAATGAGCGATTCAAAAGATAACGACGGCAAGGGCAAAACACTTAGTCTAGGTGGTGGCCCCGGAACTGTGCGCCAAAGCTTTAGCCATGGCCGCACCAAAGCGGTCGTTGTCGAAACTAAACGCAAGCGCGTGATGGTGCCAAAACCCGGTGCCGGTGGTAAAACTGGTGGTCGACGCACATCAGCGGTCGGTGTTTCCGATGGCGAGCTGGACCGCCGCCGTAAAGCTTTGCTAGCCGCACAAGCAATGGAATCCGAACGTCAGGCCAAAGAAAAAGCCACGGGCGATGCACGCGAAGCCGAACGTAATCGCCGCCGTTCCGAAAAAGAAACGGTTGCACGCGAGGCCGCCGAAAAAGAAATCCGCAAGCAGCGCGAAGCTGATGAAGCCAAGGCAAAGGCTGAAGAAGAAGCTAAAGCCAAAGCCGCGGCGAAAGCTGAGAAACCCGCCGCCCGCGCACCGAAGAAAGATGCAGGGCAAGAAATGGCTGCCGCACAAGCAGGAGGTGCTCGTGCTGAAGCTGGTCGCCTTGGTCCGAACCTCAAAAAAGCGGTCCCACGTCAAGAAGACAAAAAACAAAGTCGTGGGCGTGGTGGCGATGATCGCCGTCGTTCCGGCAAACTGACAATCAATCAAGCGCTTGGCGGCGGCGGCAACCGTCATCGCTCCATGGCGGCGATGAAACGTCGTGCCGCGCGTGAAAAAGCGAAACTGAACGGCCCGATCGAGCACGAAAAGGTAATTCGTGACGTGCAGCTTCCTGAAACCATCACGGTGCAGGAACTGGCGAACCGTATGTCCGAAAAGGTTGCCGCAGTTGTGAAATCGTTGATGACCAACGGTATCATGGCCTCGATGAACGAAACCATCGACGCGGATACAGCCGAGCTGATCATCGAAGAATTCGGCCACAAGGTTGTCCGCGTTTCCGATGCCGACGTCGAAGACATTCTCGTTGCCGAGGAAGAAGATCCAGCACTACTGAAACCTCGTGCGCCGATCATCACCATTATGGGCCACGTTGACCACGGTAAAACATCCCTGCTGGATGCGATCCGGAAAACCAATGTTGTTACCGGCGAGGCTGGCGGTATTACCCAGCACATCGGTGCCTATCAGGTAACTACCGACAACGGCACAAAGTTGACATTCCTCGACACTCCGGGTCACGCGGCATTTACGTCCATGCGTTCGCGTGGCGCCCAAGTGACCGACATCGTGATCCTTGTGGTTGCGGCTGACGATTCCGTTATGCCACAAACAATCGAGGCGATCGCGCACTCCAAGGCGGCAGGCGTTCCGATGATCGTGGCCATCAATAAATGCGATAAAGAAGGGGCTGACCCCAACAAAGTTCGCGCGGAATTGCTGCAACACGAAGTTATCGTTGAAGCTATGTCTGGCGATGTTTTGGATGTCGAAGTTTCCGCCATTACAGGCCAAGGCCTTGATACATTGCTGGAAAACATCGCCCTTCAGGCCGAATTGCTTGAACTGAAAGCCAACCCTGACCGCCCTGCCGAAGGTGCTGTGATCGAGGCCAAGCTTGACGTGGGCCGTGGCCCTGTTGCGACAGTTCTGATCCAGAAAGGCACGCTGAAACGCGGCGATATCTTCGTTGTTGGCGAGCAATGGGGTAAAGTCCGCGCGCTTATCAACGACCAAGGCGACCGTGTGAACGAGGCTGGCCCGTCTATCCCTGTAGAGGTTCTCGGCCTTAACGGCACCCCCGAAGCTGGCGACGTTCTGAACGTTGTTCCGGACGAGGCAAAAGCCCGCGAGATCGCTGATTATCGCGCGCAGGTCCGTAAAGACCAACGTGCAGCAGCTGGCGCGGCGACAACCCTCGATCAGCTATTGGCGAAAGCCAAAGCGGACGAAACCGTCGCGATCCTGCCTATCGTTATGAAGGCCGACGTACAGGGTTCTGCCGAAGCTATCGTGCAAGCGATGGAGAAAGTCGGAAACGACGACGTTCGCGTTCAGGTTCTACACTCCGGCGTTGGTGCAATTACGGAATCGGATGTTACCTTGGCCGAAGCCTCCGGCGCGCCAATCATTGGCTTTAACGTCCGTGCAAACGCACCGGCGCGTAATGCGGCCAATCAAAAGGGCGTTGAAATTCGCTATTACTCGATCATCTACGATCTGGTTGATGACGTGAAGAAAGCGGCCTCCGGCCTTCTATCGCCCGAGATCAAGGAAACCTTTATCGGGTACGCCACGATCAAAGAGGTGTTCAAAATTACTGGTGCTGGCAAAATCGCTGGCTGTCTGGTTACCGAAGGCGTCGCACGCCGCGCCGCAGGCGTTCGCTTGTTGCGTGACAATATCGTGATCCACACCGGCACACTGAAAACTTTGAAACGTCACAAAGACGAAGTCAAAGAAGTTCAGTCCGGTCAAGAATGTGGTATGGCGTTCGAAAAATACGAAGACATTCGCGAAGGCGACGTCATCGAGATTTTCACCACAGAAGAGATCGAACGCTCACTTTAAGCGCGTTCACCACGAAATTCCGAAGGGCAGAGTTCATTCTCTGCCCTTTTTTCGTGTTTTCCCTTGCGTTTTACCACCGTTACGGACCTAATTTGTGTCGTGAATTATTAGTGAACGCTCGACAATCTTAAGGATCTTGGAAAATGGCAAAATATCTTGAAACCACCCCCAACAGTGATGGCTTTTTTGGCGACTACGGCGGCGCGATGCTGCCACCGCCATTAGAGCCACATTTTTCCGAGATTCGTGCAGCTTACGCCGAGCTGTCAAAATCTCCGGAATTCCTTGAAGAATTACGATACATTCGCAAGCATTTTCAGGGCCGGCCAACCCCGATATCTTATCTGAAAAACCTTTCAGCGATGTCAGGCGGCGCACAAATTTACGCCAAACGCGAAGACCTGAATCACACGGGCGCGCACAAGCTGAACCACTGTATGGCCGAAGGCCTGTTGGCCAAGCACATGGGTAAAACCAAACTGATTGCTGAAACTGGCGCGGGCCAGCACGGTGTAGCATTGGCTACAGCGGCGGCCTATTTTGGCATGGAATGCGAAATCCACATGGGCGAAGTCGACATAGCGAAAGAAGCCCCGAATGTGACTCGCATGAAACTGCTGGGCGCGACAGTTGTTCCGGTTGGGGAGGGCGCAAAAACCCTGAAAGAAGCCGTCGATAGTGCCTTTGGCAGCTATATCGCGCAAGCCGATCACGCACTGTTTGGCATCGGTTCCGTCGTTGGCCCGCACCCGTTCCCGATGATGGTTCGGGATTTCCAGTCGATTGTCGGCCTTGAATCGCGCGAGCAATTCGCGGAAATGTCGGGTGGTCTGCCCGATGTCGTTGCCGCTTGCGTTGGCGGTGGTTCCAACGCCATGGGTATTTTCTCGGGCTTTATTGACGACGAAGGCGTTGAGCTTGTCGGGGTGGAACCGATGGGTACATCCTCCAATCTCGGCGATCATGCGGCGACCATGACGTACGGCGTTGACGGTGCCATTCACGGCTTCATGACCAAAGTTCTGCTGGACGCTGACGGCGAACCTGCGCCCGTGAACACTATCGCCTCCGGTCTCGATTACCCCGGTGTTGGCCCTGAACATGCGCATTTGCAAAAAATCGGGCGCGTAAAATACGACAGCGCAGACGACAAAGAAACACTGGATGCGTTCTACACACTGTCACGCAAAGAAGGGATCATTCCGGCGCTTGAATCGGCGCACGCTATTGCATGGGCAATGCGCGAAGCGAAGAATTATCAAGGCAAATCAATCCTGCTGAACCTTTCGGGGCGCGGTGACAAAGACCTCGATTTCGTCACAGAAACGCACGGCTTCGGTGCGTAAGCCCATAAACCTGAAGGCCGCGCAATGGTGCGGCCTTCATAAGTAGCACACCCCAACCCAACGCGGACTTGTACGCCTGCCCCATAGCCGCCATATAGGTTTGAACCGATAGGATGGAGGCAGACATGCAAAACGATCAGAAATTCCCCGGCTGGCACGGCACCACAATTGTAGGTGTGCGCAAAGGCGGCAAAGTGGTGATTGCAGGGGACGGGCAGGTCAGCCTTGGCCAGACTATCATCAAGGGCACGGCCAAAAAGGTTCGCCGAATTAATCCGGGCGGATTTGATGTGGTATGTGGTTTTGCAGGCTCCACGGCGGATGCCTTCACCTTGCTGGAACGCCTTGAAGCCAAGCTCGAAGCCTCGCCGGGGCAATTGGCGCGCGCATCCGTGGAACTGGCGAAAGATTGGCGCACCGATAAATATCTGAAAAATCTCGAAGCGATGTTGATTGTGACCGACGGTAAAGACCTGTTCGTAATCACTGGTGCTGGCGATGTTCTGGAACCTGAACATGATGTAACCGCGATTGGTTCAGGCGGTAATTTCGCATTGGCCGCAGGCCGCGCGATGTATGACTTCGAGGAAGACGCCGAAGTGATCGCCCGCCGGTCCTTGGAAATCGCCGCCGAGATTTGCGTTTATACCAACGGAAAAATGACCGTGGAAAGCATCAATGGCTGATTTTTCTATAGACGATATTCGTGCAGGTGTCGCCGCTGGCGTAATCAATGAAGGCCAAGCCGCCAGCATGATCGCCATCGCCAACCAACGCCTCGGGTATCGCCAGAACATGGGCGCGGAGGATGAACCGTTTGAGCTGTTCAAAGGGTTCTCCGAAATCTTCGTGACCGTCGGCCTTGGCATCCTTTACGGCGGCTTTATGTCCGTGGCGATGCTGGTGGGCAATCCTGTGATCGTGATGGTTCTATCCGCCGCAATTACCGTGGCGCTGGCCTATTACTTCACCCTTAAACGTCGCATGATATTGCCCAGCATCGCGCTGGCAATTGTCTTTGCGGGATCCATCGGCGGGTTGTCCGTGTTCTCGATTTTCGATCTGGAGGCCAGCACCCCCAACGGCTACGACGTCCTTGCAACCGCTGTTATCGGGGCCATCGGCATGTTGGTCTATTTCTGGAAATTCCGCGTCCCTTTCGCGATGTTCCTGTTTGGCCTGTTCGGCGCAGGCATCGCCTTTTCCATCGCCGGCATAATCGCCCCAGAATCCATTTTCGCCAGCGCCTTCATCGGCAACGCTGATGGCATATTCGACATCAGCCGTAATCCGACAATGGCTTACACCATGCTGATCTTCGGCATCCTCGCCTTTCTTGGCGGTATGTCGTTCGATCTGCGCGACCCTTACCGCATATCGCGCCTGTCGGCCTGCGGTTTCTGGCTGCATATCCTTGCCGCCCCTGCAATCGTTAACGTCGTCGCCCTAAGCCTGCTTAATCTCGACGGCACGATGGGCTATGGCCTTGCCGCCGTCGCACTTGTCATCATCGCAATCGTGGCCCTAGTGATCGACCGCCGCTCGTTCTTAACGGCCGGCATCATCTACATCGGCATCATTCTGGCATGGGCGCTCGACACGGGTTCCGGTGATGATTGGAGCATCGCTGTCACCCTGCTGGTCATGGGTGCATCCATCACCGCCCTTGGCACATGGTGGGTGCAACTGCGCGCCGTGATCATGCGCATATTGCCAAACTTTCCGCTTAAAAATAGATTACCACCCTATGAGGACGCAGCATGACTGACCTTACCCCCCGCGAAATCGTTTCCGAACTGGACCGTTACATCATTGGCCAAAACGACGCCAAACGCGCCGTGGCCGTGGCCCTTCGTAATCGCTGGCGTCGCAGTCAATTACCTGATGATCTGCGCGATGAAGTGTACCCGAAAAACATCCTGATGATCGGGCCTACGGGCGTTGGTAAAACCGAAATCAGCCGTCGTTTGGCCAAACTCGCGAACGCGCCTTTCCTGAAAGTCGAGGCAACGAAGTTTACCGAGGTGGGCTATGTCGGGCGTGACGTTGAACAAATCGTGCGTGATTTGATGGACGGTGCAATCATGATGGTGCGCGAACAGTTGCGCGAGGAGGTCAAAGCCAAGGCCCATCACGCCGCCGAAGAACGCGTGATTGACGCGCTGGCAGGCGAGGATTCCCGCGACCAAACCCGTGAAATGTTCCGCAAGAAACTGCGAGACGGCATTCTGGACGACAAAGAAATCGAACTTGAGGTGGCCGACAATTCCAACCCGCTGCAAATGATGGATATTCCGGGGCAACCGGGTGGTGGCATGGGGATGATGAACCTCGGCGATATTTTTGGCAAAGCGATGGGTGGGCGCACACAGCGCCGCCGCGTTAAGGTTTCAGAAAGCTATAAACTGCTGGTCGATGAAGAGGCTGACAAACTTCTGGATGAAGAAACCATTAACAAGAAAGCGCTGCAATCGGTTGAACAAAGCGGCATCGTGTTTCTGGATGAAATCGACAAAGTCTGCGCCCGCTCCGATGCGCGCGGCGGCGATGTTTCGCGCGAAGGTGTGCAACGCGATTTGCTGCCTTTGATCGAGGGTACGACCGTTTCCACCAAATACGGCCCCGTCAAAACCGACCACATCCTGTTCATCGCATCTGGCGCGTTCCATATCGCCAAACCATCGGACCTGTTGCCGGAACTCCAAGGTCGCCTGCCAATCAGGGTTGAGCTTCGCGCGTTGACGGAGGAAGATTTCGTTCGCATCCTGACGGAAACCGACAACGCCCTAACGCTGCAATACACCGCCCTGATGGCCACCGAAGAGGTCACCGTCGATTTCACGATTGATGGCATTGCCGCCCTTGCCAAGATCGCCGCCGAGGTGAACCACACGGTCGAAAACATCGGCGCGCGGCGTTTGTACACCGTGCTGGAACGCGTGTTCGAAGAACTAAGCTTCTCGGCTCCGGATCGGGCAGGGGATAGCGTTACGGTTGATGCAGACTTCGTCGAAAAGCATCTGGGTGAACTGTCGCGGTCAACCGATATCAGCCGTTACGTTTTGTAATTAACGCCCCGTCTCGGCGGGGCGAAAATTCAAACCTTCTTCATGAATGATGCCTTAAGAACAATCGTGGCCTTCCCGATCCGGCATTCCACCTGATCTGGATTGCCCGTCAGGCGCACGTTCTTGATTTGCGATCCGCGCTTCAACGTCTTCGACATGCCCTTAACTTTCAGGTCCTTAATAACCATCACCGTGTCGCCATCCTCCAAGATTGCGCCGTTGCTGTCTCTGGTATCCATTGGTCTTCCTCTGGGTTAATCGGGCGCGAGCATATAGCCCGCCCCGCGCACTGTTTGTAAATATCGCGGCTGCTTCGGGTTCGCTTCCAGCTTGCGCCGCAGTCGCGTGATCTGCACATCAATCGCCCGTTCTTGCGCGGAGCCATCGCCCTTGCCAAGATCATCAACCAGTTTCGCGCGACTAACGGATTCATGTGCGTTCGCGGCAAATATTTTCATCAAGGCGTTTTCGGTCGCGGTCAGGCGAATGCGTTCATCGCCGCGCCACAGCTCGCTTCGGGTCACGTCATAGCGCACATCCGCCATTTGCAAGGTCTTGGGCGGCTCGACAACGATATCGGTTTTTGGCACGCGTCGCAGGATGGCGTTCACGCGGAGCAGCAACTCTTTGGGCTCAAACGGTTTGGCCAGATAATCATCCGCCCCCATCTCAAGCCCTTTGATCCGGTCCTCGGCATCGCCCCGCGCGGTTAGCAAAAGAATGGGCGTGGTCAAGGTGCGACGTAAATCCTGCGTTAGCGAAAATCCGTCTTCGCCCGGCATCATGATGTCGATAATCAGCATATCGAATTCCAGCCCCGTCAACAGGCGCCGTGCATGTGCCGCGTCGCGCGCACCGGTTACCAGAAACCCGTTTCGCGCTAGAAATTTTTGCAACAAAAGGCGAATGCGTTGATCGTCATCGACGACCAAAAGATGGACTTCACCGTGTTCGTCAGGGGCGTGCATCAAGCGTCGCCTGACATATTCAAGACTTTTTCTCGCAAGCTAGGGTCGATCATTTGTTCCAGAACGGTGCGAAAGCCATGCACGGCTTCCGGCCCCGCATTGGAATAGGCTTTGCGCATGCGTTTGCGTTGCGCATCCGACAATTCCCGCTCCAACGCCTCGCCAGTGTCGGTCAGGTACAAGTTCCGTTGGCGGCGATCTTGCTTGCCAACACGGCTGTCGACTAAACCATCTTCGACCAATTGCCTTAACACGCGGTTAAGGGATTGTTTGGTCACGCCAAGGATGTCTAACAATTCGTTAACCGTCAGGCCTTGTTTGCGGTTGATAAAATGGATTGCACGGTGGTGCGCCCGCCCATAAGCGTAATTCTCCAGAATCAAATCAGGATCGGCGGTAAAGCCGCGATAGGCGAAGAACATCAGCTCGATTCCTTGGCGCAATTGATCGTCGGTCAGGAACAACAACTGCTCGGATCGACCGGGTTGTCGCGCTAAACGGTTTCTATGCATAGTTTTTTCCTCACCCTGAATTGCTTGTTCACAGTTTATGTCAGTCTTGTTGACTTTCCAAGAATCATTTGTTAGCAAAATGAGGAAACAACGAAATAAACTGTCGAATATCCACAACTATACGCAATATTCGCAAATATCAAAGGATAGAACAATGGCCGGAGCCCCATACGACGATCGTGACGGAACCATCTGGATGGACGGGAAGTTGATCCCGTGGCGCGATGCGAAGGTACATGTGTTGACACATGCGCTGCATTACGGCTCGTCCGTTTTTGAGGGCGAGCGTTGCTACAACGGTAAAATTTTCAAAAGCCGCGAGCATTCGGTACGCCTGTTGAAATCGGGCGAATATATGGACATCCCTATCCCCTACACAGTGGACGAAATCGAAGACGCCAAGGCTGTCGCCCTTGAGGCCAGTGGCCTAACGGACGCTTACGTTCGCGTACTGGCATGGCGCGGTTCGGGGCAGGATATGGGAGTCGCATCCGCGAATAACCCTGTCCATATGGCCGTGGCCGTTTGGGCGTGGGGCGCGTATTACGGCGATGCGAAATTCGATGGTGCTAAGCTGGATATTTCCAAATGGAAGCGCCCCGACCCTGCAACAATCCCGTGTTTCGCCAAGGCCGCCGGTCTTTACATGATCTGCACCATGTCCAAACACGCCGCCGAGGCCAAGGGCTGTTCGGACGCGTTAATGTATGATTACCGCGGTTATGTGGCCGAGGCGACGGGTGCCAACATCTTCTTCGTGAAAGATGGGGTTGTGCATACACCTATCCCCGATGTTTTTCTGAACGGCATTACGCGCCAGACAGTTATCGGCATGCTGAAAGACAAGGGTATCGAGGTGATCGAGCGCCACATCATGCCCGACGAACTTGGCGATTTTGAACAGTGCTGGCTAACCGGCACCGCCGCCGAAGTAACGCCTGTGGGTCAGATCGGCGATTACAAATTCACCGTTGGCGACATCGCGCGCGACATCGCGGAAAGCTATGAGACGCTCGTTCGGGCCTAAACATACCATCGAAAATTAACGGGATTACCATGGCCAGAAAAATCATCATCGACACCGATCCGGGGCAAGACGACGCCGTGGCAATCCTGTTGGCGCTGGGTTCTCCGGAGCTAGAGGTCTTGGGAATCACCGCCGTGGCCGGAAACGTGCCGCTGGCGTTAACGCAAAAGAACTGCCGTGTTATTTGTGAATTGGCGGGGCGTCCTGATATTCCGGTGTTCGCAGGGGCCATCCGCCCATTAGTGCGCACGTTGGTGACGGCGGAAAATGTGCATGGCAAAACGGGCCTGAACGGGCCGGATTTGCCGGAACCCACCATGGCGTTGCAAGAACAATACGCCGTGGATTTCATTGTTGAAACGTTAATGGCGGAACCTGAAAAGGCGGTCACCCTTTGCGTTCTTGGTCCGCTTACCAACATCGCGTTGGCCATGATCCGCGAACCTAAAATCATCCCGCGCATTGCTGAAATAGTGCTGATGGGCGGTGGTTGTTTTGAGGGTGGCAACACCACCCCCGCCGCCGAGTTTAACATCTACGTTGACCCCCACGCCGCCAAAACAGTGTTTGCGGCGGGCGTGCCGATCACCATGTTCCCGCTTGATGTGACGCACAAAGCGTTAACAACACATAAACGGGTCGAACAATTCAGGGCGATGGGCACGAAGGCAGGTGTCGCCACCGCAGAGCTCCTCGATTTCTTTGAGCGTTTCGATGAAGAAAAATACGGCACCGATGGCGGCCCGCTGCATGACCCCAACGTCATCGCGTGGCTGTTGAAGCCCGAACTTTACACGGGTCGCCACATCAACGTCGAAATCGAAACGGCCTCCGAGCTAACCATGGGCATGACCGTCGCCGATTGGTGGGGTGTTACGGATCGTCCGAAAAACGCATACTTTGTGCGAGATTTGGACGCTGACGGCTTTTATAACTTGCTAGTGGAGCGGATTGGCACGTTGTAGCCCTTGACTCCGCCGCCTTGAGGCAACAAATGCGCTGTGATACGATTATACACATGTAGCGCCACGGTGGCGCAAAGAATTAGGAGGACATTGTCCTGTCCGATAATGTTGATGCGGCGAAAATGACCGCAAATTCCGCAAATACCACCCTTGGTAAAAGCGGTGACAAATCCGAAAGCGATGCGATGCTCGCGCGGATTCTCAAATTGCTTGACGAAAGCAAAGCCGAAGATATTGTGACCATTCCGTTGCAAGGAAAATCCGAGATGGCCGACAATATGGTTATCGCTTCGGGTCGTTCCTCGCGGCAGGTGTCGGCGTTGGCTGAACAACTGTACAAGCTCATCAAAGACGAAACCGGCATCATTTGTCGTACCGAAGGTAAACAATCCGGCGACTGGGTTCTGCTGGATTGCGGCGATGCGGTCGTGCATATCTTCCGCCCCGAAGTCCGCGACTTCTATCAGCTTGAAAAGATGTGGCTGACAGCCGGTGGTGATCAGCCCGAAGAAGACTGATATGCGTGTCACCCTGTGCGTTGTTGGCCGCTTGCGGGCAGGGCCGGAACGCGATCTTATTGACGATTACTTAACACGGTTTGAGCGCACGGGCCGCGCACTTAGCCTTGGGCCGGCGTCGGTGATTGAGGTTGAGGATAAAAAAGGTGGTGGCTCGGTCGCAGAAGCGATGCTTTTGCGCAAAAGCATCCCCGACGGCGCGTTTCTTGTGACAATGGACGAGCGTGGCCGCGTGATGACCTCGCCCGAATTCGCCAACAAGCTGGCCGGATGGCGTGACAACAGCCAGCGCGATCTGGCGATTGTGATTGGCGGTGCGGACGGTATCGCACCTGAGTTGCGCGCCGAGGCGGATTTTTCCCTATCATTTGGCAAAATGGTCTGGCCACACATGCTGGCGCGGGTGATGTTAAGCGAACAACTCTACCGCGCGGCGACAATTCTGTCTGGCGGCCCCTACCACCGCGCCTGATTACTTGCGCTTGGGCGTATACGATCTTAAATAAAGGTTAACCAAAACCGGAGGGTCACCATGCCTGCACCAAAACCCGTAGTTCTATGTATCCTTGACGGTTGGGGCTTGCGCGAGGAACGCGAGAACAACGCAGTTGCGCTGGCGAATACCCCGAATTTTGACCGGATCATGGCGGAGTGCCCTAACGCGACATTAACAGCAAGCGGTCCTGATGTTGGCCTGCCTGAAGGCCAGATGGGCAATTCCGAGGTTGGGCACACCAATATTGGCGCTGGCCGCGTTGTCTGGATGGACCTGCCAAAGATTAACAATGCAATAACGGACGGGACGTTCCAGACCAACGCCGCGCTGTTGCGCTTCGCCGCGACGCTGAAAAAGACGGGTGGCGCGGCGCATATCGCTGGCCTTGCCTCGCCGGGCGGCGTGCATGCGCACCAAAACCATATTGTAGAAGTTGCCAAAGTGTTAACGGGCGCGGGTGTTCCTGTGGTGCTGCACGCATACCTTGATGGGCGTGATGTAGCCCCGAAAAGTGCTGACCAACAAATTGCCAAACTGGTTAACGATCTGCCCGAAGGCGCAAAAATTGGCACCGTTTGCGGGCGCTTCTTTGCGATGGATCGCGACAACCGTTGGGACCGCGTTCAAGCCGCTTTTGACGTTATGACAACGGGCAAAGGCAAAGCCGCGGATACCGCACTTGATGCGATTAACGCCGCTTACGCGATTGGCGAAACCGACGAGTTCGTCTCGCCAACGGCAATCGGGGATTACAGCGGTATGAGCGACAACGACGGTTTACTGTTCGTTAACTTCCGCGCGGACCGCGCTCGCGAAATTCTGGCGGCACTGGCTGATCCGGCGTTTGATGCCTTTGATGCCTCGGCCCGTCCGAAATTTGCTGCCGTCTGCGGGATGGTCGAATATTCAACCAAGCATAACGCCTATATGGACGTGATGTTTCCGTCTGAAGAAATCGTTAACACGCTTGGGCATTGGGTTTCCAGCCATAGGAAAACTCAATACCGGCTGGCAGAAACCGAAAAATACCCGCATGTAACCTTCTTCATGAACGGTGGCGAGGAAACCCCCGAAGCTGGCGAGGACCGATACGTTGCCCCCAGCCCCAAGGTTAAAACCTACGATATGCAGCCTGAAATGTCGGCAGCCGAGGTCACCGACCATCTGGTTGATGCGATAAACGGGCAGACCTACGATTTGATAATCGTCAATTTCGCCAACCCCGATATGGTTGGCCATACAGGTGATTTGCAAGCTGCGATGGAAGCCTGCGAAGCGGTAGACGAAGGCGTTGGCAAAGCGCTTGTCGCGCTGAAAAGCGTTGGCGGCGCGATGATCCTGACGGCAGACCACGGCAATTGCGAAACGATGGTGGACCCGATAACGGGCGGCCCACACACCGCGCACACGCTAAATCCGGTTCCCGTGGTGCTGGTCGGCGGCCCGTTGGGCGCCAAAATGCGCAGCGGTGGGCGGTTGGGGGACCTCGCGCCAAGCCTGCTGCAATTGATGGAATTACCGGTCCCTAAGGAAATGACGGGCCAATCCCTGATCGTTTAGGCGGATAACTGCGCGATGAAGTGAAGAAAATGTGAACAGATTGCACTTAAAGGCTGGTGCAGAAACGCAGGAAAGGTTCTATATAGGCCTTAGTCTCGCGTCAGATTCCCGTTTCGGGCGAAATTATAGGATGTAGTTGAATGAAAAAGATTCTCTTAGGAACAGTAGCCGGTGCCGTTGTTGGTCTGGTTATCGCCGTACAAGTTTCCGGCCCGATCACAGCGCAAGAGAATGACCGCCTCCAAACCACCTATGAACAGCTTGACCTGTTTGGCGATATTTTTGAACGCATCCGTTCGACATACGTTGAAGAAGTCGATGATGTGGCCCTGATCGAGGCGGCGATTAACGGAATGTTAACCTCGCTTGATCCCCACTCCAGCTATCTGCCGCCCAAGGATTACGACGAAATGCAAGTCGAAACCCGTGGTGAATTCGGCGGCCTTGGCATTGAAGTGACGCAGGAAGACGGCTTCGTGAAAGTAGTCTCGCCAATTGATGACACGCCTGCGTATCGTGCCGGCCTTGAGGCTGGCGATTTCATCACCCAAATTGACGGCGAAAACGTGCTTGGGCTGACCTTGGATCAGGCCGTAGATCTGATGCGCGGAGAAGTCGGTGAAGAAATCGTGCTGACGATTTTCCGCGAAGGTACGGACGAACCGTTCGATGTGACGATTGTGCGTGACATCATCAAACTAACGGCTGTTAAAGTCCGCACCGAGGGGCGCGCGATTGTGCTGCGGATCACCTCGTTTACAGAAAAAACCTACTCGAACCTCGCTGAAGGTATCGCCGAGGAAGTAGAGGCAAACGGTGGCGTTGATAACATCGACGGCTTTATTCTTGACCTTCGCAACAACCCCGGTGGCCTGCTTAGCCAAGCGATCGCGGTTTCCGATGCGTTCCTTGATGCGGGTGAAATTGTTTCAACCCGTGGCCGTAATGTTGAAGACAGCGATCGTTTCAACGCCCGAGATGGCGATTTGGCCGAAGGTAAACCGATTGTTATTCTTATCAACGGCGGTTCTGCCTCGGCATCCGAAATCGTGGCGGGCGCGTTGCAAGACCACCGCCGTGCGATTGTGGTTGGCACGAAAAGCTTTGGCAAAGGGTCTGTTCAAACGATCATGCCAATCGCCGGGGATGGTGCAATGCGCCTGACGACGGCACGCTATTACACACCGTCTGGTCGCTCCATTCAGTCTTTGGGGATTACGCCTGACATTCTGGTAGAGCAACGACCAAAGGTTGAAGATGACGAGGGCAGTGAAACCCGTCGCGGCCGCTCCGAAGCGGACCTGCGTGGGGCATTGAATAACGATTCCTTGACCGAAGAAGAAATCCAGCAGCTTGAAGCCGAGCGCGCGGAGCAAGAAGAAGTCGCCGCGCGCCGTGCCGAGGATTACCAATTGTCTTACGGCTTGGATATTCTGCGCGGGCTGAACGTGCTGGCCAAGTAACCGGATGACTGACGAGGAACTCGCAGCACTGCCCTATCGCCCGAATGTCGGGTTGATGGTGCTAAACGCACAGGGGCAGGTCTTCACAGGCCAACGCCTCGATTATCCAAGTGCGGCGTGGCAGATGCCACAAGGTGGTATTGATGTGGGCGAGGATGCCGAAGTTGCGGCGTACCGCGAATTGCGCGAAGAAACCGGCATTTCGGCTGAGATGGTTAATATTTTGGCGCAATCCTCCGATTGGATTTCTTATGATTTCCCCGTGGAATTGGCGAAAAAGCTGTGGAAGGGCGGATATCGTGGCCAGAAGCAACGCTGGTTCCTGATGCGCTTCAGCGGGCTTGATAGCCAGATCAACATCGAAACCGAAGAACCCGAATTCGCGGCGTGGCGCTGGATGTCCCCAAACGAACTGCTAGACAACATCGTGCCGTTCAAACGGTCGGTTTATGAACAGGTCCTTAACGAGTTTAGCGACTATCTGAAGCCTTAAAGCTCGGCTAGTGGAATGAACGGGAAGAACACGCCAGACGACCAAACGCCGAACCATTCAACCCCATCAACCATCCCCGGCTCGCCCTGATCCACAAGGCGATAGAAACTTTTACGATCTATTAACGCTTCAAGATTGGTGCGGACCAGAACGTATGGTGATGGTTCCCCGTGGTCAGGGTTCAGAACGATCCTGATAGGATTATCCGGCCCCGCTTGCACGGTGTCACCGACGTTCGTGGTGAAGGTAATAACCTTATCCGCCACGTCGAAATCCACCGCCACAAAAGGCGCATCGTCAACTTTGATGCCTACTTTTTCAACGGGTGTCACCAGAAAGTACTCGTCACCATCCTTACGAATAATGGTCGAGAAAAGCTTAACCAATCGTTTACGACCAATCGGCGTGCCAAGGTAAAACCACGTTCCGTCCCGCGCTATCCGCATATCCAGATCGCCGCAAAATGGCGGGTTCCACAAATGTACAGGGGCAGGGCCTTGGCCCTTGGCGGCCTTGGTCGCAGCGGATGCGATGGTGTCCGCGTTGGCACTCACAGATTTCTGATCGGAATCGGACATTATCCACTGCCTTATTATGTTTTGCTGTATTAAGATAAGTACGCATATAGGCCGTTGCAATCCAGCCATCGGCAATAATCATTTGGTAAAGGGGTGGTCATGTCAAACCCGGACGTCGCGGCATTCGAAGAAATCGCAGAAAAGATGACCCAAGCGCAAGAGATGATCTCGCGTCGGATCATCGGGCAATCGCAGGTCGTTGAAGAGACCTTGATCGCTATTTTATGCGGCGGGCATGGCCTGCTGGTTGGCGCACCCGGCCTTGCCAAAACCCGTCTGGTAGAGGCAATGGGCGTTGTCCTTGGCCTAAATTCCAACCGTGTGCAGTTTACGCCAGACCTGATGCCAGCCGATATTCTTGGGGCCGAGGTTCTGGAAACCGCGTCCGATGGTGCGCGCGCATTCCGTTTTATTGAAGGCCCGATTTTCACCCAGCTTCTGATGGCAGACGAGATCAACCGCGCCAGTCCACGCACCCAATCCGCCCTGTTGCAAGCGATGCAGGAACACCATGTTTCGGTTGCGGGCCAACGCCGCGATTTGCCGGCTCCGTTTCACGTTCTAGCGACGCAAAACCCGATTGAACAAGAAGGCACATATCCGCTGCCCGAAGCGCAACTTGACCGTTTCTTGCTGCAAATTGATGTGGATTACCCTGACCGCGACGCCGAACGTGACATCCTTCTGGCCACCACAGGTGTTGAGGACGCAAGCGTTTCCGCCGTGTTTGATGCCGAAGGTCTGATCGCGGCCCAAACCGCCGTTCGCCGCATGCCGATTGGCGAAAGTATTGTGGAGCAGATCCTCGATCTAGTTCGGGCGGCACGTCCGGGGGATGGGGCATCAGACCTCGTTAACACTTCGGTAAGCTGGGGGCCGGGGCCGCGTGCGGCGCAAGCGCTGTCGCTGGCCGTTCGGGCGCGTGCCTTGATGGATGGCCGCTTTGCCCCGAATGCAGATGATATCGCCGCCCTTGCCCATCCGGTTCTAAAGCATCGCATGGCGCTCGGTTTTGCGGCGCGGGCCGAAGGGTTAACGGTTGATAAACTCATCTCGACGCTGGTTGATCAGGTGCTTGGCAAGGGGTCCGCTGCTTGAACCAACCCCGCCCATCAGCCGATCTTCGCGCCGCCAGCGAGGGTTTGGCCACCACATTTCCCGCGCTGATGGTGGAGGCCTCGCGCCTTGCTGCAAGCGTGGCGATGGGCGATCACGGGCGCAGACGCGCAGGCGTGGGCGAAGATTTCTGGCAATACCGCCAAGCCATGCCGGGCGATGATCTGGCCACCGTCGATTGGCGACGATCCGGTCGATCCGATACGGCTTATGTTCGCGAACGCGAATGGGAATCCGCACACACCGTTGCCATTTGGGCGGACACCGCACAATCCATGGATTACAGCGG
>Ga0256839_1000127_pt1 | contig 99791 bp, 81 predicted proteins | sample 354166metaG_FD_185968 | JGI IMG/M metagenome (GOLD analysis project Ga0256839, IMG submission 185968) | Hydrothermal vent microbial communities from Mid Atlantic Ridge, Atlantic Ocean - 354-166 | ecosystem: Environmental > Aquatic > Marine > Hydrothermal vents | place: Atlantic Ocean: Mid... | reverse complement strand
TGGGGCGCCACGATGCCGGCGACGGTCCCGTCGCCTTCGTGGTGCTGCTGGTGGGCTTCGTGGTGGTGGGGGCGGCGCTGGTGGTGGAGATGCGCTACGCTCCGCCCCTCTGGCTCCATTTCCTCCTCTGGCTGCCCCTCACCCTCGCCCTCACCTTCGCCCTCATGCGCCCCCTCAAGGGCTGGCTGGTGGGGGCCCAGTTCAAGCACCGTCCCCGCGATTTCGAGGCGGAGCATGCCGACTAGGCGCTTCGCGCCCGGCTGGCCCCTCACCCTCGTCACCGTCCCGGCCCTCGCCCTGCTGATCGCCCTCGGCGTCTGGCAACTCCACCGTCTCGCCTGGAAGACGGAGCTGATCGCCCGGGCGGAAGCGGGACTCGCCACCGCGCCCGCCCGCCTCGCCAGGCTCGCCGAGGATCCCGCCGCCCTCGACTGGCGCCGGGTGGTGGTGCGAGGCCGCCTGCTGGCCGGGCGCAACTTCGCCTTCGGCAGCACCGTCCGCGACGGCCAGCCGGGTGCGCGGCTGATGACGCCCTTCGAGCTGCCGGATGGGACCGTCGTCCTGGTCGATCGCGGCTTCCTGCCCGAGGCGCGTCTGCCACCGCGGGAGCCGCCGGCCCTGGCGGTGGCGGCGGAGGCCGAGATCACGGGCGTGCTGCGCGACCGGCGCGGCGACCGTCCCGGTCCCTTCACGCCCACCAACGATCTCGCCGGGCGTCGCTGGTTCCGGTTCGATGCCGCCGATCTCGCCCGCTGGGTGGGACGCGAGGTGGTGCCGGTGGTGATCGTGGCCGAGCGGGCCGCGCCGCCGGAGGTGCTGGCGGCGGTGACACCGGTGCGGGTCGATCTGCCCAACCGCCATCTCGGTTACGCCGTCACCTGGTTCGGGCTGGCGGCGGCGCTGCTGGCCGTGTATCTGGCCCGGGGCTTCGCCCCCCGATCCACCTGAGACGGGGTCCGACATGCGCGTCCATCGCCTCCTCGCCTTCCTCGGCGCGGCGCTCACCGTCGTGCTGATCGTCCTCGGCGCCACCGTCCGCGCCACCAATTCCGGCCTCTCCTGTCCCGACTGGCCCACCTGCTACGGCCACTGGCTGCCGCTGCCCGGCGACATCCCGCCGGAGGCCGGCTACGCCTACTACCAGGTGATGCTGGAGTGGGTGCACCGGCTGATCGCCGGCGTGATCCTGGGACCGCTGGTGCTGGTCACCGCCGTGGCGGCCTGGCACGCCCGGGGCGAGGATCCGGCACTGGTCCGGCTCGCCCTCCTGCTCGTGGGGCTGCTGCTGATCCAGGCGCTCCTGGGCGGGGTGACGGTCCTCGATCGCAACAGTCCTTGGTCGGTGGCGGTGCATCTGGTGGCGGCCTCGCTGGTGCTGGCGGTGTTGCTGGGCCTCGCCCTCCACCGGCCGCCGGCGGAACGCGGCCCCCGCCATCGCGGCCTCCTGGGCTGGACCCTCGCCACCTGGGTCACGGCGCTGATCGCCATGGCCGCCGCCGCACTGGTGGCCAAACAGGGAGCCTCGCTCGCCTGTCCCGACTGGCCGCTGTGCGAGGGACGGATCGTGCCCGATCTCTCGGATCCGCTGATCCACGTCCAGTTCATGCACCGGGCGTGGGCGCTGGTGACGGTGGTGCTGGCGGCGATCACCGCCGTGAAGGCCCGCCGTGCCGCTCATCCGGCCCGCCGTCTCGCCACCGGTGCCCTCGCCAACGGTCTCGCCGCCCTGCTCTTCGCCGGCTGGGCGGTGCTGGCGGAATGGCCGGTGTGGGCCATGGTGGTCCATCAGGCGCTGGCCGTCCTCTACTTCGCCCATGTGACGGCGATGGGCTGGATGATCGGGTGGGGCCACCGCCGGCCGCTGGTGGGAACCGCCGGGGACGTCGCCGCATGAGCCGGGCCCGCGCCCGCCTCGCCGACCGTTTCCGCCGCATCTTCGCCATCGAGGCGGCGGCCGGCATCCTCCAGTGGGACCAGGCGGTGTGGATGCCTCGGGGCGGCGCCGAGCTGCGCGGCCGCGAACTCGCCACCCTCGCCCGCATCGCCCACGACCTCCTGGCCGATCCGGTGGTGGGGGAGTGGCTCGCCGAGGCCGAGGCGGACGGAGACGCCGATCCCTGGGTGCGGGCCGATCTGCGGGAGATGCGCCGGCGCCATCTGCGGGCGCGGGCGGTGGATCCGGCGCTGGTGGAGCGGCTGCAGGAGGCCACCACCCGCGCCGAACTGGTCTGGCGCGAGGCGCGGGCGCGGAGCGACTTCGCCCTCTTCGCGCCGCGTCTCGCCGAGGTGGTGGATCTCGTGCGCGAACGGGCGCGGCAGCTCGGGACGGCCCTCGGCCTCGCGCCCTACGACGCCCTCCTCGACGGCTATCAGCCCGGGCTCGGTGACGCCGAGGTGACGCGCCTCTTCGCGCCGCTGGCCCGCCATCTGCCCCATCTGGTGGAGGACGCGCTGGCCCGCCGCCGCGAGCCGCTGCGGCCGGCGCGGGAGTTCCCGCCCGAGGCCCAGCGCCGCCTCGCCCGCGAGCTGGTGGCCCGTCTCGGCTTCGACTTCGACCACGGCCGCCTCGACGAGAGCACGCATCCCTTCTGCGGCGGTGCCCCGCCGGACGTGCGCATGACCGCCCGCTACGATCCGCGCGATCCCCTCTCGGGCATCATGGCGGTGATCCACGAGACCGGCCATGCCCTCTACAGCCAGGGGCTGCCGCGGGACCGGCTGGGGCTCCCGGTGGGTGAGGATCGCGGCATCGCCGTCCACGAGAGCCAGTCGCTGCTGATGGAGATGAAGCTGGCCCGCAGCCGCCCCTTCCTCCACTGGCTCGCCGGGCGGCTCGAGGCCCACTTCGGGCCGGAGCCCGCCTTCGCCCCGGACAATCTCGTGCGGCTGGTGCAGCGGGTGGAACGGGGCTGCATCCGGGTGGACGCCGACGAGCTCACCTATCCGCTGCACGTGATCCTGCGCTGGCGGCTGGAGCGGGCGCTGCTCGCCGGCGAGCTCGCCGTGAGCGAGCTGCCGGCGGCCTGGCGGGAGGGGATGGCCGAGCTGCTGGGCGTGGTGCCGCCCGACGACCGCCGCGGCGTGCTCCAGGACATCCACTGGTCGCTGGGCGCCTTCGGCTATTTTCCCTGCTACACCGTGGGCGCGCTGCTGGCGGCGCGGCTGTTCGCGGCGATGCGGCGGGATCTCGCGGATCTCGACGAGGATCTCGCCGAGGGGCGCTTCGAGCGCATCCTCGCCTGGCTGCGCCGGAGGGTGCACGCCCGCGCCGCCCGCGACACCTGGACGGAGCTGGTTCGGGAGGCCACCGGCGGCCCTCTCGACGTGGACGCCTTCTTCCACCAGCTCCACGAGCGCTACGGCGTGCACCGGGTGGATGCGGCGGAGGGGCGGCCATGATCCGCTATGTGAGCACCCGCGGCGGCGACGGCCCGCACGGCTTCGAGACGGTGCTGCTCACCGGCACCGCCCGCGACGGCGGCCTCTTCGTGCCGGACCGGCTGCCGGCGTGGGCGCCGGCCGACTTCGCGGCCCTGGCCGGCCTCGACTACGCCGAGACGGCGGCACGGATGATCGCTCCCTTCGTCGCCGACACCTTCGACGCGGAGGAGCTGCGCGCCCTCTGTCGCGAGGCCTACGCCGGCTTCGACCACGCCGCCGTGGCGCCGCTGGTCCAGCTGGATGCCGACACCTTCCTGCTGGAGCTCTTCCACGGGCCGACCCTCGCCTTCAAGGACTTCGCCCTCCAGCTTCTGGGGCGCATGTTCGAGCGGGTGCTGGAACGCCGCGAGGGCCGTCTCGCCGTGGTGGGCGCCACCTCCGGCGACACCGGCGCCGCCGCCATCCACGCCCTCGCCGGCCGCCGCCGGATCACCGTCGCCATCCTCCACCCCCACGGGCGGGTCTCGCCGGTCCAGCGCCGGCAGATGACCACCGTGGAGGCCCCCAACGTCCTCAACATCGCCGTCCGCGGCAGCTTCGACGACTGCCAGCGGCTGGTGAAGGCCCTCTTCGCCGACCGCGCCCTCGCCGACGAGCTGCACCTGGCCGCCGTCAACTCCATCAACTGGGCTCGCATCGTGGCCCAGACCGTCTACTACGCGTGGGCGGCGGTGCGGCTGGGCGCGCCGGCACGGCCGCCGCTCTTCGCCGTGCCCACCGGCAATTTCGGCGACGTGTACGCCGGCCACGTGGCCCGGCGCATGGGCCTGCCGGTGCGCACGCTGGTGATCGCCACCAACGAGAACGACATCCTCGCCCGCTTCCTCGCCACCGGCCACTACCGTCCGCGGCGGCCGGTGGCCACCGACAGCCCCGCCATGGACATCCAGGTGGCGAGCAATTTCGAGCGGCTGCTGTTCGAGCTGGCCGACGGCGACGGGACGCGGGTGGCCGGCTGGATGGCGGAGCTGGCGGAGCGCGGCGCCTTCCGTGTGCCGCCCGCGGTCCTCGCCCGCGCCCGCGCCCTCTTCCGCGCGGACCGTGCCGACCGGGAGGAGACCCGCACCACCATCGCCCACATCTTCCGCGAGAGCGGCGTGATGGTGGATCCGCACACGGCGGTGGGCATCGCCGTCGGCCGCCGCCTGCGCGCGGCGGGGGAGGGGCCGCTGGTCTGCCTCGCCACCGCCCATCCCGCCAAGTTCCCCGACGCGGTGGCGGCGGCCCTGGGCGAACGGCCGGTGCTGCCGCCCGCCTGGCGCGATCTGGAGCGGCGCGAGGAACGCTTCCTGGTCCTGGATCCCGATCTCGAGGCCGTGCGGGCGGCGGTGCGGCGGCATGCGCGGGAGCAGCAGCGGTGAGGGAGCCGGCGGCGCGCATCACCACGCTCTCCAACGGCCTGCGGGTGGTGACGGTGGCACTCCCCCATCACCGCTCGGTGGCGCTGGGCGCCTGGATCGCCGCCGGGACCCGCGACGAGGCGCCGGAGGAGGCGGGACTCGCCCACTTCCTCGAACACATGGCCTTCAAGGGGACGTCGCGCCGCTCGGCGCGCCGCATCGCCGAGGAGATCGAGGACGTGGGCAGCACCCTCGACGCCCACACCACCCGCGAGCACACCGCCTACTATGCCCGCGTGCTGCCCGAGGACGTACCCCTCGCCCTCGATCTGGTGGTGGACCTGGTGCGACGGGCGGCGCTGGATCCGGAGGAGCTGGCCCGCGAGCGGCAGGTGGTGCTGCAGGAGATCGCCGAGGTGACGGATGCGGCGGACGAATGGGTGTTCGAACGGGCCCAGGAGACCGCCTTCCCGGACCAGGGGCTGGGCTGGCCCATCCTCGGCCGGCGGGAGACGGTGGCCGCCTTCGACCGTGCCCGCACCCGCGCCTTCCTCGCCCGCCACTACACCGCCGCCCGCACCGTGGTGGCGGCCGCGGGGCCCCTGGAACACGGGCGCTTCGTGGCGGAGGTGGCGGCCCTGCTGGGCGATCTCGAGGCGGGGGCGCCGCCGGCACGCACGCCGCCCCGCTATCGCGGCGGCGAGGTGCACGAGCCGCGCGATCTCGACCAGACCCACGTGGTGCTGGCCTTCCCGGCGGTGGGGCTGGTCCACGAGGACCACTACGCCCAGCACCTCTTCTCCCACATCCTCGGCGGCGGCATGGCCTCGCGGCTGTTCCAGGAGGTGCGTGAGGCGCGGGGGCTCGCCTACAGCGTCTTCAGCTTCACCAATGTGTACCACGACGCCGCCCTCCTCGGCACTTACGCCTCCACCGAGCCGGCCCGCGCCGGCGAGCTGGTGCGGGTGATGGCGGAGGAGATCGCCCGCCTCGCCGCCGAGGGGCCGGAGCCGGGCGAGCTGGCACGGGCGGTGAGGCAGGCGGAGGCGGGGCTGCTCATGGCCCTGGACAGCGTCACCGCGGTGGTGGAGGACACCGCCCGCCAGGTCCACCACTTCGGTCGCCGCCTCGGCGTCGACGAGCTGCGGGCACGCATCGAGGCGGTGACGCCGGCGGACGTGCGTCGTGCCGGCCGCCGCCTGCTGGCGTCTCCGCCCACCCTGGCGGTGGTGGGACCGGGGGAGACGGTCCCCCATCGGGACGAGCTGTGCCGGCGGCTGGGTGCCCCGTCGACGGCGTAGGATGCGCGCGCGGCTCCAGGTCACGTTGCGGTGCAGCAAAAACGGCCCTACATAGGCGCCGTCCTTCCCTTCCCCCAACCGCACGGATCACCGCGCCGATGGACAAGCCCCGTATCCGTCCGCGAAATCCCCGTTTCGGCTCCGGCCCCACCGCCAAGCGCCCGGGCTGGTCCGTCCGGGTCCTCGAGGCGGCGCTGGTGGGCCGCTCCCACCGCTCGGCGCCGGCCCGCGCCCGCCTGCGGGAGGTGATCGAGCGCAGCCGCCGGCTGCTGGGCCTGCCCGACGACTGGCGCCTCGGCATCCTGCCCGCGTCCGATACCGGCGCCTTCGAGGCGGCGCTGTGGTCGCTGCTGGGCCCGCGCGGGGTGGACGTGCTGGTCTTCGACAGTTTCGGCGCCGGCTGGCGGACGGACGTGGAACAGCAGCTCCGGCTCCCCGACGTGCGGGTGTTCGAGGCGCCCTATGGCGAACTGCCGGATCTCGGGGCCGTCGACGCACGCCGTCGCGACGTGGTGTTCTGTTGGAACGGCACCACCTCGGGCGTGTGGGTGCCGGATGGCGACTGGATCCCCGCGGACCGCGAGGGGCTGGTGCTGTGCGACGCCACCTCGGCGGTGTTCGCCGTCGATCTTCCCTGGGACCGGCTCGATGCCGTGAGCTGGTCCTGGCAGAAGGTCCCGGGCGGCGAGGCCCAGCACGGCATGCTGGCCCTCTCGCCCAGGGCGGTGGCGCGTCTCGAGAGCTGGCGTCCGCCCTGGCCGCTGCCCAAGATCTTCCGCCTCACGAAGGGCGGGCGCCTCGACGAGGGCATCTTCCGCGGCGACACCATCAACACGCCCTCCATGCTGGCGGTGGAGGACCATCTGGACGGTCTGCGCTGGCTCGAGTCCATCGGTGGACTGCGGGGAGCGACGGCGCGCGCCCGCGCCAATCTCGCCACCGTCGAGGCCTGGGTGGCGCGCACGCCCTGGGTGGATTTCCTCGCCCGCCGGCCGGAGATCCGCTCCGCCACCTCCATCTGTCTCACCATCGTCGATCCGCGGGTGGCGGCACGGCCGGAGGCGGACCGGCGGGCCTTCGTGAAGGCCATGACCGGCCGGCTGGAGGCGGAGGGGGTGGCCTACGACATCGCCGGCTATCGCGCGGCCCCGCCGGGGCTGCGCATCTGGGGCGGCGCCACCGTGGAGCGCGAGGACATCGAGGCGCTGCTGCCCTGGCTGGACTGGGCCTTCCACGAGACGCTGGCTGAAGACGACGGTGCCCCGGGGGGAGCGTGAGCCATGCCGCGTGTGCTGATCGCCGACAAGATGAGCCCGCTGGCCGGGCGGATCCTGGAGCAGCACGGCATCGAGGCGGAGGTGCGCACCGGCCTGTCGGAGGACGAGCTGGTGGCCGTCATCGGCGACTTCGACGGGCTGGTGGTGCGCTCCGCCACGCGGGTCACCGCCCGGGTGCTGGAGGCCGGCGCCCCCCGCCTCAGGGTGGTGGGCCGGGCCGGCATCGGCGTCGACAACATCGACGTGGAGGCGGCCACCCGTCTCGGCGTGGTGGTGATGAACACGCCCTTCGGCAATGCCGTCACCACCGCCGAGCACACCATCGCCCTCATCTTCGCCATGGCCCGCCACATCCCGGCGGCCGACCGCTCCACCCGGCAGGGAAAGTGGGAGAAGAACCGCTTCGTGGGCATGGAGCTGGCCGGCAAGACCCTGGGGCTCGTCGGCTGCGGCAACATCGGCTCCATCGTCGCCGAACGGGCCCAGGGCCTCAAGATGAAGGTGATCGTCCACGATCCCTATCTCTCCGAGGAACGGGCCCGGACCCTCGGGGTGGAGAAGGTGACGCTGGACGATCTCCTCGCGCGCGCCGACATCATCTCCCTCCACACGCCCCTCACGCCGGAGACCCGCAACATCCTCTCCCGCGAGGCCCTGCTCCGGACCCGGCCCGGCGTGCGCATCGTCAACTGCGCCCGCGGCGGCCTCGTGGACGAGCGGGCGCTGTACGAGCTGCTGGAGGCGGGTCACGTGGCGGGCGCGGCCCTCGACGTGTTCGCCGAGGAGCCGCTCCGGGAATCGCCCCTCTTCGCCCTCGACCAGGTGGTGCTCACCCCCCATCTCGGCGCCTCCACCAGCGAGGCGCAGGAGAAGGTGGCGATCCAGATCGCGGAGCAGATCGCCGACTTCCTGCTCTACGGGGCGGTGGTCAACGCCCTCAACATGCCGGCGGTGAGCGCGGAGGAGGCGCCGCGTCTCCGGCCCTACATGCGTCTCGCCGAACAGCTCGGTTCCTTCGCCGGCCAGCTCACCGAGACCGGCCTCCGGCGGGTGGTGATCACCTACGGCGGCGAGGCCGCCGGGCTCAACACCCGCCCCCTCACCCAGATCGTCCTCCAGGGCCTGCTGCGTCCCCAGCTCGAGGGCGTCAACATGGTCTCGGCCCCGGTGATCGCCCGCGCCCGCGGCATCGACGTGGTCACCGTCGAGCGCGAGAGCATCGAGGGCTATCGCACGCTGTTGTCGGTGGAGGTGGAGACGGAGCGGCGTCGCCGCTCGGTCACCGGCACCCTCATCCACGCCGAGGAACCGCGCATCGTCGCCGTCGACGGCATTCCCATGGAGGCCCGGCTCGGTCCCTGCATGCTGTTCGTGCGCAACATCGACCGGCCCGGCCTCATCGGCGCGCTGGGCAGCACCCTCGGGGAGGCCGGCATCAACATCGCGAGCTTCCACCTCGGCCGCAAGGAGGCGGGCGGCGAGGCGCTGGCCCTGGTGGAAGTGGACCAGCCGCCGGACGAGGCGCTGCTCGCGCGCATCCGCGCCCTCCCCAACGTCCTCCAGGCCAAGCTGCTGCGCTTTTCCTGATCCGGCCGGTGGCGCGCCGGGCGGGGCCCTGCGGTGATCGCGGCGGGGCCGGCGGGCCCGGACTTGTCTGGCGTCGTCGCTTCCGGTCCAATAGCGACGTGGCCGCACCGGGAGGGAGGCCATGCTCGCGCGTCGCGGACTCGATGCCATCTTCCGCTACCTCACCGCGCGCAGCCGCCGCTACGATCTGGAGGTGCGCTGGGCCGACGGCAGCCGGAGCCGCTACTTCCCGCCGAGCGGGTCCGCCGACGTCACCATCGTCTTCCGCACGCGGCGGGCCGAGCGTCGGGCCCTCGTCCACTTCTACCAGGGCCTGTTCGAGGGCTATGTGGAAGGAGAGGTGGATCTCCTCGGCGAGCGGCCGATCGTCAAACTGGCGGAGATGGGCCACGAGGCGCTGGGCGCCCGCTACGCCAAGGGACCGCTGGCGCGGCTGCTCCTCCGCAATCCCGTCGTCACCGTCCGCCAGATCCTCCAGGAGTGGCGCCAGAACAACCGCGACCTCCGGCGCGCGCGGGAGAACGCCATCTATCACTACGGTCTCGATCCGCGCTTCTTCGAATGCCTCCTCGGCCGCACGGTGGGCTATTCCGAGGGCTACTGGCCGGAGGGCACCGACGGCCTCGACCGGGCCAAGGTGCAGAACTACGCCTACATCTGCCGCAAGCTGCGCCTGCGGCCGGGTCTCGAGGTGGTGGAGGTGGGCGCCGGCTGGGGCTACATGCCGCTGCTGATGCGGAAGAAATACGGCTGCAACGTCACCGTCTACAACCCGGTGCCGCGGCAGAACGCCTACATGCGCGAGCGCTTCGACGCCTGGGACTGTCGCGACATCCGCATCCTCGACCGCGATCACCGCGAGCTGGTGCAGGAGCCGGAGCGGTACGACCGCTACGTCTCCATCGGCGTCTACGAGCACGTGGGCAAGGACGGCTATGCCGACTGGATCCGCAGCATCGCGGTGGCGCTGAAGCCAGGGGGCATCGGCGTGCTCTCCAGCACCTTCAAGATGGTGCGGGAGATGACGGAGTTCCTGACCCTCAAGTACATCTTCCCCGGCGGCCATCTGCCGAGTCTGCCCCTCACCCTGCGGATGATGGACCGCTTCGGCCTCACCGTGGTGGAGATGGAGAATCTGTGGCCGCACTATCAGAAGACCGTCGCCTGTTGGCTGGACAATCTGGAGCGCCACTGGGAGGACATCCGCGCCCTCGATCCCGACACCTTCGACGAGCGCTTCCGCCGCATCTGGACCCTCTATCTGTCGGGGACGGTGGAGACCTTCGAATCCGGCCTCGATCTCTTCCACATCGTCTTCGTCAAGGGACGGAGTGCCGATCTCTACCCCACCACCCGCGACTGGCTCTACGCGAAGCCGCCGTGGGAGGGTGAGACCCTCGAATTCTGGCCGGTGGGAGGGACCGGCTCGTGAGGGACTGGGACGTGATCGTGGTGGGCGGCGGGCCGGGTGGGGCCGCCTGTGCCGGCGAGCTCGTGCGCCGCGGACTGCGGGTGCTGGTCCTGGACCGCGCGGCCTTCCCGCGGGTCAAGCCCTGCGGCGGGCTCGTCACCCAGGAGGCGGCGGCGGCGCTGGGCCTGCGCGAGGCGGACTATCCCCACGGCTGGCTCTGGATCGACCGCTTCCACTTCCACTGGCGCGGTCTCCGCCTGGCGGTCCCGAGCCCGCAGATCTCCATCCGCAGGGTGGAGTTCGACCGGTTCCTGCTGGAGCGGAGCGGGGCCGAGTTCGTCCGTCACCGGGTCCGGCAGGTGACGCGGGAGGGAGGCCGCTATGTGGTGGACGGCCGCTTCCGCGCCGAGGTGGTGGTGGGTGCGGGCGGGACCGCCTGTCCCGTCCACCGGAGCTTCTTCCGGGACCGGACGCCGCGGGCGCGCGGTCTCCAGATCACCGCCCTGGAGGCGGAGTTCCCGTGTGAACCGCGGGAGCGGGACTGTCACTTCTGGTTCTTCGAGGAGGGGTTCCCCGGCTACTACTGGTACATTCCCAAGGCCGACGGCCATGTGAACGTCGGCGTCGGCGCCCTGGCCGAGCCGCTGCGACGGGCGCAGGACGGAGTGTGGCGGCACTGGCAGCGTTGCGTCGAGAAGCTGCGCCGGCTGGGCTGGCTCGGCGACCGGGTGCCGGAGCCGGACGGCCACACCTACTATCTCGTGGATCGGCCGCGGGCGGCCCGCCGGGACGGGGCCTATCTCGTGGGCGACGCCGCCGGTCTCGCCACCCGCGATCTCGGGGAGGGCATCCGCGCCGCCATCGAGAGCGGCATGCGGGCGGCCGGGGCCATCGCCGACGGCGGCGACTACCGACTGGACGATCTGCCGCGCACGAGCTGGCCGGCGCTGCTGCGGGGTCTGCTGCGCCGCCGCTGGTGGCGCTAGCGCACCGCCGGTGGGGTCGCCCGCACGCCGACCGCCGCCGTCCGCGGCGCCATCGCCTCGGCCAGCACCTGCACCGTCGCCCGGGCCGTCCGCGACCAGCGGAAGCGCCGGGCCCGTTCGGGGCCGGCCCGACGCAGGCGGGCCCGCAGATCGGCGTCGCCGAGGAGCGCGCGCAGACGGGCGGCCAGCGTCCGGTCGTCACCGGGCGGGAAATAGAGGGCGGCGTCGCCCCCCACCTCCGGCAGGGCGCCGCCGGTGGACAGCACCACCGGGCAGCCGCAGGCCATGGCCTCGGCGGCCACGAAGCCGAAGCTCTCGTAGCGGGAGGGCACCACCAGCGCCTCGGCGGCGACGAAGAGGGTCGGCAGCTCCGCCTGCGGCACCGGCCCCAGCGCCACCACCCGCTCGGCGACGCCGTGGTGGCGGGCGAGGGCGGCGACGTCGTACCCACCCCAACGCACGCCGCCCGCTACCACCAGCCGGAGGGAAGGCGCATCCCGCAGGCGGGCGAGGGCGGCCAGCAGCGTCTCCAGCCCCTTGTTGGGGAAGAGATGGCCCACGAACAGCAGCCAGCGGCCCTCCAGCCCGAAGCGGGCGCGCAGCCGGGCCCGGGCCGCCGCCGGATCCCGCGGCCGGAAGCGGTCGGAGATGCCCGGATGGATCGCCACCAGCCGCTCCGGCGGCAGGCCCGTCGCCGCCAGCACGTCCCGCCGATGGCGTTCGGAGAGACAGATGACGCGATGGGCGGCGGGCAGCACCAGATGCCGCAGCAGGTGCCATTTGAGACGGTTCCGGAGGTCCAGCACGTCGGGGACGACGAAATAGTCGCCACCCGGAATCACCAGCACACGGGCGAAAGGCCCGTGGGCAGGAAGGGCCGAGAAGGCGCTGAAGACCGCGTCCGCGCCGAGGCGGCGGGCGAGTCGCGGCACGAGGAGCTGGTCCCAGACGAGACCCGGCCGGGCCGCCACCGTGACGACGCGGACCGAGCCGGCCGGTGCCGCCGCCGCCAGTTCGCGGGCGGTGGGATCCCCGGCCGCGGCCAGCAGGATCCACCGCCAGCCGGGGGCCGCGGCCGGCAGATGCCGCAGCAGCTCCCGCTCCAGCACCGCCGGCCCGCCGGCGATCACCCGACCGCGGACCGGCACCAGCACCCGCGGTCTCATCCCGGGCCTCCCGCCCGCAGCGAGGGACGCAAGAGGGCGAGGTCGCGACTGTCGAATTCGCGCATGGCCCACAGCAGTCCGAAATAGCCCAGCCCGAGCAGGCCGAACTGGGGCAGGAGCCAGATGCCGGAAACGCGCCAGCCTTTCAACGTCCAATAGAGCGCTGCGCTGGCGAGTGACACCCTGAGGAGCGTAGCGGCGGTCACGGGGACGGCGAGCCGGCGCCGCACCACCGCCACCGCCACCGCGAGGGCCATCAGGCTGCCGGCGGCGAGGGCGGCGGCGACACCGAGGCCGTGCAGCCACGGCACCAGCCAGAGACCGGCGCCGAGGGCGGCGGGGAGGACGAGGCCCGCCACCAGCGGGCCGAGCCACGGACGACCGGCCCCCATGAGGGCGTGCAACAGCACGTCCATCAGGGCCACGGCGGCCCCCGCCAGGGCCAGCAGTCGCAGCATGTCGGCGGCGGGACCGTAGGCGGGACCGTAGAGCAGCGCCACCATGCGGTCGGCGGCGGCGGCGAAGGCCGCGAGGGCCGGCAGCAGCAGCAGCAGGGCGTAGCGCACCGCCGTCACCAGTTCCGTCGCGGCCTCGTCCCGGCGGTTCCGCGCCATCGCCTCCGCCACCCGGGCGAACAGCACGCCCGAGAGCACCGAGGGCACGAGGGTGAGGATCCGGGCCACCTGGGTGGCGGCGGTGAACTGGCCGGTGACCTCCATCTCGTCGGCGCCGCGCACCGCCGCCACCCACCACACGCCCACATTGGCCTGGAACTGGTAGACCAGCATGTAGACCAGGAGCGGCAGGGTCCCGAGGGTCAGCGCCCGGGCGTAGCCGGGCATGAAGGTGGGGGCAGGCAGGCGCTCGCGCAGGGCCACCACCGCCACCGCCACCGCGGAGCCGGCGAGGTGGGCCAGGATCACCCGCCAGATGTCGAGCCCCACCACGAACAGCAGGGCCACCGCCACCATCTTGACCCCGGTCTGGAGCACGAGGGTGGCGGCGATCCAGCCCAGCCGGCCATGGGTGAGGAAGACCGCCTGCCAGGCGGCGAGGGCACCCAGGAACAGGAGATCCAGGAACAGCAGCCGGACAACGGCGGCGGTACCGGGCGTCCCGGCCACCCGCTCGAGCATCGGCGCCGCCAGCCACACCAGGGCGTAGAGCAGGAGGGCCGCGCCCAGCAGCAGGGTGGTGGCGGTGCCGGCGATGCGGGGATCGTAGCCGTGGGCCGGGGCGAGACGTGCCACCGCCCCCGGCACCGCCCAGTTGACCAGCAGCTGGGTCCAGGTGAGCAGCGAGATGGCCAGCCCGTAGAGGCCGAAGTCCGCCGGCCCGAGGCCGCGGGCCAGCAGCACCGAGACGACCAGTCCCGAGGCCATGAAGAACAGGCGGGCGGCGAACAGCCACAGCGTGCCCCGTCCCGCCACGTCCGCCGCCCGGCCTCTGTGCACTCTCCTCACCTCGGCGTTCGTGATTCCCGACACGGTGCGCGGGGCGCACCCCGGAGGGGATGACGGCCCTGCCGGCGACGCCGTCCGGAATTCCCGGACGCGGGCCCGCCGGTCGTCGGAGTCCCGCTCCTCTTCAGCGACGCGCCGCCGCCTCGGGCATTCCCGGCCGAGGGGGGCGCCGGAATGCCGGACGAGGAAGGGGCGCCGACCGGAAGCGGCCTCGGGACCGGTGCCGGCCGTCGCGCCCTCGGGCGCGCGTGGCCCTGACTCGCACAGGGCGGATCTCGGTGCCAGGGAGGGAGGCGCCCCGATGGTACCGCTGGGGACGCCTTCGCCCGCCCCGACCACGGTTCGATGTCGCACGGGACGACGCATGGACCGGGCCGGCCAAGAGGACCGGTGTGGCGACGGTGGAGACGGGGGTCGGTCTCAGAATTCCGGGGCCAGGGTCACGCGGATGCCGGAGAGGGACTCGTCGAGGCGGATCTGGCAGGCGAGGCGGGAATTGTCCCGCACCTCGAAGGCCTCGTCCAGCATGGCCTGCTCCTCCTCGCTGGGTTCCGCCAGCCGGCCCAGCCAGTCCTCGTCCACGTAGACGTGGCAGGTGGCACAGGCGCAGCAGCCGCCGCAGGCCGCCTCGATGGGAAGCCCCGCCTCGCGGATCACCTCCATCAGGGTCCAGCCGGGCTCGGCGTCGAGTTCGTGGAGCTGCCCCTCGCGGTCGGTGACATGGACGCGGATGGTCATGAGCGGACCCCCAGTCGCTTGTGCAGTTCGCTGGAGGAGGTGGTGTAGCGGAACACCAGCTTCTCGTCCGGCCGGCAGTAGCGGAACGCCTTCTGGGCCATGAGGGCGCCCTCGTGGAAGCCGGAGAGGATGAGTTTGAGCTTGCCCGGATACCAGCAGATGTCGCCGATGGCGAAGACTCCGGGCAGGTTGGTCTCGAAGGCCTCGGTGTCCACGCGGATGAGTCCCTCGTGCAGCTCCAGGCCCCAGCCGGCGATGGGACCGAGCTCCATCTTGAGGCCGTAGAAGGCGAGGAGCCGATCACAGGGATGGACGATCTCGCCCTCCTTCGTGCGAATGCGGACCGCCCTGAGCTCACCGTCCTCACCCTCGAGGGCGCGGATCTGGCCGACGATCAGCCGCGCGCGGCCCGCGTCCACCAGCTCGCGCATCCGGGCCACGGAATCGGGGGCCGCGCGGAACTGGTCGCGCCGGTGCACCAGCGCGATCTCCTCCGCCTCCGGTTCCAGGGTCAGCAGCCAGTCGAGGGCCGAATCGCCGCCGCCCGCCACCAGGATGCGGCGGCCGGCGAAATCGGCGCGACGGCGCACGGCATAGAAGAGGGAGCGGCCCTCGAAGCGTTCCGCCTCCGGCAGCGGCAGCCGCCGCGGCACGAAACAGCCGGCACCGGCCGCGATCACCACCACCGGCGCCTCCAGGACGGTGCCGGCGGAGGTGGTGAGACGCCAGTGTCCCTCGCCGGTCCGCTCCAGCCGCTCCGCCATCTGGCGGAAGTGGAAGACGGGTTCGAAGGGGCGGATCTGCTCCAGCAGCCGGTCCACCAGTTCCTGGCCGGTGCACACGGGCACCGCCGGGATGTCGTAGATGGGCTTGTCCGGATAGAGCTCGGCGCACTGACCGCCGGGCCTGTCCAGATTGTCCACGAGATGGCAGGACAGGCCGAGAAGGCCCGCCTCGAAGACGGCGAACAGCCCCACCGGGCCGGCGCCGACGATCACCATGTCGGTACGGATGGGGTCCTGTGGCTTCATGGAGGGTCCCGCAAGCGACGATTCCGCGCCGTTCCGCAAGATGCGACCGCGGGCCGGGCCGGCAAGACCGTCTCAGAACACCGGCAGCAGGTGGTGGAGGATGGCGGCCGCGTCGCGGGCCACCTCGTCGACGAAGGCGGCGAAGTCGAAGCGGGCGTCGCGTCCGGCGAGATCCGACAGCGCCCGGATCACCAGCCAGCCCACGCCGAAGGCCTCGCACACCTGGGCGAGGGCGGCGCCCTCCATCTCCACCGCCTGCCCGCCCAATTCCCGGTGCAGCCGCTCGCGGGTGACCTCGCAGTGGACGTACTGGTCCCCCGTCAGCACGGTGCCGAAGACGATGCGCGGCGGCCGCTCCGCGCCACCGGCACGCCGCGGGAAGGGGGGCAGGGTGAAGTCGGCGAGCCTGTCGCGCACCCGCGCCAGCAGCTCCGGCGGCGGTGCGAAGCCGAGGCGGTCGGTGGGGTTGAAGAAGGGGACGTGACCGGCCTGGTAGACGGCGAGGCGGCCGTGCTCCATCACCCCGGCGTCGTGCTGGATCGCCCGCTCGGCCACCACCACGTCGCCGATGTGGAGGGTCGGATCGAGACCTCCGGCCACCCCGCTCAGCACCACCGGATCGCAACCGAAGCGGTCCACCAGCAGGGTGGTGACGGCGGCGGCGTTGACCTTGCCGATGCCGGCCTCCACCAGCACCACCTCGCGATCCCCGAGGCGACCGCGGGCGAAGCTGCGGCCGCCGTGCACCTCGCTGGTCGCGGTCGCGAGCTCCGCTTCCAGATGGCGGAATTCCTGCGGAATGGCGCAGACGATGCCCACCGGCACGGCGCGCTTCTCCCCGCTGGCGACGACCCCGCTCCTAGGCCGCCGGCATCGACGGCGCAAGGGCGGCCGCGGCCTTCCGTCGCCGTGGACGACGGGGGCGGGATGGCGGTAGGGGACTCGCGCACCGGTGCGGCCGCGGGAAGGCCGACGGCGCGCGCCGGATCCGGTCCCGGCCACGGGAGGAGGGAGGTTGGACAGGCATCTGCGGGGCATCGATCACTTGGTGGTGGCGGTGGCCGATCTGGAGACGGCGGCCGGGCGCTGGCGGCGGCTGGGATTCACCCTGACGCCGCGGGGCCGCCATCCCGAATGGGGCACCGCCAACCACTGCATCCTGCTGGAGGGCGGCTACATCGAGCTGCTGGGGGTGGAGACGCCCGACGGCGACGCACCGCTGGTGCGACGGCTCAGGTCCTTCGGCGAGGGCATCTTCGCCGTGGCGCTCGCGAGCGACGATCCCGCCGCCACCGCCGCCGCCTGGCGCACGCTGGGCTTCTCCGCCCGTGGTCCGGAGCGGCTGACCCGGTGGATGGAGGCGGACGGTGGGGTGGAGCTCGCCTTCAGCAACGTGTCGCTGCCGGCGGACGAGACGCTGGGGCTCGGGCTCTTCGCCTGCCGTCACGAGACGCCGGAGCGGGAGGCGGAGCCGGCCTGGCGGGAGCACGCCAATGGCGCGCGGACGCTGGTGAGCGTGTCGGTGCTGGCGGAACCGCCCGACGCGGTGGCGGCGCTGTTCGACCGGCTGTTCGGAACCTCCACCCGCTCCCAGACAGACCATGTGGCGGCCTTCCACCTGGGACGCGGCCGCATCCTGGTGTTGCCGGTGGAGGACGCCCACCTCCTCCACCCGCTGGCCGGCGTGGAGGAGGGCGAACAGCCGCCCCGCTTCGTCTCGCTGGAGGTGGCGGTGGCGGATCTCGAGGCCCTCGCCCGCCGGCTGGAGGCGGCGGGCGTTCCCCACCGGCGCATCGCCGACGGTCTCGCGATCCCGCCGGGCGAGCTGGGCGGCGTGGCCCTGGAGTTCACCGAAGGGTGAGGCCTTCCGCCGGGCCGTCCTCGTCCCCACATGAAGGGCGAAGCGTCGGGGAGGAGCCGGTCATGGCCAGGGGGCCGCTCGTGAAGCTGGACGATCTGCAGAGGTGGCTCGCCGAGGATCCGGACCGTCAGGCGGCCGATGTCCTGCCGCCCGGATCCTTCGCCCGGGCCAAGTACGAGCAGGGGCCCGCCTTCGTGCTGCGGCCGCACCGGCCGGAGGACGCCGATCCGGAGGAACTCCGGCAGTGGGCGCTGACGCCGGAGGAGTGGGCCGAGCAGATGGCGGTGGCGCTGGTGGCGCTGCGTCACGACATGAAGCTGCACACCCTCACCGAAGGCTTCGGTCGGGTGTGAGATCTCCCCGTCGTCGCAGGTCCAGCACCAGCTTGCCGATCTGGCGGCCGGCCTCGAGCTCGTCGAGGGCGCGGATCGCCTCGGCGAACGGATAGACGCGGTGGATCACCGGGCGGAACAGCCCGCGCCGCCAGGCGGCGAGCAGCCGGCGGAACTCCTCGAGGGATCCCAGGGTCGAGCCGTAGATCTCGATCTGGCGGATGAACACCCGCTGCAGCTCCGCCGGCGGATCGCCGCCGGTGGTGGCGCCGCAGGTGACGATCCGTCCGCCGCGGCGCACCGCCCGCAGCGCCAGCGGCCAGGTGACCCGGCCCACGTTCTCCACCACCATGTCGGCGCCGAGGCCGTCGGTCAGCTCCAGCACCGCCGCCACCACGTCGTCGCGGCCGAGCCGCAGGGTCACCTCGGCGCCCACCTCCCGCGCCCGCGTGAGGGCCTCGGGTCGCCGCGAGACGGCGATGGGCCGGGCCCCGGCCATGCGGGCGAGCTGGACCGCCGCCAGCGACACGCCGCCGCCCGCGCCCATCACCAGCACCGTCTCCTCCGGCCCGAGGGGCCGTTTGCCGAAGAGCATGCGCCAGGCGGTGAGATAGGCGGTGGGAAGACAGGCCGCCTCCACGGGATCGGCGTCGTCGGGCAGGGGCAGCAGATTGACCTCCGGGGCGCTCACATATTCGGCGAAGACCCCGTCGCGGTGCTCGCCGTAGTAGCGCACCCGCAGGCACAGCGGTTGCTCGCCGGCGAGGCAGAAGCGGCAGCGGCCGCAGAACAGCGCCGGATAGAGCACCACCGGCGTGCCCGGGGCGAGGGCCGAGCCGGCCTCGCACTCCACCACCTCGCCCACGGCGTCGAGGCCGAGGATCATGGGCAGGCGGTGGGTGATGCCGGCACCGTTGCGGCGCATGTAGACGTCCACCCGGTTGAGGGCGGCGGTCCACACCCGAACCGTCACCCAGCCGGACGGTCGCCGGGGCTCCGCCACCTCCTCGAGGCGCAGGCCGTCGTCGCCGTGGCGGTGATGCAGGACCAGGGCACGCACGGACCCTCCTCCCCGCTCTCAGACGGCCAGCAGCCGGCGCTGCAGGGTTTCGGACGCGGCGAGCTCGGCCGCCGGCCCGTGCCAGGCCACCCGGCCACGCGCCAGCACGTAACAGCGCGAGGCGAGGGGGGTGGCGAAGCGGAAGTTCTGCTCCACCAGCAGCACGGTGAGGCCGCTCGCGATGAGCTCGCGCAGCTTGGCGCGGATCTCCTGCACCACGATGGGCGCGAGCCCCTCGGTGGGCTCGTCCAGCAGCAGCAGCTCCGGGTTCTGGATCAGGGCGCGGGCGATGGCGAGCATCTGCTGCTCGCCGCCGGAGAGGGCCGTGCCCGGATGGTCGCGCCGCTCGCGCAGGCGGGGGAAGAGGGCGTAGATGCGCTCCGGGTCCCAGGGGCCCTCGCGGCGGCCGAGGCGCCGGGCCAGCTCCAGATTCTCGGCGACGGTGAGGGAGGGGAAGATGTCGCGGGTCTCCGGCACGTAGCCCACGCCGAGACGGGCGATCCGGTGGGCGGGGAGGCCGGTGACGTCGCGCCCGTCGATGCGCACCCGGCCGGCCCACGGCGGCAGCAGGCCCATGACGGCCCTGAGCGTCGTGGTCTTGCCGACGCCGTTGCGGCCCAGCAGCGCCACCACCTCTCCCCGTCCCACGGTGAGGGAGAGGCCGTGCAGCACCCGCGTCTCGCCGTAGCCGGCCTCCAGCGCCTCCACCTCCAGCATGGTCCGCCCCGGTCTCCTCAGACCTCGCTGCCCATGTAGATCTCCCGCACCACCGGCGAGGCCCGCGCCGCCCCGGGGGTGCCGTCGAACACCACCCGCCCGTAGTCCAGCACCACCACCCGCTCGGCGAACTCGAAGACCAGGTCCAGGTCGTGTTCGATCAGCACCACCGTCATCTCCCGCGGCAGCCCCCGCACCAGCTCGAGGATGGCGCGGGTCTCCTCCGGGCTCATGCCGGCGGTGGGCTCGTCCAGCATCAGCACCTCGGGCTCGCGGGCCAGCGCCAGGGCGATCTCGAGCTGGCGGCGGGTGCCGTAGGCGAGGGCTCCCACCGGCCGGTCCAGCACCTCGGCGAGGCCGAGGTCGCGGGCGAGGGCCTCGATGCGCGCCGTCACCCGCGGCTCGCGGGCGGGATCCCGCCAGAACACCCAGTTGCGTCCGAGGCGGGCGAGGACGGCCAGGGCCAGATTGTCGCGCACCGTGGTCTCGTCGAAGAGAGTGTTCTGCTGGAAGGAGCGGGAGAGGCCGCGCCGGGCGCGGGCGACCGCATCCTCCCGCGTCGCCTCCTCGCCGCCGATGCGGACGATGCCGCCGGAGGGGCGCAGTTCGCCGCACAGCAGGTTGAACAGGGTGGTCTTGCCGGCCCCGTTGGGGCCGATGACGGCGAGCCGCTCACCCCGCGTCACCCGGAGCGACACCCGGTCGGTGACGGTGAGGGCCCCGAACCGCTTGGTGAGCTCGATCGCCTCCAGCATGCTCCCTCCCGCGGGCGTCGCGGACGGTGGCGGACCACCGCCGCAGCCGCTCCAGATAGCCGTAGAGTCCCTGCCCGCCGGTCCAGACGGCGAGGATCAGGAAGAGGCCGAGGAACAGGCCCCAGTGCTCGGTCCAGGCGGAGACGGCGTATTTGAGCCAGACCACCGCCGCCGCCCCCAGCGCCGGTCCGACGAGGCTGCCGATGCCGCCGAGGATGGTCATGATCAGCGCCTCGCCCGACCAGGTCCAGTGGAACAGTTCCGGCGAGACGTACATGCTGTGCATGGCGGCGAGCACGCCGGCCAGTCCCGCCACCGCGCCCGAGAGGGTGGTGGCCGCCACCTTGTAGGGCCCCGGGGCGATGCCCAGCGCCCGCACCCGCCGCTCGTTCTGGCCGATGGCCAGGAGCGTGCGGCCGAAGCCGGAGGCGAGCAGCCGTCCCAGCAGCAGATAGACGAGGGCCGCCACCGACACGAGGAGGGTGGCGAAGGTGGCGCTGTCGGAGAGATCGAGGCCGAGGGCGGAGAGATCCGGGCGCGGCGCGCCGGCGAGGCCGTCGTCGCCGCCCAGCTCGCCGGAGCGGACCACCCAGACGTAGCCCATCTGGCCGAAGGCGAGGGTGGCCATGATGTAGAAGATGTCGCGGGCGCGGACGGTGGCGAGGCCCACCAGCAGCCCGGCGCCGGCGCCGGCGGCAACGGCGAGGGGAAAGGCCACGGCCGGCGGCCAGCCGGCCAGCACCGTGGCCACGGTGTAGGCGTAGGCGCCGATGCCGACGAAGAGACCGTGGCCCATGGAGACCAGCCGCGGGAAGCCGGCCAGCAGGTCGAGACTCATGGCGGCGATGGCGAACACCGCCATCTCGGCCAGGATCTCGCGTCCGAAATAGTCGCCGGTGCGGGCCCACCAGAGGCCGGCGATCAGGAGCGCGAGGGCCACCGTGGTGCGGAGCGGATCGAACAGGCGGAACACGGCTCAGGCCCTCGCCGGGAACAGGCCCTGGGGGCGCAGCAGCAGCGTCAGGGCGAGGAGGGCGTAGACGACGATGCCGGAGAGCTGGGGCAGCAGCACCTGTCCGAAGGTGTCCACGAAGCCCACCAGCAGCGAACCGGCCACCGCCCCGCGCAGGCTGCCGAGGCCGCCCACCACCACCACGATGAGGGTGGGGATGAGGATCTCGATGCCCATGCCCGGATAGACGGAGAAGATGGGGGCGGCCACCACGCCGGCGAGGGCCGCGAGGGCGCAGCCGAAGCAGAACATGGCGAAGAACAGGCGGTCCACCCGCACCCCCAGCGCCGAGGCCATGGCGGCATTGTCCACCGCCGCCCGGATCATGGCGCCGAGGGCGGTGCGTTCCAGCAGCAGCCACAGTAGCACCAGCGCCACGAGACCGAGGGCGATGACGAACAGCCGGTAGGCGGGATAGACCAGTCCGAACAGCGACACCGAGCCGGCGAGGGCGGGCGGGGCCGAGAACTCGAGGGCGAAATCGCCCCAGATCATGCGCATCACCTCCACCCCGACGAACACCAGTCCCAGGGTGGCCAGCACCTGGGCGAGATGGCCCGCCCGCTGCATGCGCGCGATCATCACCAGGTAGAGGAGGGCGGCGATGGCCGCCACCACCAGCGGCGCGCCCACGAGAGCCGCCCAGAAGCTGCCGGTGATCCGCAACAGGCTCCAGCCCACGAAGGCGCCGAGGGCGTAGAAGGTGCCGTGGGCGAGGTTGACGAAGTTCATGAGGCCGAAGACCACCGTCAGCCCCACCGACAGCACGAACAGCAGCATGGAATACTGCAGCGCGTTGAGGAGCTGCGTCAGCCAGTAGGCCGTCGTCACCGATGACCCCCTCTCCCCGCGGGCCGCGGGACGGGGCGCCCCGTCCCGCGGTGCCGCCGTACGGAAAGCTGGGCGTCAGCCCGCGAGCCGGCAACCGTTGGGGGGATCCTGCTCGTTCTCGTAGGTCTCGAGCAGCTTCTCCACCAGCCGGCCGTCCTCGCCCTTCACGATCTCGTAGATGTAGATGTTCTGGACGATGTTGTTGGTCCTGGGATCGATGCGCCAGGGGCCGCGCGGGCTGGCGAAGGTGGTGGTGCGGGCGGCGTCGACGAACTTCTCCTTGTCGCCGCGGGAGGCGGCCAGCGCCGCCACGATCAGGCGGGCCGCGTCGTAGCCCTGGACGGCGAACTCGGAGGCGACGCGACCGTATTTCTCCTGGAAGGCCTTCTGGAAGCGGGCGTTCTCCGGATTGTCGAGGGTGGTGAGATAGTGGAGGCTGTTGACGGAGCCGAGGGCGGGCTCGCCGATGGCCTCCCGGTAGAGCTGGGAGGTGAGGAAGCCCGCCGCGTACAGCGGCAGCTTGTCCCGAAGCCCGAAGGAGGCGTACTGCTTCATGAAGCCGATGGCCTCGCCGCCGGCGTAGAAGACGAACAGCGCCTCGGCACCGGTGGCCTGCGCCTCGGTGAGGTAGGGGCCGAAGTCCTTGGTCTTGCGGAAGGGCGTGTAGATCTCCTTCAGCACCTTGCCGCCGGCCGCCTCGAAGGCGCCCTTCATGGCCTCCACGTCCTGATGACCGGCGGCGTAGTCCGGGGCCATGGCCACCACCGTCTTCACGCCGATCTCGGCGAGATAGCGCCCCATGGGCCGGGTGATCTGGGCGTTGGAGAAGGAGACGCGGATGATGTAGCGGCTGCACTTCTCGCCGGTGGCGTGGATGTTGCCGGCGTTGGCGACGATCAGCGGCACCCGGGCGGCGTCCACGAAATCGCGCACCGCCGCCAGCACGCCGGAGGAGACCAGCCCCGCCAGCACGTCCACCCTGTCCTGGAGCACCAGTTTCTTGGCCTTGGTGAGGCCCACCGGCGGCTTCACCTCGGTGTCCTCGGGCAGGATCGTGACCGTGTCCTCGCCGAGCTCGCCGCCGTAATGCTCGAGCCCCAGCTCGAAGCCCGCCTGGATCTCCTTGCCCAGGGCGGCGTAGACGCCCGAATAGGGGAGCAGCAGCCCCACCCTGTACTCGCGCGCCGCGGCCGATCCCCCCGCCAGCAGGGCGGCGAGCGCCACCGCCAGGTACCGTTTCCGCATCCCTCGTCTCCCGAACCGTTGGTGTCGTCGTTGTCCGTGGCGGCCCGTGCCGTCACCCGGCCGATAGCACCGGGACGGCCGGGAGCATAGCCGCGGCGTCGCGCCGCATCAAGAAACATATTTCTCTTGCCGCGTCCCCGATGGTGAAAAATAATGCCGGTCGGCGGCGCCGGGACGCCGCCACCGGGTCCGGACCACGTACCGCGAGGGGAGGGGATGCGTTTCTTCGTCCAGCGTCGTCTCGAACAGGGCCGGGCGCAGCCGACCGTCTTCGCCGACCCCGGACGCCGTCTCGCCCGGGCGGAACCGGCCGAGCGGGTCGCGCGCCTCGGCGTCCGCCGCGAGGAGCGGATCGCCCTCCCGCTGCGGGACGCGGTGGACGTTCCGGTGGTCTTCCGGCGCGCGCTCCATGCCGGCATGGTACCGGTGGCCGTCGCCACCCTGCTGCCGCCGGACCGGTGGTGCACCATCCCCGCCGACCGCCACCGGATCGACGCGGAGGGCCGGTATCACCATGCCGGCCGTGCGGAGGACATGTTCGAGGTGAGCGGCATCCGGGTCTCGCCCTGCGAGGTGGAATCGCTCCTCGTGGACCCCGAGACGGTGCCGGAGGCGGCGGTGATCGGTCGCCCCGACGCCGACGGGCCGAGCGAGCCCGAGGCCTTCGTGGTGCCGCGCGAGCGCGGGGCGCCTTCGAGGACGCGGGTCCGGGCGCTGCAGGCCCCGGTGAAGGCGGTGGCGGGGCCCCGGGAGTGTCCGCGCTGGATCGAGTCCGTGGACCGGCTGCCCGAGACCGCCACCGGCGAGATCCAGCGCTTCCGGCTCGGGGAACGCGAACGGACGGACGGGGAGGTGCGGTCGTGATCGAGGCGGGTTCCGGCCGACTGGTGGTGGACGGCTGCGGCATCGAGTACCGGCATCTCGGCCCGTCCCCGGAGCGGGCGCCGACGGTGGTGCTGCTGCACGAGGGCCTGGGTTGTCTCGGTCTGTGGAAGGACTTCCCCGAGCGGCTGCAGGCGGCCACCGGGCTCGGCGTCTTCGCCTTCTCCCGGCCCGGTTACGGTCGCTCCGATCCGGTGCCGCTGCCGCGCCCGCTCGACTTCATGGAGCGGGAGGCGCGGACGTTCCTGCCGCAGCTGCTGGACGCCATCGGCTTCCGCCGCGGCATCCTGCTGGGGCACAGCGACGGCGCCTCGGTGGCCACCGTCCATGCCGGGGCGGTGGGGGACCTGCGGGTGCGGGGACTGGTGCTGCTGGCGCCCCACTTCTTCGTGGAAGAGGTGACCGTCGCCGCCATCGAGGAGACCCGCCGCCGCTACGAGACGGGAGACCTGCGCGCCCGTCTCGCCCGCTGGCACGACCATGTGGACGTGGCCTTCCGCGGCTGGTGCGAGACCTGGCTGGATCCGCGCTTCCGCGACTGGGACCTGCGCGAGTACCTCCCCTACATCCGCGTGCCCATGCTGATCGTGCAGGGATTGGCCGATCCCTACGGCACCCTGGCCCACGCCGAGGCGGCGGAGGCGGAGTCGTACGGCCCCGTGGACGTCCTCGCGCTTGCGGAGACCGGGCACGCGCCCCATCTGGAGCGGCCGGACGAGGTGCTGCGGGCGGTGGCGGACTTCACCGACCGGCTGTTCCGCCTCCACGAGGCCCGCCCCCCGCTCGCCGCCAACCAGGGGGAGGAGTAGGATCTTGCCCAGCGATGCGGCGGCGTGCCCGGCGCGCGCCGGTTCCCTCGACCATCCCCGTCCCGCGCCGCCCTGCGGCGAGCCCGTGGCCCTGATGCCGGGCCTCTGGTGGCTGCGGCTGCGGCTGCCGCTCCGTCTCGATCACGTCAACGCATGGCTGATCGAGGAGGAGGACGGCACCCTCACGGTGATCGACACCGGGTTCGACGACGCCGAGACGCGGGCGGTCTGGCGACGGGTGCTGGAGGGGCCCTTCCGTCACCGCCCGCTCCGGCGGGTGATCGCCACCCACTACCACCCCGACCACATCGGGCTCGCCGGCTGGCTGTGTGGCATCACCGGTGCCGAGCTGTGGGCTGCCCGCAGCGAGTGGCTGATGGCGCGCATGCTGGCCCTGGACACCAGCGCCGAGTTCGACCGTGCCTACGAGCGCTACGACCGGCGGGCGGGCCTGCCGGAGGAGCTGATCCGGGCGCGCCGTGCCGCCGGCAATCTCTGGCGGACCCGGGCCGGGCCGCCGCCCGGCCATCATCGGCGCCTGCGCCATGGCGATCTTCTCGCGGTGGGACCCTTCACCTTCCGGGTGATCGTGGGCGAGGGGCACGCGCCGGAGATGGTGACGCTGGTGGACGAGGCGGCCGGCCTTCTGATCGCCGCCGATCAGATCCTGCCCCGCATCAGCCCGGTGGTGAGCGTGCCGCCGAGCATGCCGGAGGCGGACGTGCTGGCCGACTTCCTCGCCTCCCTCGACCGCTACCGGCCGCTCGCCCCCGATCTCCTGGTGCTGCCCTCCCACGGCCGGCCCTTCCGCGGTCTCCACCGGCGACTGGACGAGCTGGCGGCGCATCACGAGGCCCGCCTCGCCCGCGCCCTCGCCGCCTGCGACCGGCCCCGCACCGTCTACGAGGTGATGCCGGCCCTGTTCGACTTCGCCATCGACCGCAGCCAGCTCGGCTTCGCCCTGGGCGAGACCTACGCCCATCTCCAGCATCTGTGGCGGCGGGGCGAACTGGACCGGGAGCTGGGATCCGACGGCGCCCTCCGCTTCCGCCGCCGCGACCGCACCGGGGACTGAGGGGAACGGCGGCGCTTTTCCCGTCCATCCGCGACCGCTAAAGTGCCGGCGGGATCCGGCCGCGGGGAGCCGCAGGTGCGCCGCTATCTCGCCAACGTGCTGGTGCTGGCGACGGCCCAGGCCCTCTTCTTCGTCGCCAACACCACCATGATCAGCACCTCCTCTCTGGTGGGGCTGCAGTACGCGCCGCTCCCCTGGCTCGCCACCCTGCCGCTGGGGGCCCAGTTCCTGGGCACCATGGTCTCCACCATGCCGGCCTCCTTCTTCATGCAGCGCTTCGGTCGGCGGGCGGGGTTGCAATTGGGGGCCGTCCTCGGTACGGTGGCCGGCCTGCTCATGGCCCTCGCCGTCTACCGGGCCGCCTTCTGGCTGTTCGTCCTCGCCAGCTTCCTCTACGGCGTCTTCGCCGCCACCGCCCAGTACTACCGTTTCTCGGCGGCCGATGCGGCCGAGGTGATGGCGCCCGCCCGCCGCGACGCCTGGCGCGCCCGCGCCATCAGCTGGGTGCTGGCCGGCGGCATCGTCGCCGGCGTGGCCGGCCCCCAGATCGCCCGCGCCACCGCCGAGCTGATCCCGCCCTACGTCTTCCTCGGCAGCTATCTGGTGGTGGCGGCGGTGGGGCTGCTGTCCGTTCTGGTGCTGGCCGGACTCGACATCCCGCGGCCGCCGGCGACGGTGCGGGCGGCCGGCGGCCGCCCCCTCGCCGCCATCGTCCGCACCCCCGGCTTCGTCACCGCCGTGGCGGCGGCGCTGGTGGGCTATGTCACCATGAACCTGCTCATGAGCGCCACGCCCCTCGCCATGATGGCCTGCGGCCACGCCTTCGCCGACACCGCCACGGTGATCCAGGCCCACGTGGTGGGCATGTTCCTGCCCAGCTTCTTCACCGGCCATCTGATCGCCCGCTTCGGGGCGCACCGGGTGATCCTGGCCGGCGTGCTCCTCAATCTCGTCACCGTGGCGGTGGCGGAGGCCGGGGTGGCGGTGACCAACTTCTTCGTCGCCCTGTTCCTGCTCGGCGTCGGCTGGAACTTCATGTTCATCGGCGGCACCACCCTGCTGACCGCCTGCCACGGTCCCGAGGAGAAGGCCAAGGTCCAGGGTCTCAACGATCTGCTGCTGTTCACCGGCGTCACCCTGTCGGCCACCACCTCCGGCATGCTCCACGAGGCGCTGGGCTGGCAGGCCATGAACCTGCTGGCACTGCCGGGGCTGCTGCTGGTGGCGGGGCTGTGCGTGGCGGCCATGCGGCGGGCGGTGCCGGAGCCGGCCACGCCCTGAGTTCAGCCCACGAAGCCGGCGGGATCGAAGGGGGCGAGCAGCCTCTCGATGGCGGGGTCGGCCAGCGGGTGGAAGCGGGGCGTACCGCCGTCCAGCACCAGCACGCCGTCGTCGAAGAGGACGCGCTCGATCCCGACGAGGCGATCACGGCCCAGATCGCCGTCGGCCGGATCCAGATCCTCCAGCCACAGGCGCCGGCCGCGGCCGGTGAGGGCGAAGTCGGCGAAATCCCCCTCCACCACCGCCAAATCGAGGCCGCGCCCGCCCACGAGCCGGTCGTCGCCGGGACCTCCCGCCAGCACGTCGTCGCCGGAGCCGCCCCGCAGGCGGTCGTCGCCGCCGGCGCCCACCAGCAGATCGTCGCCGCGCCCGCCCACCAGGCGATTGCCGAGATGGTTGCCGTGGATGCGATCGTCACCGCGGCCGCCGCGGGCATCCTCGATGGCGCTGCCGAAGGCGATCACGAGATTGGCACGGGCCGGCGTCCCGGCCCCGGGCGCCGCCGGCCCGATGCTGGACCAGGCCCCCTCGCGCAGGTCGATCTCCACCGGCAGCCGCTGATTGCCGGCATCGATGCGGTCGTGGCCCCCCGCGTCCCAGATGGCGCGCAGTTCGGGACGGCGGGGAGAGAGGCGGTAGACGTCGTCGCCGGTCGAGCCGGTGGCGGGCCCGTAGAGGGTCTGGACGGCGGCGATGTCGTAGAGCATGGGTCCCGAGGGTTCCAGCGGCCGTCCCCCCAGCTCCGCCGCATCGGCCGGCGTGTAGGACATGACGGTGTGGCGGCGGTCGTCGAGGCCGCGGGCGAAGACGCCGGCGGCGGTGAAGGGATGGTCGAGGCCGAGGACGTGGCCGAACTCGTGGACCAGGGCGAGACGGCCCAGCTCGCCCGGCGCCAGCCGGTCCAGGAGTCCCGCATCCAGCCACACCTCGGCGCCGCGGATGCGGTCGGCCCCGTCGGGATCGACGACGGTGTAGGCGATGTCGCGGCGCCAGTCGGGGAATTCGGCGACGCCGAGGATCACCTCCGCCGGACCGCGGCGGACCTCCACGAAGTCCACCTCCGCCACCGCCTCCCACGCCGCGGCGGCGGCCCGCGCCGCCGCCCGCAGGGCGGCGGTGGGCCGCGGGCGGGGACCGTCCGGCGCCCAGGCGGCCGGCTCGTCGGGAGCCGCGATCCGCCAGTGGATCACCACCGGCTGCGCCCAGTGGTAGAGGGCGCGCGGCCCGCTCCACAGCAGTGCCTGCACGGCGTGGGCGCGGTCGGGATCCGGCGACGAAACCGGCTCCTCGGCCAGCATGCGGCGCAGCCGGTCGGCGACGGACATGGCGGGACCCTCGCGGATTCGTCGAAAATTCTAGGCGAATCCGCGGCATCCAGCAGGAAAACGGTCTCGGAAAGAGACCGAATCGGCGATCAGTGTGCTCTCCTCCACCCCCGCGTATGTTCCCGGAGTGCGCGAACCCCGACGAGAACCGCCTTGGCAGCGCCGCGGTGGATGGCATAGGTTGAATTCGCCTCGGAAGCGACGGTCCGCCGACACGATCACATCGGGGTTGCATGCAATGCACTGGCTCCGTTCCGCCCAGGTCCATCCCCGCCTCGTGATCCGCCGGGCCACCTCGGCCGACGCGGAGGCCATCGCCCGCGTCTACGTGGACTGCTGGCGGGAGTCCTACGCCGGGCTGCTGCCGGCGGACCATCTGGAGAGCCTTTCCTACGGGCGCTTCGCGCAGCAGTGGCGGTACACGCTCTCGGCCGGCGGCTGGGCCTTCGTGGCGGAAGTGGAAGGAGAGGCGGTGGGCATCGGCAGTGGCGGCCGCGCCCGTGACGGCCGTCTCGCCGAGGGCGAGCTCTATGTCCTCTACGTCCGCCTGGCCCATCAGGGGCGCGGCATCGGCCGCGCCCTGTTCGAGGCCTGCCACTACCGGCTCGCCCTCTCGGGGCTGCGCGGCATGGTGGCCTGGACCCTGGCCGCCGGTCCCGGCCGCCGCTTCTACGAGCACATGGGCGGTGTCCTCGCCGGCGAGAAGTCCCTCGAGATTGCGGGCGTCCCGCTCCGGGAGGTGGCCTACGTCTGGCCCGACTGAGTCTCAGACGACACGCCGGTAGTCGAGCGCCACCTCGCCGATGCGGATGCGCCCCATTACCCATTCGCCGGCGGCGTCGTACCAGACGTCGGCGACGCGCCCGTTCTCGCTCTCGAGCCGATGGCGCACCGCCTCCACCGTCCGCTCGCCCACCGTGACCCGATCCGTCGTCCCCGGTCGGCCCCGCACCCGCACCAGATCACCGTCCCAGGTGTCCAGCAGCCGTTCCTGCCGGACGATGGCCGGGTTCCAGAAGGCGATGTCGGTCATGGCACCGAGGGGGATGGTCCGGACGCCCGCGGGCGTCCGCACGAGGATGGCGTCGCCCTCCGGCGTTCCCACCAGCTCGCGGCGCTCGCGGGTGTTCTCGGCCTCCACCTCGAGGGCGCGCATGAGCCCGCCCCGCCACCACTCCCGCACCCGGTGGCGGTAGCGGTAGAGGGTGAGAAAGGCGAAGCGCACGCGCACGTCGATGGCGGTGCGCACCTCGAACCCCCCGCGCGGATGGGGCAGGAAACGCACCTCGTGTCGGCCCACCCGCTGCGTGCCGGTACGGATCTCGAAGACGAGCCGGCGCTCCGCGCCGACGGCGGCGTCGGGACGGAGGAGGGGAAGGGTGCCGGCGGCACCGGCGGCGACCAGCAGCGCCCGGCGCGTCCAGCCCCGTTTCCTCGTCGCCAGGGCTCCGGATCCGGTCATGGTCGCATCACGCCGTCGGCAGCAGGAAGAACCCTTCACCCGGATCGTCCGGCTCGTCGGTCACCTCCACCCGTGCGACACGGGCGAGGGCCGGTCCCCGATGGCAACGACGGATCATCTCCTCCACCCGCGACCGCGGACCGGCGAAGACCGCCTCCACCGTCCCGTCCCGCCGGTTGCGCACCCAGCCGTCCACCCCCACGGCGGACGCCGTTTCCGAGATCCAGGCGCGGAACCCGACCCCCTGGACGGTGCCGGAGATCCGCACGCGACGGACGACGCGTTCCTCCACCATGTCTCGATCACCCGCACCTCTAGCACATCTTGGATGGGCTGGGAACGCCCGCCGGTCGACCGCGGCGGTGGGCGCCGGCGACGGGATGAAGGAGAGGAGTCGTGCGGATCCTGCTGGTGGAGGACGACGCCGATCTCGCCGACGCGGTGGCCCGCAATCTGGAGCGCAGCGGCTTCACCGTCGACGTGGCGGGCGATCTGGCCGAGGCCGCGGCGTCGGTGGAGACCCGGACCCACGAGGTGGTGGTGCTGGATCTGGGGCTGCCCGACGGTGACGGTCTCGAGCTGATCACGGCCATGCGCCGGCGCGGCGACGCGACGCCGATCCTCGTGCTGACCGCCCGCGACGCGGTGGAGGACCGGGTGCGGGGTCTCGAGGCCGGTGCCGACGACTATCTGGTCAAGCCCTTCGCCCACGCGGAACTGGTGGCCCGCATCCGGGCCCTGCTGCGGCGCCCGCGTGACGATCTCGGCCGCGAGATCCGGGTTGGGCGGCTGGTCTTCCGCCCCGCGAGCGGCGAGTTCCTGGTGGGCGACGAGCCGCTGGTGCTGCCGCGGCGCGAACACATGGCCCTGGAGCTGCTGGTGCGACGGGCCGGACGGGTGGTCTCGCGCGGCGCCCTCGAGGATGCGCTGTGGGGATTCGACGACGAGGTGGAGTCCAACGTGCTGGAGTCCCACGTCTCGCGTCTGCGTCGGCGGCTGCGGGAGCTGGATGCGGGGGTCGAGATCCGGGCGCTGCGGGGCCTCGGTTACATGCTGCGGGAGGTGAAGCCATGAGCGACGCGGCAGCGGGTCGGACACCCTCGCTGCTGCAGCAGATCCTGGTCCGCTTCTTCGCGGTGGTCCTGATCGGGGCGCTGGTGGCCATGGCCAGCTACGTGCTGGTGCGTCCCATCGAGCTCGACTACGAGCTGGAGGAGCTGGCGGCGGAGTTCGAATCCCGCCTTCACGATCTCGGGCGCGAGGGTCGGCGGCGCGTGGTCGAACTGGAGATGGACCGCACGCTGCTCGCCCGCCTCCACGCCATCAACGAGCTCCACCTGCGCCTCGTGGATCCGCGTCGCGGGCACGTGCTGTTCGCCTACGACCACGATGCCGCCGCCGCCGACGTGATGACCTCCATCGTCGACTGGCCGCCGGGCTTCTTCGAGCTGGGCGAACCGGACGTGGTCAGCGAGCCGGAATACGGCTTCATCGACATCATCCGTACCCCCGCCGGCATTCCCGTCAAGTTCGTGGCCCGCCGCGGTCCGCCCACCGCCCACGACTATCTCTACTGGGTCGTGGCCGAGTTCGGCTACGAGCTGCTCCCCATGTTCGTGAGCGTGGTGCTGGTGGGCAGCGCCGCCGCGGCGCTGGCGGTGCGGCGCGCCTTCCGGCCCCTCTCCCGCATCTCGGAACGGGCGGCGGCGATCCATCCCGGTTCCGATGCGAGACTGCCCACCGACGACGTCCCCGCCGAGATCCTGCCGCTGGTGGAGGCCGTCAACCGCGCCCTCGACCGCCTCCAGCTCGCCTTGGAGCGCCAGCGGCGCTTCACCGCCTTCGCCGCCCACGAGCTGCGCACGCCCCTGGCCGCCCTGCGAGCGCGCATCGAGGGGCTCCCCGAGCGGCTGCCGGAGAAACGGGCGCTCGTGGGCACCATCGACCGCATGGCCCATCTCGTGGAACAGCTCCTCGCCGTCGCCCGCCTCGAGAGCGGGCTCCTGGTGCCGGAGGAGGAGCTGGACCTGCGCGATCTGGTGCGCGAGGTGGCCGAGGACTTCGCGCCACTGGCCGCCGAGCGGGAGCGGGATCTGGCGGTGGAGCTGCCGGACCGGCCGGTGCCGGCACGGGTCCATCGCGACTCCCTCACCCGGGCCCTCGTCAATCTCCTCGACAATGCCGTCAAGTTCGCACCGCCCGGCAGCGAGGTGACGATGCGTCTGGAAGAGAACGGCACCGTCGCGGTGCTCGACCGCGGCCCCGGGCTGGACGGCGCCGATCTCGAGGAGCTCTTCCGTCCCTTCGTCCGCCGCCGTCCCCGCGCGGAAGACCCGGGCGGCTCCGGTCTCGGTCTCGCCATCGTACGGGACGTGGCGGAGATCCACGGCGGATGCGCCACGGCACGGCCACGCGAGGGGGGCGGTGCCGTGTTCGAGATACGTATTCCAGTGCGCGGATCCGCCGCGCCCTAGGATTCAAGCTTCACGCAAGCTTCGTGTCATCTGGCTGCAAGCCGTCTCCCCGATATGGGGGGTGCGCGCGACAGCGCCATGTGTCCCAACGGTCATGCGAGACGAGGGAGAACAGGACATGCGTGGGAAGATCCTGATGGCAGCCCTGATGGCGACCGCCTTCGGTGCCACCGCGGCGCTGGCCGGGCCGACCTGCACCGGCAAGGGCGAGAAGCTGCCCGAGGAGAAGGTCCAGAAGATGTACGAGGAGAAGGGCATCCAGATCAAGAAATGGAAGATCTCCTCCGGCGGATGCTACGAGATCTACGGCTACGAGAACGGCGAGAAGGTGGAGATCTACATCGATCCCTGGACCGGAGAGGTGGTGCAGAAGAACGTCGAGTGACGGGACCGGCGGACGGCCCGGGGCCGTCCGCCGCCCCCATCGCCGCGAGATCGACGTACGGTTCCGGGGAGACGATCATGTCCACGAGGATGTTCGACGACAGCCGGCGGGTGCTGCGTGTCCGGGTGTGGGATCCCTTCGTGCGGATCTTCCACTGGACCGTGGTGGGCGGCTGTGTGCTCGCCTACTTCACGGAAGACTGGCGGAGCGTGCACAAGCTCGTCGGCTACCTGGTCCTCACCATGGTGGTGCTGCGGGTGGTCTGGGGCTTCCTCGGCCCGCGCCACGCCCGCTTCGCCGATTTCGTCAAGGGGCCGCGGGAGGTGCTGGCCTACGTCCGGCGCCTGCTGCGCGGCGAGGAGGAGCGCAGCCTCGGTCACAATCCGCTGGGCGGCCTCATGGTGGTGGCGCTGCTCACCACGCTGCTGGTGATCGGCGTCTCCGGCTGGATGATGACCCTCGACATGTTCTGGGGCGAGGACTGGGTGGAGAATCTCCACGCCAGCGCCGTCGACGTGCTGATCGGCCTCGTGGGACTGCACGTGGCCGGGGTGGTGTTCACCAGCCTGCGCGAGAAGGTCAATCTCGTGAAGGCGATGATCACCGGCGTCAAGGAGTTCCCGGCGGAGGACGCGGATCGCGCGCCGGTGGCACCCGCGCGGGGCCCGGCGGCTCAGGCGAACAGCTCGCCCTGAGGACCGGGCTGTCGGAACCGGTCGGTCCTGAGCGGCGGCAACGGGCGATCGAGGCCGAGGCGACGGCAGGCGAGGGCGAAACGTCGCGCCAGCAACTCGGCTTCGACGCCCACACCGTGCATGCGGCGGCCGAAGGCGGCATCCGACAGCCGGCCCCCGCGCAGTGCCGCGAGCCGCGCCAGCACCCGCGCCCGCCGTGCCGGCACGTGGCGCTCCAGCCAGTCCACGAACAGATCCGCCACCGCCCCGGGCAGCCGCAGCAGGATCCAGCCGGCGCCCCGCGCGCCCGCCGTGGCCGCCGCCTCGAGGATGGCCTCCATCTCGTGGTCGTTGAGGGCGGGGATCACGGGCGCCACCATCACGAGGACCGGGATCCCCGCCTCGGCCAGTCCTCGGATGGCGGCGAGCCGCCTGTGGGGGGCTGCCGCCCGCGGTTCCATGCGCCGGGCGAGGGTGGGATCGAGGGTGGTCACCGAGACATTCACCCGCACCAGCCCCTCCCGCGCCATGTCGGCCAGGATGTCCACGTCCCGCAGCACCCCGGCCGACTTGGTGGTGACGGTGACGGGATGGCGGAAGTCGCGCAGGACCTCCAGCACCCGCCGGGTGATGCCGAGACGGCGTTCGGCGGGCTGATAGGGGTCGGTGTCGGCGCCCAGCGCCAGCGGCGCCGGCCGGTAGCCGGGCCGGGAGAGTTCGGCGGCGAGACGCTCGGCGGCGTCGTGTTTGGCGAAGATGCGGGTCTCGAAATCGAGGCCGGCCGAGAGACCGTAGCGCTCGTGGCCGGGCCGGGCGTAGCAGTAGATGCAGCCGTGCTCGCAGCCGCGGTAGGGATTGAGGGAGCGGTCGAAGGGGACGTCGGGCGAACGGTTGCGGGTGATCACCCGCTTCGCCCGCTCCGGCAGGATCTCGGTGGCCGGTGGCGGGTCCGCCGCGCGTTCCGCGAGGGAACCCCAGCCGTCGTCGAAGGGCTCGACGGCACGGCCGTCGTAGCGGTTGACGGGATCGAAGCCGGCTCCGCGTCCCTTCCGCGCGCGCACGCCGCCTCCCCGGCCGCGGCTCCTAGAGCTTGTTCACCGGCACCTTGAGATAGACGTGGCCGTCGTCCTCGGGCGGCGGGAAGTCGCCCGCCCGGATGTTCACCTGGATCGAGGGGATGAGGAGCTTCGGCGTGCCGAGGGTGCGGTCGCGTTCGGTGCGGATGCGCACGAACGTCTCCTCGTCGAGACCGGCGATGTGGATGTTGCGCTCGCGCTCCTCCCGCACCGTGGTCTCCCAGCGCGGCTCGCGGCCACCGGGACGGTAGTCGTGGCACATGAACAGCCGGGTGTCGTCCGGCAGCGTCAGGATGCGCTGGATGGAGCGCCAGAGCTGGCGGGCGTCGCCGCCGGGGAAGTCGGCGCGGGCGGTGCCGCCGTCGGGCATGAACAGGGTGTCGCCGACAAAGGCCACGTCGCCCATCACGTAGGTGCAGCAGGCGGGCGTGTGGCCGGGCGTGTACATCACCCGCGCCTCCAGCGTGCCGATGGTGAAGTGCTCGCCGTCGGCGAACAGATGGTCGAACTGGCTGCCGTCGGTGTTGAAGGTCTTCTCGAGATGGAACACCTCGCGGAAGATCCGCTGCACCTCGGTGATGCGGGCGCCGATGCCCACGCGGCCGCCGAGGCGCCGCTTGAGATAGCGGGCGGCGCTCAGATGATCGGCGTGGGCGTGGGTCTCGAGGATCCAGTCCACCACGAGACCGCGCTCCTCCACGAAGCGGACGATGCGGTCGGCCGAACGGGTGGAGGTGCGGCCGGAGGCGTAGTCGAAGTCCAGCACCGAGTCGACGATGGCGCAATGGTGGCCGTTGGGCTCCACCACCACGTGGGAGACGGTGGCGGTCTCGGGATCGTAGAAGGAGTGGACGGGCACGTGGACGCGTTCGCTCATCTCCGGGGCTCTCCGCGACGGCCGCATATGAGCAATATGTGATAAACCGGTCGTCGGCAAGGGGGTCTCACCGGGCCCGCCGGAACACCGCCATCGGGTCCGGGCCGGCCTCGAAGGCGTGCCGGTGTTCGAGCCGCGGGCCGGCGGTCCGGCCTGCCGCCTCCGGCGCCTCGCGGGTCCGGTGGCGCTCGGGATCGAGGATGCGATCACGGTCGGCGATGCGCGGGGCCGCCAGGGACTCCGGCACCGGATCGTGGACGACGTCGGCCGCCGGATCCGGCGAGACGTCGACGCCCACCTGTTCGCCCCTCCAGCCGCGACGCTCCGGCGCGCGCCGCGGGTCGGCCCGGTCGGGGGCGAGGTCGAGCGGGCGCGCCGGCGGTGGGTCGGGCAGCGGGGCAGGGGCTGCACGGTCGTGCGGCCGGGCGATCGGATCATCGACGATCTTCGCGGGACGTCTCCCTCCGGCCGGCCGAAGGGACGTCGGCGGAACCCGCCGTGCCCGCCTCCTCGACGGGCTCCAGCCACTTGCGATAGATCCAGGCCTCGGTGCCGTCGGCGAAGCGGACCCTCTTCCAGCCCCGCTCCTCGCCCACCACCAGGAGTTCCTCGCCCTTGCGGGCCACCCGCAGCACCGGGAAGCGGTTGCCCGGTCCCTTGCGGGCGTTGACGTGGGCGCGGGCGCGCCAGCGCGCGCCGGCCGACGCCGCCTGCGGGGTTTCGCCCGCTCCGGCGGCCGGCGCCGCCGATGCCGCCGTCGTCGGGGTCTCCTCCGCTCGGCCCTCCGGCGGACCTTCGCCCGGTCCCGCCGTCTCGTCTCCGCCGGCTCCGGTGCGGGTGGCCCGGGCGGCGAGTTCGGGCGCGGGCGGCGGTGGCGGTGCCAGCAGCGCCCGTTTGGCCGCCTCCTCCAGCACGGCGAGGCGACGGGTCGCCTCGGCCACCTCCCGCGGATCGGCCCCGCGCCGGCGCGCCTCCTCCAGATCGTGGCGGGCGCGCTCGAGCTGCCCCAGTTCCATGTAGACCTGGGCGCGACGCAGCCAGGCGAGGGGATGGGAGGGTTCCAGCTCGATGGCCTTGCCCAGATCCTCCAGCGCCTCCTCGTACTTGCCGGCATTCGCCGCGGCCACCGCACGGCGGGTGAGGGCGATGCGGAGGTTGCGGACGGTGATCTCGTCGCCCGGCTCGAGGCCGAGGGCCTCCTGATAGTCGGCGATGGCACGGTCGTAGTCGCCGATGGCGTTGTAGGCGACGCCGCGGTTGTTGTAGACGATGGCGAGGGTGGCGGGATCGAGCTCGCCCGAGACGATCGCCCGGGTGTAGGCCTCGATGGCCGCCTCGTAGCGCTTCTCCCGATACAGCCGTTCGCCCTTCTCCGCCGCCTCCAGCCCTTCGGCCCGCAGCGCCACCGGGACCAGCAGGGCCAGCAGCAGGGCCAGAATCCGCACCGTGCTCCTCACCGGCGATCCCCTCCCTCGCTCGCCGAACCCGCTCCGGACCCGGCCGTCGCGCGGCGGTGGCGGAAACGCTCGCGCAGCACCGGCGCCATCCCCTCGCGCACCTCCTGGCGGCCGCGGGCGACGGCCAGGGCCTCCTCCGGGACGTCGCGGGTGATCACGCTGCCGGCGCCGACGATGGCCCCGCGGCCCACCCGCACCGGTGCCACCAGGGCGCTGTTGGAGCCGACGAAGGCGTCGGCGCCGATGTGCGTGGGATGCTTGGCGACGCCGTCGTAGTTGCAGGTGATGGTGCCGGCGCCGATGTTGGCACCCGCGCCCACCTCGGCGTCGCCCAGATAGCTCAGATGGTTGGCTTTGGCACCGGGGCCGAGACGGGCGTTCTTGAGCTCGACGAAATTGCCCACCTTCGCCCCCTCGGCCACGAGACTGCCGGGGCGGAGACGGGCGAAGGGGCCCACCTCGGCGCCGGCCTCGACCCGCACCCCCTCGAGATGGCTGAAGCTGCGCACCCGGGCCCCGGCCCCGATCCGCACGCCGGGCCCGAACACCACGTAGGGCTCCACCACCGCCCCGGGCGCGATCTCGGTGTCGGCGGCGAGATGGACCGTCTCCGGCGCCGGCATCACCACCCCGGCCGCCAGCAGCTCCGCCCGCCGCCGCCTCTGCCAGCGCCGCTCCAGCTCCACCAGTTCCGCCTGGGCGTTGGCGCCCAGACCCTCCTCGAAGGGCGCTTCCACCAGCGCGGTACCGGATCCCGCCGCCACCGCCCGGGCCACCAGATCGGTGAGGTAGATCTCGCCCTTCTCGGGATGGGGACGGAGGTCCGGCAGCAGCCGCCGCACCACCGCGAGATCGAGGGCCATCACGCCGCCGTTGCAGAGATCGCTCGCGAGGAGCTCGGGCGGGGCGTGGCGCGCCTCCACGATGGCCACCGGCCGCCCCTCGGCATCGAGCCGGATGCGCCCGTAGGCCGCGGGATCCGCGGGGCGGATCGCGAGGAGGGTGACGGCGGCCCCGGCGTCGCGATGGGTCTCCAGCAGCCGCCGCAACGTCGCGGGCCGCAGCAGCGGCGTGTCGCCATAGAGGACCAGCAGCGTGCCCGTCGCCGGCAGGGCCGGGAGGGCCGCCTGCACGGCATGACCGGTGCCGCGCTGTGGTTCCTGCCGCACCACCCGGGCCTCGGGGGCGATCCGCCCCACCGCCTCCGTCACCGCCGCGGCACCGTGTCCCACCACCACCACCAGCCGCGCCGGCGCCAGCGCCCGGGCGGTGGTCAGCACGTGGGCGAGGAGGGGGACGCCGGCCAGCGGATGCAGCACCTTGGGGCGATCGTTGCGCATCCGCGTGCCCTTGCCCGCGGCGAGGACGACGACGGCGAGGTCTCTCATGGCGGTGGAAACCCGGCTCCGGTCGGTGCGACTGGACTTCCCGCGCCAACGTAGCAATTCTCGCCGCGGCAACAAGCGGGCCGGAGGGTGCCGACGTACGAAGGGAAGGCGGCCGTCTTCGATCTGGACGGCACGCTGGTGGACACCCTGCCCGATCTGTGGCGGGTGACCAATGCGGTGCTGGCCGAGGAGGGGCTGGCGCCGCTCGCGCGCGAACAGGTGCGGCGCATGATCGGCGACGGTGTGCGGCGGCTGGTGGAGCGGGCCTTCGCCGCCGCCGGCCGGCCCCTCGCCGACGGCGAACTCGACCGCCTGCACCGGCGTTTCCTGGACCTCTACGAGGCGGACCCCCATCGCGACAGCCGCCTGCCGGAGGGGGTGGTGGAGGCGCTGGTGGCGCTTCGGGACGACGGCTTCCGCCTCGCCGTCTGCACCAACAAGCCGCAGCGACCCAGCCTCGCCATCCTCGAGGCCTTCGACCTCGCCCGCCATTTCGCGCTGGTGGTGGGCGGCGACGTGCTGCCGGTGCGCAAGCCGGATCCGGGGCCGCTGCGCCACGTGCTGGCCCGCCTCGGGGTGGCGCCGGCGCGGGCGGTGATGGTGGGGGATTCGCGCAACGACCGGCTCACCGCCCGGGCCGCCGGCGTGCCCTGCGTGCTGCTGGCCGAGGGCTACGGCGAGCATCGGGCCGAGGAGCTGGCGCCGGAGGCGGTGGTGACGGGCTTCGCCGAAGTGCCGGCGGCGGTGCGGCGGCTGGTGGACGGAGACTGACGGGAGGGGTCGTGCTCGACTTCGAGAAGCCCATCGTCGAGCTCGAGGGCAAGGTGCGCGAGCTGCGCCAGCTCATGGAGAACAACGCCGAGCTGGACCTCGCCGACGAGATCGAGCGGCTGGAGCAGCGGGCGGCGCGCCTCCTCGCGCAGACCTACGCCCGGCTCACCCCTTGGCAGAAGACCCAGGTGGCGCGCCATCCCGACCGCCCCCACACCGGCGACTATGTGGCGGCCCTGATCGAGGACTTCACGCCGTTGGCCGGCGATCGCCTCTACGGCGAGGATCCGGCCATGATCGGCGGGCTCGGCCGCTTCCGCGGCCGTTCGGTGGTGGTGCTGGGTCAGGAGAAGGGGCGCGAGACGGAGGACCGGGTGCGCCACAATTTCGGCATGGCGCGGCCCGAGGGCTACCGCAAGGCCCAGCGGCTGATGCGGCTGGCGGAGCGCTTCGGCCTGCCGGTGCTCACCTTCGTGGACACGCCCGGCGCCCATCCCGGCGTCGGCGCCGAGGAGCGCGGCCAGGCCGAGGCCATCGCCCGCACCATCGAGACCTGTCTGGACCTGCGGGTGCCCGTCGTCGCCACCGTCGTCGGCGAGGGAGGATCGGGCGGCGCCATCGCCATCGCCACCGCCGACCGGGTGCTGATGCTGGAGCACGCCGTCTATTCCGTGATCTCGCCCGAGGGCTGTGCCGCCATCCTCTGGCGTGACGCCGAGAAGGCGCCGGAGGCGGCGGGGGCGCTGCGCCTCACCGCCCAAGACCTCCACGGTTTCGGGCTCGTGGACGAGATCGTGGAGGAGCCGCTGGGCGGGGCCCATCGGGCGCCCCAGACCACCATCGCCCGGGTGGGCGATGCCATCGCCCGCCATCTCGAGGAGCTCACGGAGATCCCCGGCGAGGAACTGCGGGCGGCCCGCCGGCGCCGCTTCCTGGCGATGGGGACCGCGAGCTGAATTCCGGACGGCCCGGCGTCGCGGCCTCCCCGTCGACCGCGGCCCGTCTGCGGCGGACCAGCGCCGGCAGCAGCGCCAGCACGGCGAGGCCCAGCAGCGGCAGGAGGAAGCGGGGCTCCAGGATGACGGCGGGATCCGGCCGCGCGCCGCGCGCCAGCAGCTCGCCGAGGCCGTCCCCGATGGCCACGTACACGAGCCCGGCCGGCAGGATGCCCACGAGGGTGGCGAGGGTGTAGGGCAGCAGCCGCATGCCCAGGAAGGCCGGCACCAGATTGACCAGCCAGAAGGGAAAGATCGGGACCAGCCGCAGGAACAGCAGATAGCTCACGGCGTCGCGGCGGAAGGCCGCTTCCAGCCGCCCCAGCCACGGCCCCGCTCGCCGCCGCAGCGGTTCCGCCAGGAGGCCGCGGGCGGCGAGGAACACCGCCACCGCCCCGAGGGTGGCGCCGAGGGCGCACCACACCAGTCCCCACAGGGTCCCGAAGAGGAAGCCGCCGGTGAGGGTGAGCAGCGTCGCCCCCGGCAGGGAGACCGCCACCGAGAGGGCATAGACCAGGACGAAGACGGCGGGGGCGAGGCGCGGATGGGCCGCCACCAGCGCCCGCAGCCGCCGGTGTTCGGCGGCCAGCGTCTCCGGGTCCAGGAGGGCGGCGAGACCGGAGAGGTGGAGGGCGGCCGCCGCCGTCACCAGCAGGGCGAGGAGCAGCAGGCGGTGCCGGCCGCGGGTCACGGCAACCTCCCCACGAGACGCACCCAGCGCCGCACCCAGGGTCCGAAGACCAGGGGCTCGAAGACGAGGCCGGCGGCGCGCTTCGCCAGCTCGCCGAAGGTGGGGTAGGGCAGCACGGCGCGGGCGAGATCGGCGAGACGCCCGCGGCCGGCCAGGAAGGGGGCGAGGGCGGCATGGATCTCGGCGGCACGGGCACCCACGATCCCCACCCCCAGGAGCCGGCGCCGCCGGTCGACGGCGAGGCGCAGCCGGCCCTCGCCGCATCCCTCGACGAGGGCGCGGTCGTTCTCGGCGAAGGGCAGGTCGACGAAGTGGACGCCGGGGGCCGGCTCCAGTCGTCCCGCCACCACCACCTCCGGATCGGTGTAGACGCTGCGGGGGACCAGCCGGTCGTCCACCCGTGCCGGCAGCCCCAGCAGCGCGTTGCGCAGCACCACCCCGGCCTGCTGGAGCGCGGCGTGGGTGAAGCGGGGCCGGTCGGTGACGTCGCCCACGGCGAACACGCGGCGGTTGGTGGTGCGCAGCCGCGCGTCGGTGCGGATCCCGTCGGGGCCGACGGCGATGCCCGCCGCCTCCAGCCCCAGATCCTCGACGTTGGGGACCCGGCCGGCGGCGAGGAGCAGATGCGAACCGGCGACGGCGGTGCGCTGGCCGTCACGGGCGAGATGGAGGACCGGCCCCGGCGCCACGCGTTCGATGCGGGTGTGCTCCCACAGCTCGACGCCGTCCGCCCGCAGGGCCGCCCGCACCGGCGCCACCAGATCCTCCGGCAGCCGCGGCAGCAGCCGCCGCCGCTGGACCAACGTCACCCGGGCGCCGAGGCGCGCCATGGCTTGGGCCAGCTCGGCCCCCACCGGTCCGCCGCCCACCACCAGCAGATGTTCGGGCCGCCGGTCGAGGCCGAAGAGATCCTCGGCGGTGAGCGCCGGGATCCGGTCGAGACCGGGAAGATGGGGCACCGCCGGCCGCGAGCCGGTGGCCACCACGAAGCGGCGGGCGCGGATGGCGACGCCGTCCGCCACCACCCGGTCGGGGCCGGTGAAGCGGCCATGGCCCCGGATCACCCGCACGCCGAGGGCGGTGAACCGTTCCTCGGAATCCCGGGGGGCGACGGCGGCCACGGCCTCCGCCACCCGCGCACGCACGCGGGCGAAATCCACGCCGTCCGTCGCCACCGTGACCCCGAGGCGGACGACCTCGCGCGCCGCCCGCACCCGCGCGGCGACGGCCAGCAGCGCCTTGGAGGGGACACAGCCGGCGTGGAGACAGTCGCCGCCCATGCGCGCCGCCTCCACCAGCACCACCCGGGCGCCCATGCGGGCGGCGCCGGCGGCCACCGCCAGGCCGCCGGCCCCGGCGCCGAGGATGCAGAGATCGCAGTCCAGCGCTTCCACCACCGGGCGACTCCGCCGGTGCGCGCACCCGCGCGGGTTCCCGTGCCAAGCTAGCGGCGACGCCGGCCGGCACCAACTGACAGGGACGTGAAGGGCGAGGACGGCGGGTGCCGCTTGCCACGCCGCCGCACCCCCGCCATAGCGGGGAAGGCCGATCCGGGGGAAGGGAAGGATCATGGCCGAGCACGGCATCGACCGGAGGGGACTGCTGGCCGCCCTCGCGTCCACCCTGGCCCTGCCCGCGGTGGTGCGGGCCGCGCACGGGATCCCCGTCGACTTCGCGGAGATCCGCCGGCGGGCGCGGGGACAGACCGTCTGGTTCGCCGCCTGGGGCGGCTCGCCCGAGATCAACCGCTACATCCGCTGGGCGGGGGAACGGCTGGCCGAGCGCGACGGCGTGCGGCTGGAACACGTGCGCCTGCGGGACACCGCCGAGGCGGTGGCGCGCATCGTCGGCGAGGTGGAGGCGGGGCGCCGTCACGAGGGCGGCAGCATCGACCTGATCTGGATCAACGGCGAGAACTTCCGCCACCTCAAGGAGCGCGGCCTGCTGTTCGGTCCGCTGCCGCCGCGGATCCCCAACTACCGGCTGGTGGACGTGGAGGGCAATCCCGCGCTCACCCTCGACTTCACCATCCCCACCGAGGGACTGGAGGTGCCCTGGGGCACAGCGCAGTTCGTTTTCCTCCACGACACGGCGCGGGTGCCGGAGGCGCCGGTGGACTGGGCGGCGCTGTTCGCGACGGTGCGGGCGCGGCCCGGCCGCTTCACCTATCCCCAGCCGCCGGACTTCGTGGGCAGCACCTTCCTCAAGCACCTGCTCCATCTGGTGGGCACGCCGCGCGAACGCCTGCTGGCGCCGGTGGACGACGCCACTTTCGCCCGCTTCGGCGGGGCGGTGCTCGAGCGCCTCGACGACCTCCATCCCCACATGTGGCGGAAGGGACGCAGCTTCCCACGCACCCAGGGGCAGCTCCACCAGCTGCTCGCCGACGGCGAAGTGGACTTCTCCATGTCCTTCAATCCGGCCGAGGCATCCAACCTGATCCTGGCGGGGCGGCTGCCGGAGACGGTGCGCACCTTCGTGCCGCGGGAGGGGACCATCGGCAACGCCCATTTCCTGGCCATCCCCGTCAACGCCGATCACAAGGAGGGCGCGCTGGTGGCCATCGACTTCCTCCTCTCGCCCGAGGCGCAGGCGCGCAAGGCCGATCCCGCGGTGTGGGGCGACGGCACGGTCCTGGCCCTCGCCCGGCTGGACGCGGAGGCGCGGGCACGCTTCGCGCGGATCCCCCGTCATCCGGCCACGCTGCCGCCCGAGGCACGGCGGCCGGTGCTGCCGGAACCCCATCCGGACTGGATGGAGCGGCTGGAACGGGCGTGGCTCGAGCGTTACGGCCGCGCGGGCTGACCCCCGTCCTGCCCGCGACGCTCCCGGCGGCGGGCCGGTGGTGGCCGGCGGCGGCGACGGTGGTCCTGGCCTGGCTGCTGGTCCCCTCGACCGCCGATCTCGCCGCCGTGCTGCGCTGGCCGGGCGTGGGCGAGGCGCTGGTCCTCGGCCTCTGGACGGCGGTGGCCTCCACGGCGCTGGCGCGGGCGGCCACCGCCCTGTTGCTGGGACTGGTGGAGACCTCGGCGCCGGGACGACGGGCGGGCATGCTGCTGGCACCGCTGCTGGCGGTCCCGCACGCCGCCTTCGCCGTGGGCCTCGCCTTCCTCCTCGCCCCCTCGGGCTGGCTGGTGCGGCTGGTGGCGGTGCCGCTCCTGGGCCTCGAACGCCCTCCCGACTGGCCGCTTGCCGGCGATCCCTGGGGACTTTCCCTGATCCTCGGCCTCACCCTCAAGGAGATTCCCTTCCTCCTGTTCCTGGGGCTCGCCGCCCGCGCTCGGCTGCGGTTGGCCCCGGCGGTGGCCTGCGCCCGCACCCTCGGCTGCGATGCCTGGACCGCCTACGCGCGGGTGGTGTGGCCGCAGCTCCGTCCCCGTCTCGCCCTGCCGACGCTGGCGGTGCTGGCCTACGGGCTGGGCAACGCCGACATGGCGGCGGTGCTGGGGCCGGATCTGCCCCCCACCTTCGCCGTGCTGGTACTGCGCTGGTTCCTGGATTCCGACCCGGCCCGCCTCGGCCTCGCCCGGGCCGGGGCGGCGCTGCTGCTGGTGCTGGCGCTGCCGGTGCTGGCGGGGTGGTGGGCGCTGGAGCGGCGGGCGGCGGCGGAGGGCGAACGGTCCGGACTGCGGCTGCCGCGGGCGGGCGCGCCGCTGGTACTGCTGGTGGTGGCCCCCCTCGCGGCGCTGGTGGCGTGTGCGCTGGCGCTGTGGACGGTGGCGGGGCCCTGGCCCTTCCCGGCCCTGCTGCCGCGGTGGCTCGATCCGACGCTGGCGCTGCGCCTCGCCGAGGACCTCGCCACCCCCTTCACCACCACCCTCGGCCTCGGCCTCGCCGCCACCCTCCTCGGCCTCCTCCTCGCCCGCCTCGCCCTCGGACGGCGGCACGGCCCGCGGGAGGGCGGCGAACCACCCCTCTGGGTGTTCCTGCCGCTGCTGGTGCCGGAGCCGGTGGCGGCCTTGCTGCTGCAGGGCCCGGTGCTGCGCCTCGGTCTCGACGGCGGGGCCGCGGCGGTGCTGGCCGGCCATCTCCTCTACGTGGTGCCCTACCAGCTGCTGGTGCTGTGGGGGCCGTGGCGACGGCTGCCGCCGGTGCTCTTCGACGCCGCCCGCACCCTGGGCGCACGCTCCTGGCGGCGGCTCCTGGCGGTGGAACTGCCGCTGCTGGGGCCGGTCTATGCGGCGGCGCTGGCGGTGGGCTTCGCCGTCTCCACCGCCCAGTACGCCACCACCCTGTTCCTGGGGGCGGGCCGTGTGCGGACCCTCGCCACCGAGACCCTGGCCTACGCCGCCGCGGGGGATCGGCGCCTCGCCGCCTGCGCCGGTCTGCTGGCGACGCTGCTGCCCCTCGCCGCCTTCCTGCTGGCGGCGGCGACCGGCCAGGGTCCCGTCACTCGGGCAGCGGCGCGAACAGCGCCTCGATCTCCTCCTCGGTGAAGGCGAGGCCGCCCCTGGCGCCGCCGACGATGCCGCGGACCAGGGCCGCCTTCTTCGCCTGCAGCTCCAGCATCCGTTCCTCCACCGTGCCGGCGGCGATGAGCTTGTAGACGAAGACCTTCTTGTCCTGGCCGATGCGGTGGGCGCGGTCGGTGGCCTGCGCCTCCACCGCCGGATTCCACCAGGGATCGTAGTGGATCACCGTATCGGCGGCGGTCAGGGTGAGGCCGGTGCCGCCGGCCTTGAGGCTGACGAGGAAGATGGGCACCTCGCCCTCCTGGAAGCGACGCACCGGCGTCTCGCGGTCGCGGGTGGTGCCGGTGAGGGAGACGTGGGGCAGTCTCCGGCGGCGCAGGCCCTCCTCGATCAGCTTCAGCATCTCCACGAACTGGGAGAAGACGATGACGCGCCGGCCGGTCTCCACCATGTTGGCGAGCATCTCCATGAGGAGCTCGTATTTGGCGGAGGGCGGCGGTGGCGTGCGCCCGTCCCGGTCTTTGAGCAGACGGGGATCGCAGCACACCTGGCGCAGCTTGAGGAGCGCCTCCAAGATGGCGATGTTGGAGCGGGCGAGGCCGCGGGCGCGGATCTCCTCGCGCACCCGCTCGTGGACGGCGAGCCGGACCGCCTCGTAGAGTTCCCGCTGTTCCTCGCCGAGCTCGATCTCGCGCACCACCTCCGTCTTGGGCGGCAGCTCGCGGGCCACCTCCTCCTTGGTCCGGCGCAGCATGAAGGGGCGCACCCGCGCCGCCAGCAGCTCGCGCCGCGCCTCGTCCCCTTCTTTCTCCACGGGATTGCGGAACACCCGCCGGAAGGCCTCGCGGTCGCCCAGGAAGCCGGGCATGACGAAGTGGAAGATGGACCACAGCTCGCCGAGGTGGTTCTCCATGGGCGTGCCGGTGAGCGCCAGCCGCTGGCGGGCGCGGAACTGACAGGCGGTGCGGGCGAGCTTGGTGGAGGGGTTCTTGATGGCCTGGGCCTCGTCCAGCACCACCAGATGCCACTCCCGCGCCAGCAGCACCTCGGCGTCGCGCAGCATCAGCGCGTAGCTGGTGAGGACCACGTCGCTCTCGTCGATGCGCCCGAAGTTCTCGTGGCGGTGCGGTCCGTGCAGCACCAGCAGGCTCAGGTCGGGGGCGAAGCGCCTGAGCTCGCTGCGCCAGGTGGGCACGAGGCTGGTGGGGGCCACCACCAGCACCGGCCGGTCGAGCCGTCCCGCCTCCTTCTCGCGGAGGACGTGGGCCAGGGTCTGCAGCGTCTTGCCGAGGCCCATGTCGTCGGCGAGGACGCCGGAGAGCCCGTGTCCGGCCAGGAACTGCAGCCAGGCGAGTCCCTCTTCCTGATAGGGGCGCAGCTTCGCCCGCAGCCCGCGGGGCGGGGGCACCCGCGGGATCTCCCGCAGACGGGAGAGCCGGCGGGCGATCTCGCGCAGCCGTTCGCCGCCGTGCCACTCGACGGTCCCCGGCGGCAGCTCGCGCTCGAAGGGTTCGAGCTTGGCGGCGGCGGCGCGGGGGAGACGCACCCGCCCGCGCCGGTCCACCTTGCGGGTCGCCAGCAGCTCGAAGAGGGCCTCGACGATCACCCTGAGCCGGCTCGCCGGGATGGGGAGGATGCGGCCGTCCGGCAGTTCCGCGTAGACCGGCTCCTCGCCGGCCGCCTCCAGCGCCTCGGGGGTGAGGGCGTCGGGGGCGCGGCGGAACAGCTCGAGCACCACCGGCAGCAGCGGCACGCGGGTGCCGTCGATCTCGACGGCGAGATCGAACTCGAACCAGTCGGTGCCGGTCTCCACCACCTCCGCCTTCCAGACGGCGGGAGGCTGCACCACGCGGAAGGGATAGCCCTCGGCGAAGGTGATGCGCCAGCCCTCCCGCGTCAGCTCCGGCACCACCCGGTGGTTGAACTCCACCCATTTGAGGGAGACGTCGCCCTCGCCCTCCTCGTCGAAGGTGAAGTCCTGGCGCAGCTCCTCGGCGGCGAAGCGGCCGAGGCCCGCCGGACCCAGCGGCGCGAGACCGGCGCGCTGCAGCCGTTCGAGGGCGGCGCGCTCGAACTCCGTGTCGCGGGGGATCACCAGCAGGCGGTTGTCCACCACGTGGTTGAGCTCGTCGCGCGGGTCGTGCCAGTGGACCAGGAGCCCCCGGTAGTCGAAGGCGAGGCGGGCCAGGGGCACCATCACCGGCTCCTCGGTGCGGTTCCAGCCGCTTCCGCGCACCACGGTGACGTCGGGGGCGTGGAGATGGAGGACCGGCACCGGCCGGATCTCGACGCGCTCGCGGCGGCGCAGCGGCTCCGGCAGCGGCACCTGCTCGCTCACCTGCACCAGCTTCTGGCGGACCACGGTGGCGGCGTCCGGCGGGACCGCGGGCGCCTTGAGGAAGAGGGCGGCGAGATCCTCGGGCACGTCGGTCTCGACGCGCCCCACCTCGCCGGCGGCGGTGTCGATGTACCAGGGACCGCCCAGCGGCACGACGATCACCCCCTCGGCCGCATCCTCGAGCGCGCACACCAGCCGCTGGCGCCCCTCCTCGTCGAAGCGCCAGACGAAGCGGGCGCGCCGCTCCGGGCCGAGGCGCAGCGGCGGATTGGCGGGGCTGCGCCAGAAGCAGCGGCCGGTCTCCACCATGCGCACCAGGGTCTCGGCGTCGGCCCGGCCGCCGAGGCGGCGGGTGGAGGAGGGCACCCCGCCCAGGAGGCGGCCGATCACCAGGTCCTCGAAGGTGGCGAAGGGCGGCGGCTGGTCCCCCACCAGATTGGCGATGGCGAAGGGGATCTCGCGGGTGTAGACGCCGGCGCGCAGGCGGCGGGCACGGAGGGTGGAGACGGCCACCGGCAGGGCGAGCCCCACCTCGCCCCAGGCGCGCTGGGCCGGCTCCAGCACGTAGAGGAGACAGTCGCCGCTCTCGCCGCCGCGCGATTTCAGCGCGCGGGCGCGCTCCACCACCTGGCGGATCCAGCTCTCGAGGTGCTGGTCGAGGGTGGCGGAGACCTCCTCCTCGCGGGGAGCGGCGGCGCGGTCCAGCACCCCCAGCAGCATGGCGGCGGCGTGCTCGCAGTCGGCGACGAAGCAGGTGCAGGTGGCGGAGAGACGGATGCGGCCCCCGCGGCCGTTGGCGATCTTGACCCGGGTGAGATAGGGGGTGCGTCGTCGGCCCCGCACACGCCCGGTGATGGAACGGCCGTCGCGTTCGACGTTGACCTCGACGAGCGCGCCGCTGGAGAGGAGCTCCTCCGCCTTCTCCCACACGCTCGCCGGGAACAGCTTCTCGAGATCGGATCGGTTGAAGGGCAGCATCGCCAGCGACGTCGATTTCGACTCCGGGTTGGTCGACATCACGGTCTTTCGCGACGACGTCACGTCTCCACGGGTCGGGCGCGGAGGAATAATGACGCAGACGCGAAGAACCGGATCGGAATCGCCCGCGGGGCGCGCACCCCGAACGGTGTGGCTACATCATCCGGGACGCGGGGGCAACGGCAAAATCCGTGGTGACGGCCTCCGGGCCGGCGGGAGCGTGCTCGCGCGGCACGGCCCGGAGACGCGTGTGCATGCACGCGACCGCGCATATGAACAGGGGTGCGGTGCGGCGCGAGGGTGCGAAATGTCGCACCGGTCACGACCCATACGCGAGTACCGACGGTGTTGGCCGGCGTGTCGACGCCGGGTCGTAGCCCGGTAGCGACAGTGGGGCATACTCGGAGACGCAGCGAACCGCGGCCGCTTGTTCCCTCCGTATCGACCCGCATAGACTGGCCGGGCACCGGGTGGGATCACGACGACGATGGGCCATTGGGGAGACGCCGACTGCAGTGCCCGGGTCCGGGCCAAGCGCATCATCGTGGCGGCGGCCAAGGATGCGGAGCGGGGGAGACCGTGGACGGTGGCGCGGCTGGAATACGCCATTCTCGAAGCCCTGGAGGCGGAGAAGCGCAGCACGCGCTGGCGGACGGGACGATCGGTGCTGCGGCTGCTCGACCGCATCGCCCTGCGGCTGGCCGATCCGACGCTGGCCGCTGGGGTCGTCCTCGCCCGTGACCGCCTGCGCTCACGTTTGCGTCTGACGTGACGGTCCGGCCGGCGCGTGCCGCGGGCCGCCGGCCAGCTCCGGGATGCCCACCACCTCGCGGATGCGGGTGATCCGCACCCGCGCGCCGACGTCGAGCGCGGCCCGATAGGCGGCCTCGTCGACGAGGCCCACTTCGGCCCGTACCAGAAGCTCGCCGTCGCCGGTCTCCACCGGCACCCAGAGCTGGCGTGTCGCCAGCCGCTTGCCGTGACGGTCGTGGACCATGTCGTAGCATTCGGCGAAGGCCACCTCGCCCCGGCCCAGCCCCTCGTGCTCCAGCCGCGCCAGGGTATCGCGGCAGGACGGCCCGAGGGGGTGGCGGGCGGGATCGTGGGTCCCCACCAACTCGCCCGCCGGCCGGTCCAGCAGCCGGGCGAAGGGCTCCGACAGACCGAGGACCCTGAGCTCGCCGTCCATCAGCACCTGGGGCACCGGCGACTGGGTGACGATGGCCTCCAGGAGACGCCGCCGCACGCCGGTCAGGGTCTCCATCAGCTCCCGCAGCCGGCGCCGGGTCCGGCCGTCGGGAACCTGTCGGCCGGCCTCCCAGCGCGAGAGGGTCGGCTGACTGACGCCCAGGAGCTGGGCCGCCTCCTGCTGGGTCAGCCGCTGCGTCCGGCGGAACGCGCGGACCAGTGTCGCCCAGCTCGTGAATCTCTCCACGCGCACGGCTCCTCGAGCATCCCCCTGAGGGACTACGCGCCGGGCTCTCGACGCCGCCCTACCCCCACGCGACTTTGCATGGTGTGGTCATCCCCCGATGGTTGGGTCATATACGCATACATACGCGTAAATCGAGATGCGGACGGGGCTCCGCTGTCTATAGCAGCGGTGTTCACCTTTTACAAAGAGGTGGCGCCGACAGTCGGGCCGAGCCGGTGATTCCCGCCGGTCCACGCGAAAGGTCTACTCAAGTGACGAAAATCCCGATGGCCCCCGCGACCCCGACCCGCCTCGATCTGGCCGACGCGCTCGGCGCCTCGGCCTGTCTGGTCGACCGCGTCCCCCCGCCGGACGACGATGCCCGCCGGGCGCTCACCGCCGTCCTGCCCGCGGTGCTGCTGGAGTTCTACGCCCGTCTCGGTGCCGTGCCCGAATTCGCCGCCCTCCTCGGCGGCGAACGGCGCATCCGGCGCCTGCGCCAGGAGCAGGAACGGTACTGGCGGCTGCTGCTGGCGGATCCGCTGGCGCCGGCCCGTCTCGCCATCGTCCGCCACGTGGCGGAAGTGCACTGGCGCCTCGCCATCGATCCCGGGGCCATGGCCATGGCCTACGCCTTCATCGCCCGTCGTCTGGTGGAGCGGGCGCCCCTCGAGGAGGGACGGCGCCATGCCGTCGGCCGCTGGCTGTCGGAAGCGGTGGGGGTGGATCTGGCCCTCGCCCTCGAGACCCTCTGGCGGCTGCAGCAGGACGAGGCACGGGCGGTGGAACGGGAGCTGGAGCGCACCGCCACCAGCGATCCCCTCACCGGCCTCGCCAACCGGCGGCTGTTCGTGGCGCGGCTGGAACGGGCGATCCGCCTCCACGAGCGCACCCGACGCCCGGTGGGGCTGCTGCGGCTGGACGTGGACCACTTCAAGACGGTCAACGACGTCTTCGGTCACGACGCCGGCGACCGGGTGCTGGTGGAGGTGGCCCACCGCCTGGCCCGTTCCGTGCGCCAGGTGGACACGGTGGCCCGCGTCGGCGGCGACGAGTTCGCCGTGCTGGTGGAGGAGGGGGCGCACGTGGATCACCTCGCCCGCCTGGGGCGACGCCTCCTCGAGGTCCTGTCCCGACCCGTGGTCCTCGGCCGTCGGCGCCTGCGCATCTCCGTCAGCGTCGGCTTCGCCGTGGTGCCCGATCACGCCGCCACCGCCGAGGGGCTGCTGGCCGCGGCCGACGCCGCTCTCTACGAGGCCAAGCGCGACGGGCGCAACCGCGCGGTGGAGGCGCGGCGGGGCGGTGGCGGCCCGCTCGCCCGCGACTGGCTCGACGAGTTCGCCGCCTCCCTGGGCGACGGTCGCCTGCTGCTGCTCTACCAGCCCCAGGTGTCGCTGGACGACGGACGGCTGCGCGGCTTCGAGGCGCTGGTGCGCTGGGACTATCGTGGCAGCCGTCTCGGACCCGACCGGTTCCTCGACGTGGTGGCGCGCTCGGCCCTGGTCTCCGAGTTCACCGACTGGTCACTGGACCGGGCCGCGGCCTTCGCCGCGCGCCTGCGGCGGGCGCACGGTTTCACGGGCACGGTCGCCGTCAATCTCTGCCATCGTCAGCTGTGTCTGCCGGATCTGGTGGACCGGATCCGGGCGGCGCTCGCCCGCCACCGTCTGCCGCCCGCCATGCTGGAGCTGGAGATCACGGAGGACGTGCTGGTGGAAGAGGGCGATCGGAGCCTCGGTCCGGTGCTGCGGGCACTGGGGGAGCTGGGCGTGCGCCTCGCCCTCGACGACTTCGGGACCGGCTGGGCCTCTCTCTCCTGCCTCGAACGGAGTCCCATCCAGACCCTCAAGATCGACGCCGGCTTCGTCCAGCGGCTCGGTCGCTCGGCCCGCAGCGCCGCCATCGTGCGCGCCGTCTGCCGGCTCGCCCGTGCCATCGAGGCGGAGACGGTGGCCGAGGGCGTCGAACATCCCGCCCAGGCCCGCGAGCTGCGCGGCTTCCGCTGCGGCTTCGCCCAGGGCTATCTCTTCGCCCGTCCGCTCCCCGAGACGGAGGCGTCCGCCTGGGTGACGCGGGCGACCCCCGGTGCCGGACCGGTCTCTGGGGCCGGTCCCACGATGGCGCCGGAGCGCCGCGCGGTCTCCGCCTCCTGACGGTCCCGCACCGGGTCTTCGAATCGGCCCGCGACGCCGCTATCCTCGCCGCGGGCCCGAGGGGAGCGAGAGGTGCAGGGACTGTCGGGGCCGAGCGTGCTGCCCCGCGAGGGGCGGCCGCGGCGGGCGGTGGTGATGCTGCACGGGGTGGGCGCCGACGGGCGGGACCTGATCGGTCTCGCCCCCCAACTGCAGCGGCGGCTGCCGGACTGCGCCTTCCACGCGCCGGACGGGCCCTTTCCCTTCGACATGGCCCCCTTCGGCCGGCAGTGGTTCTCGCTGGGCGACATGTCGCCGACGGCGCTGCTGGCCGGGGTGGAGCGGGCGCGCCCCTATGTGGACGCGTTCCTGGACCAGGTGATGGAACGCTGGGGACTGCGACCGGCGAGCGTGGGGCTCCTGGGCTTCTCCCAGGGCACCATGGTGGCCCTCCACGTGGCGCCGCGCCGGCCGCGGGCGCCGGGCGCGGTGGTGGGCTTCTCGGGCGCCCTGGTGGCGCCGGAACGGCTGGTGGCGGAGGTCCGCAGCCGTCCGCCGGTGCTGCTGGTCCACGGCGACGCCGACGAGGTGGTGCCGGCGGAGATGCTGATGCAGGCGGTCTGGGGCCTGCAGAAGGCGGGGATCCCGGTGCAGTGGCTGCTGCGGCCCGGGCTCGGCCACGGCATCGACCCGGTGGGACTGGAGGCGGCCGCCCGCTTCCTCGCCGACCATCTGGTACCGGTGGACGCCGACTGAGGGGGATGGCGCTACGGGGCCGCCACCGCCGCCGTGGCGGCCTCGCGACGCTCCTCCGAGGGACGCAGGCCGAAGCGGGCCCGATAGCAGCGGGCGAAGTGGGAGACGGTTTCGAAGCCGCAGGCGAAGGCCACCTCCGTCACCGAGAGGGTGCTGCCGCGCAGCAGCCGCCGCGCCCGCTCCAGCCTGAGGTCGAGATAGAAGCGGGCCGGGGAGCGGCCCACGTGCTTCTTGAACAGGCGCTCCAGCTGGCGGGCGGAGAGACCGGTGCGGCGGGCCACCGCGGCGGTGGAGAGGGGGCGCTCCAGATTGCGTTCCATGATCTCCACCGCCCTCACCAGCGCCGGATGGTGGATGCGGTGGCGGAAGGCGGGCGCGAGGCGCTGCGGCTCGTCGGCCTCGCGACCGCGCCCGTAGACGAACTCGTCGGTCACGCGGGCGGCGAGTTCGGGGCCGTGGCGTCGGCGCAGGAGCTCCAGCATCAGGTCGATGGGGGCGGTGCCGCCGGCGCAGGTGAGGCGGTCGCGGTCGATGACGTAGAGGCCCCGCACCACCTCGAGCTGGGGGAAGGCCCGCTCGAAGGCCTCGATGTACTCCCAGTGGACGGTGCAGCGGTAGCCCTCCAGGAGACCCGCCCGCGCCAGCAGGAAGCTGCCGGTGGAGACCGCCGCCATGCGGGCGCCCCTCCGGGCCAGCAGTCTGAGCGCCGCCTCCAGCCGGCGGTCGCGGTGGCGCTCGCCGCCGAGACCGGCGCACACCACCACCAGATCCGGCACCGGATCGACGGCCGGATCCAGCACCTCCGTGAGCACCTGGACCTCGTTGGAGGCGCGCATGGGCCCGCCCCCGAGGGACCAGGTGGTCCAGGCGTACAGTTCGGCCTCGGCGATGCGATTGGCGGCGCGCAGGGGCTCGAGGGTGGAGGCATAGGCCATCAGCGAGAAGCCCGGCACCAGCACGATGGCGATGCGCTCCGGGGGATCCGGCGAGCTCTCCGTCCATGCCGTCACGGCCGTGCTCCCCGCGCTGGGGCTTGACCCGCCTATGCCGGAAGTCCACGCCTGCGACAAGTCCGCCGACGGCGTTCGGGGACCGTGCTGCGACAGGGGAGGTGGGGATGTCGGACGACGGGATCACCATGGCCATCGGCCGCGACTGGCCGGAGGTGCGGGAGGCGCTGGAGCGGCTGTGCGCCCGCTTCGATGCCGCCTACTGGCGGCGGCTGGACGCCGAGCGGGCCTATCCCGCCGAATTCGTGCGGGCGCTGGCGGAGGGCGGCTGGCTCGGCATGCTGATCCCCGAGGCCTACGGCGGCGCCGGTCTGCCGCTCCGGGCGGCGGCGGTGGCGTTGGAGACCGTCCACGCCTGCGGCGGCAATGCCGCCGCCTGCCACGCCCAGATGTACGTCATGGGGACGCTGCTGCGCCACGGCAGCGAGGCCCAGAAGCGGCGTTGGCTGCCGGAGATCGCGGCCGGCCGGGTGCGACTGCAGGCCTTCGGTGTCACCGAGCCGGAGAGCGGCAGCGACACGCCGGCCATCCGCACCCGCGCCGAACGGCGCGGCGACCGCTGGGTGGTGCACGGCAGCAAGATCTTCACCAGCCGCGCCGAGCACTCGGACCTCATGCTGCTGCTGGCCCGCACCACGCCCCTCGAGCGGGTGGCGCGCCGCACCGAGGGCCTCTCGGTGTTCCTCGTGGACCTGCGGGAGGCGCGGGGGCGCGGTCTCGAGATCCGGCCGGTGGAGACCATGATCAACCACCACACCACCCAGGTGTTCATGGACGGGCTGGAGCTGCCGGCGGACGCGCTGGTGGGCCGCGAGGGGGAGGGGTTCCGCCACATCCTCGACGGCATGAACGCCGAACGCATCCTCATCGCCGCCGAATGCGTGGGCGACGCCCGCTGGTTCCTGGCTCGGGCCTCGGCCTATGCCCGCGAGCGCCGGGTCTTCGGCCGCCCCATCGGCCAGAACCAGGGGATCCAGTTCCCGCTGGCCCGGGCGCTGGCCGCCACCGAGGCGGCCGATCTCGCGGTGCGCCGGGCCTGTGCCCTGTTCGACGCGGGCGCCCCCTGCGGCCCCGAGGCCAACATGGCGAAGCTGCTGGCCGCCGACGCCTCCTGGCAGGCCGGGGAGGCGGCGATGCAGACCTTCGGCGGCTATGCCTTTGCCCGCGAGTACGACATCGAGCGCAAGTGGCGGGAGACCCGGCTCTACCGCATCGCCCCGGTCTCCGAGAACCTGATCCTCGCCCATCTCGGCCACCGGGTGCTGGGCCTTCCCAGGAGCTACTGAGCCTCCGCGCCGGCCGTCCCGTCCACCGGATAGGGCGGCCTGTGCCAGCCCCGGGGCGAGAGGGTGAAGACCTCGACGCCGTCCTCCGTCACGCCCACGGTGTGCTCGAACTGGGCGGAGAGGGAGCGGTCGCGGGTGACGGTGGTCCAGCCGTCCTTCAGCACCTTCACCGCCGCCCGGCCGGCGTTGATCATGGGTTCGATGGTGAAGATCATGCCGGGCTCCAGCACCAGCCCGCGGCCCGGGCGGCCGAAGTGGCGCACCTCCGGCGGCTGGTGGAAGGCGCGGCCGACGCCGTGGCCCACGAACTCGCGCACCACCGAGAAGCGATGGCGCTCGGCCAGCGACTGGATGGCGTGCCCCACGTCGCCGAGGGTGGCGCCGGGACGGACGGCGCGGATGCCCGCCCACAGGGCCTCGAAGGTGACCTCCACCAGCCGGCGGCCCTTGACCGGCACCCGCGCCGGGTCGCCGACGTAGAACATGCGGCTGGTGTCGCCGTACCAGCCGTCGAGGATCACCGTCACGTCGATGTTGAGGATGTCCCCCTCGCGCAGGATCTTGTCGTCGCTGGGGATGCCGTGGTTGACCACGTGGTTGACGGAGATGCAGCAGCTCTTGGGAAAGCCCCGATAGCCCAGGGTGGCGGGGAGGGCGCCGTGGTCGCGGATGAAGGCGTCGATGCGGCGGTCCAGCTCGCCGGTGCTGACGCCGGGGCGGACGTGGGGGGTGATGAAGTCGAGGGTCTCGGCGGCCAGCCGTCCCGCCCGCCGCATGGCGGCGAAGTCGTCGGGACCGTGGATGGGCACCGGCTTGCCGGTGCCGCCCACGTCGATCACGGTGCGCGTCTTCTTCATGCCGGCTCCGTCGATCCGCCTCCGGCACGGCGGGGCACCGCGGGGGTCAGGAGACGCCCCTCCGGCGGTTCCTCGCCGCGCAGGATGCGCAGGATGTTGTCGATGCAGACCTCCGTCATGCGGGCGACGGCCTCCTCGCCGAGGCCGGCCACGTGGGGGGTGAGGATCACCCCATCCAGCGACCGCAGCGGGGAGTCGCCAGGAAGCGGCTCCTCCTCGAACACGTCGAGGGCGACGCCGGCGAGCCGCCCCTCCCGCAGCGCCGCCACCAGGGCACGCTCGTCGACGAGGCCGCCCCGCGCCGTGTTCACCAGATAGGCACCGGGACGCATGCGGGAAAGGCGCGCGGCGTTCACGAGATGCCGCGTCGCGGGAGTCAGCGGGGCATGGAGCGAGACCACCTCCGCCTCGGCGAAGAGGGTCTCGAGGTCCACCGGCTCCACGCCCGCCCGTCGCATCTCCGCCGCGGGCACCGCCGGATCGGCGGCCAGCACCCGCATGCCGAAGCCCAGGGCCCGCCGGGCGGTGGCGCGGCCGATGCGCCCGAAGCCCACGAGACCGAGGGTGCGGCCGTGGACACCCGGGTGGAACAGGGTCCCCCAGCCACCGGCCCGCACCCGCCGGTCGTAGGCCGACAGACCCTGGAGGAGGGCGGCGATCAGGGCCATGGCGTGGTCCGCCACCGCCTCGTGATTGGCACCGAAGGTCATGGCGACGGCGACGCCGTGGCGATGCGCGGCCTCCAGATCCACGGTGTCGTAGCCGACACCGAAGCGGGCGATCACCCGGAGCTCCGGGGCCGCCCGCAGCACCCGGGCGGTGTAGGGCTCGATGCCGGCGATGGTGGCCACGGCGCCGGGCAGGGCCCGGATCAGCGCCGCCTCGTCGTAGAAGCGGCCGGTCTCGTTGAAGACCGGGGTGAAGCCGGCTTCGGCGAGGGGCCGCAGGAGGTGGCGTCGCTCGGCCAGCAGCGGCACCGCCACCAGCACCCGCGGCCCGTGCGTCGTCCGCCCGCCGCCCATGTCGCCGCCTCCCTCACATCACCGCCCCGATCTGCCAGGGGACGAATTCGTGGTCGCCCACGCCGAGACGCTCGGACTTGGACGGCTCGCCGGAGGCGAGGGCGAGGATGCGCTCGAAGATCCGCCGGCCCATCTCCTCGACGGTCGTCTCCCCGTCCAGGACGAGACCGGCGTTCAGGTCCATGTCCTCCTCCATCCGCCGGAAGGTGTCGCCGTTGGAGGCGATCTTGAGGGTGGGCGCCGGCTTGGAGCCGAAACAGGAGCCACGGCCGGTGGTGAAGGCCACCACGGTGGCGCCGCTCGCCATCTGGCCGGTGACGGAACAGGGGTCGTAGCCGGGACTGTCCATGAAGACGAGGCCGCGCCGGCGCACGGGCTCGGCATATTCCAGCACGTCCACGAGCGGGGCGGTGCCGGCCTTGGCGACGGCCCCCAGCGACTTCTCAAGGATGGTGGTGAGACCGCCGGCGCGATTGCCCGGGGTGGGGTTGTGGTCCATGGTGCCGCCGTGGCGGGCCACGTACGCCTCCCACCAGCGGATGCGGGCGAGCAGACGCTCGCCCACCTCGCGGGAGACCGCCCGTCGCGCCAGCAGGTGCTCGGCGCCGTAGATCTCCGGGGTCTCCGAGAGGATCACGGTGCCGCCCTGACGCACCAGCAGATCGGCGGCGACGCCGAGGGCGGGATTGGCGGTGACGCCGGACCAGGCATCGGAGCCGCCGCATTGCAGCGCCAGCACCAGTTCCGCCGCCGGCACTTCCTCGCGGCGGGCGCGGCCGGCCTCCGGCAGCATCTCCCGCAGCATGTCGACGGCACGGGCGACGGTGCGGCGGGTGCCGCCGCACTCCTGCATCACCAGGGTGCGCAGGCGCGGTCCCTCCTCGAGCCCCGCCGCCTCCAGCAGGAAGCGGATCTGGGCCACCTCGCAGCCGAGTCCCACCAGCAGCACGCCGGCGAAGTTGGGATGGCGCAGCAGGCCCAGCAGCGTGCGCCGGAGGATGCGGAAGCCCTCGCCGTCGAGGGCGGTGCCGCAGCCACCGGGATGGGCGATGGCGACGATGCCGTCGACGGTGGGGTGGGCCCGGAGCTCGTCCGCGGAAAAGCGTTCGCGCACCATGTGGGCGACGGTGGCGGCGCAGTTGACGGTCGCGATCACGCCCAGCCAGTTGCGGGTGCCCACCCGGCCGTCGGGACGGCGGTAGCCGCGGAAGGTGCGGATCTCGCCGGCCGGCGGCAGGGGCGTGGCCTCGCGGCCGATCTCGGCCTCGCGGGCGAGGTCGCCCGGGGCGAGATTGTGGGTGTGGACATGGTCGCCGGGGAGGATGTCGCGGGTGGCGACGCCGATGATCTGGCCGTATTTGCGCACGGGCGCGCCACGCGGCACGGGCGCCGTCGCCACCTTGTGGCCGGCCGGGACCGCCTCCCGCAGCCGCACCGTCTCGCCGGCCAGCGGATCGCCGGGGAACCCCGCCTCCCGCAGCACCACCACGGGATCTCCCGGCGCCAGCCGGATCACCCGCCGCATCGTCCGCATGGGCCTCCCCCCTGGCTCGGAAGCAGCGTTAGTCGGCCGGCGGCCCGGGGGCAAGCGCCGGGCTTGGAGTCGATTTCAACCTGTGGTAGATCCCTCGGCGTTCACGTCCCGTTAACCTCGATGTGCGAGGGAAATGCGGGAGACGCGACGGAGCGGCGCCATGTCCCCGACCTGGCTGCTGTCGGTGCTGGTGGGCTATGTGGCGGGCGTGACGCTGGCGGCGCTGCTGCTGCCGGAGGCGGCGGGGTGGCCGTGGTGGCGGCTGCTCACCGTCACCGCCGGACTGCTGGCGCTGGCCCTGGCGGCGCTCTTCTGGCACCGCGGCCGGCACCGGGAGGAGGCGCGGCGGATCCCGTCGCCACGGGTGCTGTGGGACGATCTCGTGCGGGCCGTGGACCGGCTGCTGGACCGGGTGCTGCCGCCGGCCGCGGCGCCGACGGCGGTGGGGGTGCCGTCCGCGGCCGCTCCGTCGGCGCGGGGGCTCAGACCGCGGGAGCGTGCCGGCGGTGCGCCGCCGCTGGCGGCGGGACTGTGGCCGGTGGTGCGGCTGCCGCAACGACTCGCCTGCATGGCCTGGCTGCCGGCGGGAGAGACCCGCTCCACCGGGCGCGAACTGGGACGGCTCGTGCGGGCGGTGACCCTCGCCCGCGATCTCGGCTTCGCCAACCGGGCCACGGCCCTGCTGGTGGATCTGGATCCGCTGGTGCTGGCCACCGCCGGCGCCCGCAGCCGGGTGAGCGCCTTCGTGGGGGATCCGTCGCCGCCGGGCTGTACCTTGGTGCCGGTCTTCCCGCTGGGGGCGGACGGAACGCCGGAATCGCTGCCGCTCGATCTGGTGATGGACCTGGCGGCGCCGGAACGGCTGGAGTTCGGCCTCGCCGCCGACGGTCTCGCCGGACTGGAGGTGGAGCGGCTGCGCCGGCTCGGCTTCGCCTGGCTGATGGTGCCGGCCCGCCCCTTCCTCGCGAGCGGCCCCGAGGACGGCATCGACCCGGATCTGATGGCGCGGCTGGAGGCCTGCCGGCGGGCCGGCATCCGTGTGGTGGTGCGGGACCTGGCGAGCGAACGGGAGCTCCTCGAGGTGCTGGACTATCCGGTGGATTTCGCCACCGGGCCGTTGTTCCGGCCGCAGCGGGTTGAACCCGTGCCGCCGCCGGCCGTCGCCCCGCGCCGGGTGGCCTGAGGCGGCCCTCCTCCGCCCGGGAGCGGTACCGCCGCCGGGTGGCGGCGGCTGACGGCGGGACGACCCTTCCCCGCCCGGGGGCGGCACCCCGATGGGTCCGTCACGGATAGGCGCGGTCCGACCGGCCGGACCCACGCGCCCCGGGGCACGGTCGGGACGCCCCGGCGCGATCGCCCCGAGGACCGTCCGGAACCGCTTCGCCGGCTCCGGGCCGCGCACGCGGGCCGGGGTCCCTTCCGGGACGTCGCGAAGGCCCCGGAGGCCCTCGCCCGTGCCCGGGCGGGCCGGCCCCGCCGGCTGGAGGTCGAGCTCCGGAGATCGCCGTCGCCCGTGCAGGGGCGGGCCCGGCTGGAGGGGCCGTCCGATCCGCGAGGGGCCTCGCGTGTCCGCGGGCGGGCGCGGGTGCGCGCGCGATCGCTCCTCACCGGCTTCGCTCGCACGGCGCGTCGGGATCCCGCCGCGGCGACGGGTGGCGGGCGACGGTGTGAGCCCCCGCGGGCGATGCCGACCCGGGCAGCACGCGCCCCGGCGCGGACAGGGCGTCCGTCCGGCCCTCCGGAAGGCGATCGGGGCCCGTCGGATCCGCCGGGAGGGGCGGGACGGCGTCCGCGGGCGCACGCGGATCCGTCCGTCGGGCGACCCCCCGCTCGCGTGCGCGGCATCCCCGACCTCCACGCCGTTGGCGATGTCCGGCCCGAGCGCCGCGGCCGCGGATCGTGGGTAGCCGGCCGGAAGCCTCGACCGGAGACGCGCCGCGGGTCGGCGGGAAGTGGGGGCCGGGACGGTGGAGCCGGTGGGCGGATACGGCCGCCGTGCACCATGGGCGGAGCCGCCGTCGGTCGCTCGTCCGTGCCCGGCCCGCCGCACGGGTGGCGGGGATCCGGGGGCGTGTGCCGGGGCGTCGCGACGAGCCGGAGCGCGGTGAGGCCGGCCGGAAGGACCGGGCGGTCGGGGGCCTTCGGGCCAGGGTCGACGTGATCCCGTGCCCGAGGGGCGACGGCCCCGGTGGGCCGTGGGACCGGCGGCCCGAGCGCTGGTCCGTGGCGGAGCGCGGAAGCCGCCGGCACCGTGTGCGGTGGAAACGCGCCGGGGATGCGGGTCGCGGTGAGGCCGGGGCCGTTGCCGTTGCCGTGCGGATGCCATCCGCGCGCGGGACCGGGGACGGTGGGACGGTGACGCCGTCTCGACGGCGGGGCCGTCGGGACGGCGCGCCTTTCAGGGCTGGGGGTCCGCGTCGAGCCCGAAGTGGGCCGCCCAGCCGGCCCGCGGTGCGATGTCGCCGAACAGCAGGCTCACGAGACCGTGGCCGCCGCCCACGAACACCGGCTCGGGCCCGTCGGCGCCGCCGTCCCCGAAGTCGGAAGGCAGGCCCGCCTCCGGCCCGGAACCGCCGGGCTCCGCACGCTCCTCGGACGCGGCGCCGCCTCCTGCGGGCGCGGGGACATCGTCATCCGCCGGTATCGCCGCCGGAGGGGCCGGGACCTCGCCGGCGGCGGCCCGTCCCCGGCCGTCGTCACCGCCCTCGTCCACCATCGGGGCGCCGTCGCCGGCCCCGCTCCCGCGCCCCGGGAGGTCGTCCGCCGGGACGGGGCTCCCGCCCCGGCCCGTCCCGTCGCGGGGGACACCGTCCACCTCCGGGTCCGCCGGCGGTGACGGGACGTCCTCGGCCCCGGGGGGCGGATCCGCCGTTCCGTCGTCCGGGCGCCACGCGCCGGCCGCGGGATCACCGCCGGTCGCCACGGCATCGTCGCCGGCGGCACGGCTGCCCCCGGATCCGCCCCCCTCGCCGGCGGTGTCGTGGGGCGTGGACGGAGGCGGTGGCGGATGCCCGTCCGGGGCGGATGCGGCATCGCCCGGACCGCCGCGGCCCGATGCGGGGGCCTCTCCCCCGCCCGTGATCGCGCCGCGGTCGTGTCCTTCTTCTTCGGGCGAGGATGCGCTTCCACCGTCGCCCCGAGGCGGGGGTGGAACGGCGAATGCGGCGGGCGTGGGGAAGCCGCCGCTTCCCCCGTTTCCGCCATTTCCCTTCCCGGATCCGCCGTCGTGTCCGGAACCGCCGGACTCGTCCGCGGAGCCGTAGACCACGAACACCGTTCCGGGATCGGTGCCGCCGGGGGGGGCCGGTGCCCCCACCACCAGGTCGTCGAGGCCGTCGCCGTCGATGTCGGCGGGACCGGCGAAGGCGAAGCCGGCATAGGCGTCGGCGGTGGCGCCCAGCAGCCGGCAGCCGGCCTCGTCCGCCTCCAGCGTGGCGAGATCGATCTCGGCGGGCCGGTCGTCGCGCCCCCAAACCAGATAGGCGATGCCCTCGCCGCCGGGGCCGCCGGGATCGCTGTAGCGGGCGCCCACCAGCAGATCGTCGAAGCCGTCGCCGTCCACGTCGCCGGCCGCCGCCACCGCCCGCCCGAGACCTCCGGCCACGTGCCCGCCCGGACCGAGGAGACGCGTGACGGTGCCGGCCGCGGGCGCGGCGAGGTCCACCACCGTCGGCCAGTCCTCGCGCCCGTAGACGAGGAAGGCGCCGCCGCGGCCGGCGTCGTCGAGGGTCCCGTAGCTGCCGACGAGCAGATCGTCGAAGCCGTCGCCGTCCACGTCGCCGGCCGCCGCCACGTGGAAGCCGGCGAAGGCGCCGGCCCGCGGGCCGGCGACGCGGAAGCCGCGGACCCCGTCCAGATCCGCCGGCGCCAGGCTCGCGGGGAATCCGTCCTCACCGCCGAGGACCACCAGCACCTCGCCGGCGTTGGTCCGCCCCAGCGGATCGGCATCGGGCGCGCCCACCGCCACGTCGGCGAAACCGTCGCCGTCGATGTCGCCCAGCAGCGCCACGCTGCGGCCGGACTGATCGAAGCGGCCGCCGCCCTCGATGCGGAAGCCGGAATCCCCGTCGAGGGCGGCGAGATCGCCCGCGGGACCGCCGGCGGCGCCGAAGACCACATAGGAGAGGCCACCGCTGTAGCGGGCGTCGTCCGGCTCGGCGAGGCGGGCGCCGGCCACCAAGTCCTCGAAGCCGTCGCCGTCCACGTCCATGCCGCCGTCGAGGGAACGCCCGAGCTCGTCGCCGGCGGCGAGGCCGTCGAGGCGCAGGGCGGCCGCGTCCCCCACCGATCCGTCGCCGGCCGTCTCCACGTCCACCACGTAGACGGCGCCGCTGTCGGGACCGCCGCCGTCGACGCCGATGGCGCCCACCAGCAGCTCGTCGCGGCCGTCGCCGTCCACGTCGGCGGCGGCGAGGGATGTGCCGAGGCGGTCGCCCGCGGCGTCGCCCACCAGCGTCACGGTGCGGGCCGGCGCGAGGTCGAGGGGACGGCCGGCGAAGCCCGAGAGCACCGTCACCGTCCCGCGACCGCCGGCCGCATCCGGCGCTCCCACCGCCAGATCCACCGCCCCGTCGCCGTCGAAGTCGCCGCGGGCGAGGGCGTGGCCGAAGCGTCCGCCGGGATCGGCGCCGGTCACGAGGGAGCCCGTGCCCCCGTCCAGATGCGCCCGGTCCAGCGGCAGCGGGCAGGCGGGGGCGGCAAGGGGCGTCGTGCGGACCTCCAGCACCAGATCGACGAAGTTGCGGGCGGGACGGTCGTAGGCCCGCGTGTCCAGATCCTCGAAGGCGAGCCACAGCCGTCCGTCCCCGTCCACCGCCCACGCCACGTGTTCGACCCCGTCCGGGTGGAGGCCGTGGCCGGGGCCGCCGTCGGGGTCGGGATCGGTGGCGAACCACAGGCCCCGCGACCAGCTCCGCACGCCGGCGTCGTCCTCGTGGATCAGCCGCACGTCGCCGGCTCCGGTATCGGGCCCGGGCGCGGTGCCGGTGCGCACGTCCACGAGCCGCCAACTCCCCCCGTCGGCGAAATGGACGGTGCCGATGCGGCGGGCACCGTCGGCCACCAGCAGCAGGCCGAAGCGCTCGCCGGGGGCGAGGACGTGGCCGTAGACGTCGGAGAGGGCGACGGAATCGCCTTCCCGCAGCGGGCCGCGGCCGTCGAGATCGCGCGGACGGGCGGGATCGAAGCGGGAATCGCTGGCATCGGACCAGACCGGCCGGAGGTCCACCAAGCGGCCGGATGCGTCCACCCGATAGACGAAGAGGCTGTTGTGCCAGGCGGCGCTCTCGCCGCGGAAGACCAGCACCGCGTCGCCGTCGGCGCCGGTGCGCAGCCGTTCCGCGGGCAGATCGCGGAGCTCACGGAGGTCGAAGCGCCGTCCCGGATCGATGGGCCAGATGTCCTCGCGTCGTGTCACCCGCCCGCTCCCGCACCATCGCCGTGCGGGAGTATATCCCAAGAAAAATCAATCTCAACGTGAGACGCGCCATCGGACGGACGACGCCCCCGCCCGGACCATGCCGGCTCGGGGTGGCGCGTCCGGACGGCCGAGGCGGTCAGCGGCGACGGAAGGCGTAGCCGTAGCGGCGGGTGAAGGCGAAGCGGCGCACCATGGCCTCGGCGATCTCGCTGCCGTCCGGCACGTGCGCCACGGCCTCGCGGCCGTCCATGGCGCGGGCCCAGCCCAGCAGGCGGGCGAGGATGGCGCGGCCGTGGCCGCGGCCGCGGAACATGGGCTGGGTGAAGACGCTGTGGATGATGGCGAGGTCGTCCACCACCACGCAGGCGCCGCCGGCCACCGGGAACTCGCCCTCGAAGGCGACGGCGAGCGCGAGCGGCCGCTTGATGCGCTCGAACATGGCGGCGTATTCCTCGCGCATGGTCTCGTCCCAGTTGGGATCGGCGATGGCGTTCATCACCGCCGCCCGGGGGCGGGTCTCGATCTCGATGGCGGGATCGGCCGGCGGCAGCTCGTCCAGCGGCCGCCACCAGACGGAGGTGGCGCCCACGCGGGCGTAGCCGCGCGCCTCCAGTGCGCCGTCCAGCTCCTCGGGCTCCACCAGATCGGTGATCTGGAAGCGCGGCGTGCGGTCGCGCTCGGCGTACCAGCCCTCCACCCGTTCGATGGCGCGCGCGAGGTCGGCGCCCCGTTCGAAGCGCAGGGTCTTGGCCGCATTGATGCGGGGGATGGAGGCCTCGCCGGCCTGCAGGATCCAGCCGGAGACGTAGAAGGTCTCCCGCGGCGGCCATGCCCACATGCTCGCCCGCTCGGCCCGTTCGATGAACTCGCGGTCCGTACTCATCGACCCGTCTCGACCTCCGCGCCGCTCGCCGTGACTGGTTGGTTCTCCTCCGGGATTCCCGCACCGCATCGCACGCGCCCGGCCCCGCGGAGTCGCTCCGCCCGGCCGCCGCGTTCCTGTTCCGGAGCCCGCGAGGCGGTGCCGCCCGTAAGGTAAGGCGGGGGGACGCGCCGCCAAGTGTCGCTCAGGTCGCGCCCCCGCCGAGCCCGAGGGTGCGGGCGACGGCGGCGAAGACGGCGAGGGCGCGGTCGATCTCCTGCCGTTCGTGGGCCGCCGAGACGCTCGCCCGCAGCAGCGACCGGCGTCCCGGCGTGCCCGGGGGCAGCGCCAGATTGACGTAGACCCCCCGCTCCAGCAGCAGCGTCCAGGCCGCCACCGCCGTCCGTTCGTCCGGCAGCACCACCGCCGCCACCGGCGAGGGCGGTGCCGCCACCTCGAGGCCCAGCGCCCTGAGCCCGGCGTGCAGGTGTTCGGCGTTGGTCCAGAGGCGGCGGCGCAGTTCCGGCTCGGCCTCGATGCGACCGAGGATCCGCCGCACCGAGGCCATGGTGGCCGGACTCGGCGAGGCGGTGAACATGTAGGGGCGGGCGGCGTAACGCAGCAGCGGGAAGCGGGGATGGTCGGAGGCGCCGAAGCCGCCCACCGCCCCCAGGCTCTTGCTGAAGGTGCCGGCCACGAAGTCCACCTCCCGCTCCACGCCCGCGTGTTCGGCGAGGCCGCGGCCGCGGGCGCCGTAGACGCCGAAGGAGTGGGCCTCGTCCACCAGCAGGAAGGCGCCGTGGCGCCGCTTCACCGCCACGAGGTCGGCGAGGGGCGCCACGTCGCCCAGCATGCTGTAGAGGCCCTCCACCACGATCAGCAGCGAGCCCTCCACCTCGCCGAGACGGGCGAGGCGCCGGTCCAGATCCTCGGGATCGTTGTGGCGGAAGCGGATCACGGTGGCGCCGGAGAGCCGGCAGCCGTCGTAGATGCTGGCGTGGGAGTCGGCGTCCACGAGGATGACGTCGCGGGGGCCGGCGAGGCCGGCGATCATGCCGAGATTGGCCTGATAGCCGGTGGTGAAGACGATGCAGTGGCGGCGGTCGAGGAAGCGGGCGAAGTCCTCCTCCAGCTCGCGGTGGAGCGCGTAGGTGCCGTTGGCGATGCGCGAACCGGTGGTGCCGGTGCCGCAGCGCCGCAGCGCCTCCACCCCGGCCTCCACCGCCGCCGGGTCGAAGGTGAGGCCGAGATAGTTGTTGGTGCCGAGGAGGATGGTCTCCCGTCCGTCCACCAGGGCGCGGGTGGGCGAGAGCACCCGCTCGATGCGCAGGCCGAAGGGATCGTGCCCGCCCTCCCCCAGAAGACGCCGGCGGCGGGCCGCGAGGGGCTCGTATTTGGCGAGGATGTCCTTCATCCCTCCCGGGCCTCGAGGCGACGGGCGACCAGCTCCACCAGATCGCCCACGGTGCGGAGATCGGCCAGTTCGTTGAGAGGAATGTCGAGGTCGTAGCGTTCCTCCACCTCCATCACCAGATCCATGGCCGCCGCCGAGTCGATGGCGAGGTCGGCCGCGAGATCGCTCTCCGGGCCGATCTCGCCGGCATCCGGGCACTGGGCGCGGAGCAGGTCGCGCACGGTCTCGAGGATGGCGCTGCGGTCGGTCACGGTCCTTCTCCCGCGAAAAGCCGCTGCGGCCGGCCGGAGGCCCGGTACCAGTCGAGGGTGCGGCGCAGCCCCTCCGCCAGGTCCACCCGCGGCCGCCAGTCGGGAAGATGGCACAGCGCCTGGGGCGCGCACACCCAGTCGGGATGGTAGAGCTGGCCCAGCCGGTCGCGGGGAAGCGGGGGCGCCGTGCCCCGGAGGCGGGCCGCCACCTCGCCGGCGAGGGCCAGCAGCCACGCCAGCGGCCGCGGGATGGGCAGGACCCGTACCGGCCGGCCGGTGACGGTGGTGGCGACGGCGGCGAGCTCGTCCCAGCCCCAGCCGCCGGTACGGCCGTCGTCCGGCTCCAGCACCAGCCCGTCGAGCCCCGGCGCGTCCACCAGCCGCACCAGCAGCTCCGCCAGGTCCTCCACGTAGAGGAGCGAGAAGCGGCCACGGCGGGCGGCCGGCAGCGGCAGCAGGCCGCGGGCGAGGCCCCGGACCAGGTCGAGGGTGGCGCGGTCACCGGGACCGTAGATGGCGGGCGGGCGCACGATCACCAGCTCGAAGGGCCGGCCCACCGCCAGCACCCGCGCCTCCGCCTCCGCCTTGCTGGCGGCGTAGGCGGAGACGTGGGGCTCGCGGGCCGCCAGCGAGGAGACCAGCACGAAGCGCGACACCCGGGCGGCGGCCGCGGCATGGGCGAGACGCTCGCTGCCGTCGGCGTTGACGCGGAAGAAGGTGCGGCGGTCGCGGGCGTGGACGGCGCCGGCCAGGTGCAGCACCACCTCCGCCCCGCGCACCAGACGGGCGAGGGCCGCGTCGTCGTCGAGATCGCCCCGCACCGTCTCCACGCCGAGGGCGGCCAGATCCTCCGCCGGCGTGCGCACCAGCGCCCGCACGCGATGGTCCCGGGCGAGGCGGTGGACGGTGTGGCGGCCGATGAACCCGGTGGCTCCGGTGAGCGCGACGACGGCCATGCCGGACGGGCTCAGGCGGCTTCCACCTCGCGGGCGGGGACGGCTTCCGGCCGCACGGGTGCGGCGTCGTCGAGGTCGACGAGCTCGCCGCGCAGCCAGCGCGCCCGGACGGCGGCCCGCGAGAGCTTGCCGGAGGTGGTGTAGGCGAGGGAGCGGGGCGGCACCAGCGCCACCCGGCAGTCGATGCCGGCGGTGCGCGCCACCGTCCCCCGCACCTCCCGGCGCAGGCGCGCGCGGGCGGCAGGGTCGGCGAGGCGGCATTCCACCACCACCACCACCACCTCCTCGCGGTCCTCGCCGCCGGCGACGGCGAAGGCCGCCACGTCGCCCGCCCGCACCTCGGGAAGGCGCTCCACCGCCCATTCCAGATCCTGCGGCCAGATGTTGCGCCCGCCCACGATGATCAGGTCCTTGGCGCGACCCGTCACCACCAGCTCGCCGTCGACGAGATAGCCGAGGTCGCCGGTGTCCAGCAGCCCGTCCGGCTCGAAGGCGCGGGCGCTGGCGGCGGGATCGCGGAAGTAGCCGCGCATGAGGCTGGGGCCAGCCACGCACACCCGCCCCACGTGGCGTTCCGGCAGCGGCCGGCCCCTCTCGTCGCGGATCTCCACCCGATAGCCGGCAAGCGGCCGGCCGCAGCGGACGAAGTCGCGGACCGGCACGGCGTCGCCCACCCGGGCCGGCACCGCCAGCCGCGCCCGTTCCAACGTCTCGTCACGGCGCACGAGGTCGCAGCGCAGTCCCTCGCCCGGCCGCGCCATGGTGACGGCCAGCGTCGCCTCGGCGAGGCCGTAGCTGGCGAGGAAGGCGCGGGGATCGAAGCCGGCGGGCCGGAACACGCGGGCGAAGCGCTCGAGGACCGCCGGCCGGATCATCTCGCCGCCGAGCCCGGCCACCCGCCAGGCGGAAAGGTCGAAACGCTCCACCCCGCCGGCGCGCTCGGCCCGGCGGGCGGCGAGCTCGTAGCCGAAGGTGGGGGCGTAGGAGATGGTGGCCCGATAGCGGGCGAGGAGTTCGATCCACAGCAGCGGCCGGCGGGCGAAGGCGGTGGGGGCCAGATAGTCCACCGGGATCTGGGCGAGGGTGGGGGTGAGACAGCAGCCCACCAGTCCCATGTCGTGATAGAGGGGCAGCCAGGAAACGCAGCGGTCGCCGGGCCGCAGCCGCAGTCCGTCGCGGGCGATGGCCCGGGCGTTGGCCACGAGCGCCCGCTGGTCCACCAGCACCCCGCGCGGCATGCGGGTGCTGCCGGAACTGTACTGGATGTAGCAGGGCTCGTCGGGGCCGAAGGGGACCGGCCGGCCCCGCGGGGCGAGGGCGGCGATCTCCGCCGGCGCCAACGTCGCCCGCACGGCGGCGCGACGCGCCGCCTCGGCCAGCATGGGCCGGAAGTCGTCGGTGGCCACCGCCAGCGCCGCCCCCGCCGCCCGCATCATGGCGGCGAGCCGGGCGATGTAGGCCTCCCGACCGCCGAGATTGACCGGCAGCGGCAGCGGCACCGGCACGAGACCGGCGTACTGGCAGGCGAAGAAGAGGACGACGAACTCGGGGGTGGTGTCGGCCACCATCGCCACCCGGTCGCCCCGGGCGAGACCGGTGGCGAGGAGCCGCCCCGCCAGATCCCGCGCCCGCTCGGCGAGCTCGGCATAGGCGAGCACGGTCACCAGCCGGCCGCGGCCGTCGTGGAAGCCGAACCCGGTCTCCCCGCGGGCGGCGTATTCCAGACCCTCGACGAGAGTGGCGAAGCCCTCGACGCGGAACGGCAGCCGCTCGTTGCGGCCGGGCAGAGATCGAAGCATCCCCGTCCTTCTCCTCGCGGCGACCGGCCCCGCCGGGGCCGGCTCCCGGACGACGCCGGGCGAATCGTCGCGTCCCCGAGCCTCCACCGCAGAGCTAGCCGGGTGCGTACGCGCAGGCCACTCAAGTCGTGTTGCAGAAGGTTGCAATCGGGAGGTGTCCGGCGGTGGCCGCAGGCCGGCGGACCATGACCGGGAATTCACTTGCCGCCGGGCGGGGCCCGTTCCACACTGCCGCCGTGTGGCGGCGGAGGTTGCCGTGCGGCGTCGCGTCCGGCCCCTGCTCTCGGGCTGTGTGGTGGTCCTGGGTCTCTCCGCCGGGGCCGCGGAGGATCCCGTGGTGGCCACCGTCGACGGCGTGCCGGTGCCGCGCAGCGCCCTGGAGCGGGCCTGGCGCGAGCTGCCCGAGCGCTATCGGCGATTGCCGAAGGAGGCGCTGCTGCGGCCCCTGCTGGAGCGGGTGATCGACGACGAACTGCTGCGCCGCGAGGCCGAGCGCCTCGGTCTCGACCGCGATCCGGCGGTGGCGGCGGAGATCGAACACGCCCGCACGCGGGTGCTGCGCAACGCCCTCCTGGAGCGCATCGTCGCCGCGGCCACGACGGAGGAGGCGTTGCGTGCCCGCTACGCCGAACGCGTCCGCGATCCGGCGGCGAGGGTGGTGGAGCTGCGCGTGCGCCACATCCTGCTTCCGGACGAGGCGACGGCGCGGGCGGTGATCCGGGAGCTGGACGCGGGGGCGGACTTCGCCGAGCTGGCCCGGCGCCGTTCCACCGGTCCCTCGGGGCCGCGTGGCGGCGACCTCGGCTGGGTCCGCCGCGAAGAACTGGTGCCGGAATTCGGCGCCGCCGCCTTCGCCCTCGCGCCCGGCACCCACGGACGCGAACCGGTCCGCACCCGCTTCGGCTGGCACGTGATCCGGGTGGAGGATCGCCGCGAGCTGGTGCCCGACTTCGCCGAGCTCGAGGAGGAGCTGCGCCAGGAGCTCGCCCGCGAGGCCGTGGAGGCGCGGCTCGAGCGACTGCGCGCCGCCGCCCGCATCGAGATCCACGAGAAGGCCCTCGCCGGGCCCCGAGAGGAGGGGACACGGTGACCACCGTCTCGCCCTTCGCACCGGCCAGGTTCCCGGAGCTGCCCGAGGTGGCGGGCGTGGAGCTGGCCGCCGCCGCCGCCGGCATCCGCCATGCCGACCGGCTCGATCTCGCCCTCGTGCGGCTGCCGCCGGAGACCACGGTGGCCGGCGTCTTCACCACCAACCGGGTGGTGGGCCATCCGGTGGTCTGGTGCCGGCGCATCCTTCCCGCCGGTCGCGCCCGGGCGCTGGTGGTCAACGCCGGCAACGCCAACGTCTTCCGTGGCGAGGAGGGGGACGAGGCGGTGCGGCGGACCGCGGCGGCGGCGGCGGCGGCCCTGGGCTGCGCACCGGAGGAGGTGTTCGTCGCCTCCACCGGCGTGATCGGCGAGCGGCTGGCGGTGGAGCGGATCGAGGCGACCCTGCCGGAGCTGGCGGGGGCCCTGCGGCCCGGCGCCTGGGAGCCGGCGGCGCGGGCCATCATGACCACCGACACCTATCCCAAGGGGGCGGCCCGGGCGGTGGAGGTGGGGGGTGCCACCGTGCGCCTCGCCGGCATCGCCAAGGGGGCGGGCATGATCGCCCCCGATCTCGCCACCATGCTGGCCTTCCTCTTCACCGACGCCCGCATCCCCGCACCGCTGCTGCAGCGCCTCCTGGCCGGGGTCGTCCCCGCCACCTTCGGCTCGCTGACCGTCGACGGCGACACCTCCACCTCGGACACGGTGCTGCTCTTCGCCACCGGTCGCCGCGGCCCGCCGCTGGGCGAGGCGGACGGGCCGCTGGTGGCCGCCTTCCGGCAGGCCCTGTTCGAGGTGTGCCGCGAGCTCGCCGTCCAGATCGCCAAGGACGGCGAGGGTATCGGCCGCTTCGTGGAGATCACGGTGGAGGGGGCGGTGGACGAGGCCTCCGCCCGCCGCATCGGCCTCACCGTCGCCAACTCGCCGCTGGTCAAGACCGCCATCGCCGGCGGCGATCCCAACTGGGGACGCATCGTCGCCGCCGTCGGCCGGGCCGGCGAGCCGATCGACGTGGACCGTCTCGCCGTGGCCTTCGGCGGCTACGCGGCGGCGCGCGACGGGCGTGCCGTTCCCCATCTCGACGAGACGCCGCTCCGGAGGCACCTGGAGGGCCGCGAGGTGCGCATCGAGATCCGGGTGGGTGACGGGCCCGGCCGGGCGGTGGTGTGGACCTGCGACCTCACCCACGGCTACGTCGAGGTCAACGCCAGCTACCGGAGCTGAGCGCCCCTCAGGCGGGCGGGTCGCCGGGGTGGCGCGGCAGCGGCACCCGGCGGTGGACGTCCACGCACAGCACCAGGCCGAGACCCAGCAGGCTCGCGAACATGGCGGTGCCGCCGTAGGAGACGAAGGGCAGCGGTACCCCCACCACCGGGAGCAGGCCCGCCACCATGCCCACGTTGATCGTCACGTAGAGCGCGAGATTGACGGCGAGACCGGCGGCGAGAAGGCGCCCGAAGTGGTGTTCGCAGCGGAGGGCGACGGCGAAGGCGATGAAGACCATCGTCGCGTAAAGGGAAAGCAGGAGCACGGCGCCGACGAAGCCGGTCTCCTCGGCGAGGAGCGCGAAGGCGAAGTCGGTCTGCTTTTCCGGCAGGAAATCGAGCTGGGCCTGAGTCCCCCCGAGCAGGCCGCGTCCCCACACACCCCCCGATCCCAGCGCGATGTACGACTGGAGGATGTGATAGCCCGCGCCCAGGGGATCGCGCTCGGGGTCGAGGAAGGTGAGCACCCGTTCGCGCTGATAGTCGCGGAGATTGGCCCAGATCACCGGCAGGGCCGCCGCCACCGCCGCGCCCGCCAGCAGGAACTTCCAGATGCGCACGCCGGCGAGGAACAGGACCGTACCGCCCACCGCCACCAGCATCACCGCCGTGCCGAGATCGGGCTGGCCCAGCACCAGCACCGCCGGCAGACCGATCATGCCCAGGGGGGCGAGCAGCGCCGAGGGCCGTCCCACCTCCTCGATCCGCAGCCCGTGGAAATAGCGGGCCAGCGCCAGCACCAGCGCCACCTTGGTCACTTCCGAGGGCTGCAGACGGACGGGACCGAGATCGAGCCAGCGCTGAGCACCCTTGCTGAGGGTGCCGGCGATGTCCACCGCCATGAGCGCCAGCAGGCAGAGCGCGAACACGGGATAGGCGAAACGGTAGACGAGACGGACGTCCGTGAGGGCGACCGCCAGCATCACGAGGGTGCCGACGGCGAGGCGCACGGCGTGGCGCCAGGCCCAGGGTGCATGGGCGCCGCCGGCAGCGGAATAGAGCACCAGATAGCCCACGAGACCGAGGATCGGGACCAGCAGCACCAGCGCCCAGTTGAGGGCGCGGAGCTTCTCGCCCAGGTCGAGTCGCAGCGGACGGATGCGGGCGTGCGGCGTCATCCCCGGTCCTTCCCGCGGGCGAGGGCGGCGGTGAGCACGCCGGTCTCCGCCGGATCGATCTCGAGGGTCCGGCGCATGATGTCGCGGGCGATGGGCGCGGCCGTCCTGGCCCCGCTGCCGCCGTGTTCCACCACCACCGCCACCACGTAGCGCGGCGCCTCGAAAGGCGCGTAGCAGACGAAGAGGGCGTGATCGCGCTCCTCCCAGGGCTTCTCCTCCCGGTAGGCGCCGGTGAGACGCTCCTTGCGCGTGATCCGGCGGACCTGACTGGTGCCGGTCTTGCCGGCCATGGCGATGCCGGGGAGATCGAGGCGTGATGCCCGGGCGGTGCCGAGACGGCCGTTGACCGTTTCGTACATGCCCCGCAGCACCGCCTCCAGCCCGGCGCGCGGCAGTTCGAGGGAGGGCCAGCTGCGGCCGGTGGGATCCGCCGCCTCGGGGAAGCGGTCGCGCACGAACCAGGGGCGGACCGCCCGCCCGCCGTTGCACAGCCGCGCCGTCATCACCGCGAGCTGGAGCGGTGTCGCCAGCACGAAGCCCTGGCCGATGCCGGCGATCAGCGTCTCGCCCTTCTGCCAGGGACGGCCGAAGCGGCGCCGCTTCCAGGCGCGGGTGGGCATGAGACCGCTCCGTTCGCCCGGCAGATCGACGCCGAAACGCTCGCCGATGCCGAAGCGGCGGGCGGTGGCGGCGAGGGCGTCGATGCCGACACGGCGGGCGAGATCGTAGAAATAGACGTCGCAGGACTGGGCCAGCGCCTGGACCAGGGCGATGCGACCGTGCCCGCCGCGCTTCCAGCAGTGGAAGCGCGTGTTGCCGAGATCCAGGTAGCCGGGACAGAACACCTCGTAGCCCGGGCTCACCAGCCCCGCCTCGAGGGCGGCGATGGCGGTGACCATCTTGAAGGTGGAACCGGGCGGATACTGGCCCTGGATGCACTTGTCCACCAGCGGATGGAGGGGATTGCCCACCAGCTGGCGCCAGGTGCGGGCGTCGATGCCGTTGGTGAAGGGGCGCGGATCGTAGCCGGGAATCGAGGCGGAGGCCAGCACCGCGCCGGTGACGGCATCCAGCACCACCGCCGCGGCCGCCCGCTCGCGGGCGAGACGGTCGAAGCAGAAACGCTGCAGCTCGAGGTCGAGGCTGATCTCCAGATCCTCGCCGGCCTCGCCCTCGTCGCGCGAGATGGCCCGGATCTCGCGACCGACGGCGTTGACCTCCACCTCCACCCGGCCGGCGCGGCCGCGCAGACGGCGGTCGTAGGTGCGCTCGAGACCGGTCTTGCCGATGCGGAACTCGGGCAGGCGCAGGAGCGGATCCGGGTCGCGCCGCAGGTCCTCCTTGGCCACCGGCCCCACATAGCCGAGGATGTGGGCGAGCACGGGGCCGTGGGGATAGTCGCGCAGCAGCGCCGATTCCAGGAGCAGACCCGGCAGCTCCGGCAGATGGACGGCGATGCGGGCGAGCTCCTCCCAGGAGAGATCGTCGCGGATGGTGACGGGGACGAAGGGACGACGGGCGAGGGCCTGGCGGCGCACCTCCGCCAGCCGGCGCGGCGGCAGCGGGAGAATGCGGGCGAGGCGGGCGAGGGTCGTGTCGAGATCGGGCGCCCGCTCGCGCACCAGCCGCACCCGGTAGGTGGGCACGTTGACGGCGAGGGGCCGACCGCGGCGGTCGAAGATGCGGCCCCGCGGCGGGGCGAGGAAGCGGATGGCCACCCGGTTGTCGCGGGCGAGCTCGGCATAGCGGGCCCCGTCGCGCACCTGGAGCTGCCACAGTCGCACCACCAGGGCGCCGAAGGCGGCGAGCTGCGCCGCGCCCACCACCACCGCCCGGCGGGTGAAGAGCTTCGCCCTATCGAGATCCGGTCGCATGGCGGATCCGTCCCACCCACCGCTCCAGCGGCGCCAGCAGCGGTCCCATGAGCGGCTGCACCGAGACCGTGATCAGATACTCGCCCAGCAGCGGGCCGAGGGGGCGCGCCTCGAGACCGTGCCACAGCCCCACCACGCTCCAGCGCACGCCCTCGAAGACGGCGAGGAAGAGGGCGAAGGCCCCCCACAGCAGCAGCGGCGGCTGGGCGAGCAGGACGCGTTCGCGGCCGTGGACGAGGGCGGCGGCGGCCAGCAGGGCGAGGCCGGTGGTCCCCAGCGGCAGACCGCCCGCGGCGTCCAGCACCAGCCCCACCAGCAGGAAGGAGAGGGGGGTGAACAGATCCGGCCGCCGCAGCGCCCAGTGGAAGGTCACCATCGGGGTCGCCAGGGGAAACAGGCTGTGGGGTGCGGCATCCGGCAGCGGCGCCAGGTCCACCAGCACCGCGGCGAGGGCGCTGACCATGGGGAGCTGCCGGCGCGCCAGACGGGCGAGGGTGGTGCGGGCGCCGATCATGTCCCGGCCTCCGGGGCCGCGGCGGGGGCGGGGACGGCGACGGGCGGGGCCGGCTGGGCATCGGCGGGCGGTGGCGGCAGCGGCCGCCAGTCCAGCACCACCACGTGATCGAGGCGGCTCCAGTCGGCGTAGGGACGCACCTCCACCCCGCGCTCGCCCACCGCCACCACCTCGCCCACCGGCAGCCCCGGCGGGAACAGGCCGCCGGCGCCGCTGGTGAGCACCCGGTCGCCCACCTCGACCCGCGGCTCCAGCGGCAGGAAGCGCAGGCCGGGATGGGGGCCGTTGTTCCCCTCGAGGATGGCGTGGTCGCCGGAGGGTTCCACCACCACCGGAATGCGGGAGGCGGAGTCCAGCAGCAGCAGGATGCGGGCGCTCCAGCGTCCCACCGCCACCACCCGGCCCACGAGGCCGTGGTCGTCCATCACCGGCATGCCCACGCGGATGCCGCGCTCGCTGCCGGCGTCGACGAGGCGGGTGTGGGCGAAGGCGGAACCGGGGTCCGCCACCACCCGGGCGGCGGTGCGGCGCATGGGCATGGGCACCGTGGGCATGGCCAGCATGCGCCGGAGCGCCTGATTCTCCACCGACAGACGGATGGCCTCGCGCCGCCATTCCAGCAGCCGCCGGTTCTCCGCCTCCAGCCGGCGGTTCTCGCGCCACACCGCCACGATCTCCCCGACCGTCTCGCCCAGCCGGCCGACGGCGGCAAGGGGCAGGCGGACGGCATCGAGCACCAGCGCGGCGGCATCGCCGGCGCGGGCCTGGACGAAGCGGACCAGGGCGATGTCGAGCTTGGCCGCCACCAGCAGCACGGCACACAGCACCGCCCCGGAGAGGATGGCGAAGCGGCGGAGGACGCGGCGCAGCAGCAGCCACCACAGACGCAGGCGGCGCTGCCACAGCAGCCGGCGGATGTCCTCGGAGGTGGGGCTACGCGCCGCGGCTCGTGCCACCGAACCTACCTCCCCGACCGGGACTCCCGCGGACCCATGCGCGCACCGAGGCCACGGCCGGGCCTCAGAAGGCCGGCTCGAGCACGTGTTCGAAGGTCTTCATCTCCTCGAGACAGCGGCCGGTGCCGAGGGCCACGCAGGTGAGGGGCTCGTCGGCGAGGCTCACCGGCAGGCCGGTGGCGTGGCGCAGCACGTGGTCGAGGTTCTTGAGGAGCGCACCGCCGCCGGTGAGCACGATGCCCTTGTCGACGATGTCGGCGGAGAGCTCGGGGGCGGTGTGTTCGAGGGCCACCTTCACCGCCTCGACGATGGCGTTGACCGGTTCGGCCAGGGCCTCGGCCACCTGGCGCTGGGTGATGGTGATCTCCTTGGGCACGCCGTTCATGAGATCGCGTCCCTTGATCTCCATCACCTCGCCGACGCCGTCCTCGGGCAGACAGGCGGAACCGATCTGCCGCTTGATGCGCTCGGCGGTGGCCTCGCCGATGAGGAGATTGTGGTTGCGGCGGACGTAGTTGATGATGGCCTCGTCCATCTTGTTGCCGCCGACGCGGATGGAGCGGGCGTAGACGATGCCGCCCAGCGAGAGCACCGCCACCTCGGTGGTGCCGCCGCCGATGTCCACCACCATGGAGCCGGTGGGCTCCGTCACCGGCAGACCGGCGCCGATGGCGGCGGCCATGGGCTCCTCGATGAGGAAGACGCGGCGGGCGCCGGCCGCCTCCGCGCTCTCCTGGATGGCGCGGCGCTCGACGGCGGTGGAGCCGGAGGGGACGCAGATCACCACCCGCGGGCTGGCGAAGCCGCGGCGGGCGTGAACCCGGCGGATGAAGTGCTTGATCATCTCCTCCGCCACCTCGAAGTCGGCGATGACACCGTCCCGCAGCGGCCGGATGGCTTCGATGTTGCCCGGCGTCTTGCCGACCATCTGCTTGGCCTCGTTGCCCACGGCCAGCACGTGCTTGCGCCCGCGGCTGCTGGCGATGGCCACCACCGACGGCTCGTTGAGCACGATGCCCCGGTTCTTCACGTAGATGAGGGTGTTGGCGGTGCCGAGATCGATGGCGAGGTCGGTGGAGAACAGGCCGAGAAGACGTGACAGCATGGCCGGCACACCCGCGTAGGCAGTCGTTCCCGCGGACCGGAGCCGGCATCGGCCCCGCCCGGATCTCCTCTATCGCGCGAGCCGGGCCCGCGCCAGTCGCCTCCTTCCGAGATAGGTCACGTCACACGCCCGTCAGCACCGGGCCTCGGGCGGCGAGGGCGGCGAGTTCGGCGGCCAGTTCGCGGGCGCGCAGCAGCCGTTCGCGGGGATCGCGGGTCTCCATCCGCACCACCAGCCGATGATCCGGCCGCACCTTCATGCGGCCGCCGGACTCGGCGATGCGGCGCACCAGCCGCTCCGGCCGCGGGAAGCGATCCTCGTGGAAGGCCACCACGAGACCGCGGGGGCCGGCATCCAGCCGCGCCACGTGGGCGCGGCGACAGAGCTGCTTGATGGCGACGAGGTCCAGCAGCTGGCGGGTCTCCTCCGGCAGCGGGCCGAAGCGGTCCACCAGCTCGGCGGCGAAGGCGTCCAGCTCCTCCGGCGTCTCGAGGGCGGCGAGGCGGCGGTAGAGGCGCAGCCGCAGGTCGAGATCCGGCACGTAGGCCTCGGGCAGCAGGGCGGCGGCGTCGATGGAGATCTGCGGGGTGAAGCGTGACTCGGCCGGGCGCGCGCCCTCGGCGGCCCGCAGCTCCTCGACGGCCTCCTCCAGCATGCGGTTGTAGAGTTCGAACCCCACCTCGCGGATGTGGCCGCTCTGTTCGGCTCCCAGCAGATTGCCGGCGCCGCGGATGTCGAGGTCGTAGGCGGCGAGCTGGAAGCCGGCGCCGAGTCCCGTGAGCGACTGCAGCACCTCCAGCCGTCGGCGGGCGGGGCCGTCGAGGATGCGACCGGCCGGCCAGGTGAAATAGGCATAGCCCCGCACCCTGGCGCGGCCGATGCGTCCCCGGAGCTGGTGGAGCTGGGCGAGGCCGAAGCGGTCGGCGCGGTGGACCACCAGCGTGTTGGCGGTGGGGATGTCGAGGCCGTTCTCGACGATGTCGGTGGCCACCAGCACGTCCACCCGCCGCTGGTCGAAGGCGGCCATCACCCGTTCCAGTTCCCGGGCCGGCATGCGGCCGTGGGCCACCGCCACCCTGACCTGCGGCACCAGCTCGCGCACCCGCGCCGCCACCCGCTCGAGATCGGAGATGTGGGGGCAGACGTAGAAGGTCTGCCCGCCCCGATGGTACTCGCGCAGGATCGCCTCCCGCACCACCAGCGGATCGAAGGGCATCACGAAGGTGCGGACCGCCAGCCGGTCCACCGGCGGCGTGGCGATCACCGACAGGTCCTTGAGCCCGCCCAGCGCCATGTGGAGGGTGCGGGGAATGGGCGTGGCCGTCAGGGTGAGCACGTGGACCCGGGCCCGCAGCTTCTTGAGCCGCTCCTTGTGGGCGACGCCGAAGCGCTGCTCCTCGTCGATCACCAGCAGACCCAGGTCGGCGAAGCGCACGTCGGCCGACAGCAGCGCATGGGTGCCGACGACGATGTCGATCTCGCCCCGCGCCAGGGCTTCCCGGACGCGGCGGGCCTCCCGCGGGGCGGTGAGACGGGAGAGCTCGGCGATGCGCACCGGCAGGCCGGCGAAGCGCTCGCGGAAGACGCGGGCGTGCTGGCGGGCGAGGAGGGTGGTGGGGCACAGCACCGCCACCTGGGCGCCGGCCGTGGCCACCACGAAGGCCGCCCGCAGCGCCACCTCCGTCTTGCCGAAGCCCACGTCGCCGCACACCAGCCGGTCCATGGGCCGACCCGAGGCGAGATCCTCCAGCACCGCCTCGATGGCGCGGGCCTGGTCCTCCGTCTCCTCGTAGGGGAAACGGGCCACGAACTCCTCGTAGAGGCCCTCGGGCAGGGTGAAGCGCGGCGCGCGTTCGAGCCGGCGGGCGGCGGCGACGCGCACCAGCTCCTCCGCCATCTCGCGGATGCGCTTCTTGGCGCGGGCCTTGCGCTGCTGCCAGGAGGCACCGCCCAGCCGGTCGAGCGGGACCTCCTCGCCGCGACCGTAGCGGCTCACGAGATCCAGATTCTCCACCGGCACGTAGAGGCGATCGCCGCCGGCGTATTCGATCTCGAGGCAGTCGTGGGGCGCGCCCGCCACGTCCAGGGTGGCGAGGCCGCGGAAGCGGCCGATGCCGTGGTCGGCATGGACCACGAGATCGCCCGGCTCCAGCAGCGAGAGGTCGAGGACGCCCGCGCGTCCCCGCCTGGACCGCCGCCTGGGCCGGCCGATGTGCTCGCCCAGGATGTCGGCCTCGGTGAGGAGGTGGAGGCCGAGGTCCGGCGCCTCCAGACCGTGATCCATCGGCAGGGCGGCGAAGCCCACCTGCCCCGGCTCCAGCTCGGCGAGACGGGAAACGGTACGAGTGCCGCCGAGACCGTGGTCGGCGAGGAGCTGGCGCAGGCGCTCCGCCGCCCCCTCGCCGGACGCCGTCACCACCGGCCGGAGGCCGCGCCGGCGCTGCGCCTCCAGATGGGCCGCCACCTCCGCGAACAGACCGCCGTCGCGGGCGTGGCGCTCGGCGGCGAAGTCCCGGGCCGGGCGCACCTCCAGCGCCACCACCCGGCCGCCGCCGGTGCCGGTGGGGCGCTCGAAGGGGCTCAGCAGGAAGCGTTCGAGACCGGCGAGGCGACGGGCCAGCTCGTGCTCGTCGAGATAGAGGCTCTCCGGCGGCACCGGCCGGTAGGGCGCGCCGGCACCGAAGCTGCCGTCGGCGGCATCCGGCGCCCGCCGGGCCTCGTAGTGCTCGCCCACCTGGGCGAGGCGGGCCCGCATGGCCTCCGGCACCGGCTCGTCGAGGGCGAGCAGCGTGCCCGACGGCAGCAGATCGAAGAGGGTCTCGAGCCGCTCGTAGAAGAGGGGCAGCCAGTGCTCCATGCCCGGCCACGGCCGGCCCGCCGCCACCGCCTCGAAGAGGGGATCGTCGGTGACGGCGCCGAACTGGCGGAGGAAGCGGTCACGGAAGCGTCCGATGGTCTCCTCCTCCAGCAGCACCTCGCTCACCGGCCCCACCACCGCCCGCCGCAGCCGCCCCTCGCTGCGCTGGCTCTCGGGATCGAAGGCGCGCAGGCTCTCGATCACCTCGCCGAAGAAGTCCACCCGCACCGGCCGCTTCGCGCCCATGGGCCAGACGTCCACGAGGCCGCCGCGGACGGCGTATTCGCCCGGTTCCGTCACCGTCGCGCCGCGGCGATGGCCGGTCCGCTCCAGATGTCTCACCAGCGCCTCGCGGCCCAGCCGGCGCTCCGGCCGCAGCTCCAGCACCGCCGCGCGCGCCACTTCCCGCGGCACCGTGCGCTGGACCAGGGCGTTGGCGGTGGTCAGCAGCAGCCGCGGCCCCCGCGCCTCCATCGCCAGTCGCCGGAGCGTGGCGAGACGCTCGGCCATGAGCGTGCCCTGCGGCGAGACGCGGTCGTAGGGCAGGCAGTCCCAGGCGGGATAGCGGAGGATGGGGACGGGACAGTCGAGGAAGCGCAGGAGCCGCGCCATCCGATCCAGCCGTTCGGCGTCGCGGGCCACGTGGACCAGCAGCGGCGGCCGGCGCTCGGCGAGGAGACGGAGCAGGAAGGCGGCGTCCGCCCCCTCGCGGGCGCGGACGACGAGGGTCTCCGGCGGTGCGGCGGTGCTCTCCGCGGTGGCCGCCGCGGCGACGGACGGCGGGGCCTCGGCACTCATCGGGCAGCGGGGTCGAAGCGTCGCAGCAGGGCCATGACCTCGTTGTCGTGGCGGGCCGGCACCGGCCGGCGCCCGGACACCCAGGCGAGGATGTCCGCGTCCGCCTCCTCCAGCAGCGCCTCGAACTGGTCGAGCCGGCGCGCGTCGAAGCCGGCAAGATGGCGCGCGGCGAAGCGGCCCAGCAGGATGTCGCACTCGAGACAGCCGCGATAGCGGCTGCGGTGGAGCAGGCGTTTCCGCCGGAGGCTCGTCTCGGACTCGGTCATGGCCATATCTCCGCGCGGTAGAGATGGCACGGGCCGCTTTCTTGTCGAGTGGCCGGGACGCGACACCGACGGACGGGGCCGCCGGCTGGTTCGCCCCGCTGGAGACGCTGGACGGGGTCGGCCCCGCGCTCGCCCGCCGCCTCGCCCGGGTGCTGGGCGTGGCGCGGCCGTGTCTCCGCGATCTCCTCTTCCACCTGCCCCGCGAGGTGCGGGCGGTGGAACCCCGCGGGCGGCTCCTTCCGGAGGACCTCGGCCGCGAGGTGGTGGTGGAGGTGGAGATCCTGCGCCACCGTGCCGTCCGCGGTCGGGCGCCGCTGCGCATCGAGGCGCGCACCGCCGACGGTCCCCTCGATCTGGTGTTCTTCCGGGCCCGCCGGCCGCTCGTCGCGAGGACCTATCCGCCGGGCCGGCGGCTGTACGTGGCGGGCCGCCTCGTGCGGTTCCGGGGGCGGCTCGAGATCCACCATCCGCGGCCGGCCGCCGCCGAGGTGGCGGCGGGACGGCGGGTGGTGTGGCCGCTGGCGGCGGAGATCGGCGCCGGTCGCTTCCGCGGACTGGTGGAGGCGGCGCTGGCCAGGGTGCCGGAGCCGCCGGAGTGGCACGAGCCGGCCCTGGTCCGGCGGCTCGCCCTGCCGGGCTTCCGCGCGGCCCTGGCCCGGCTGCAGCGCGGCGACGAACCGCCGGATCCCGACGCCCCGGCCCGCCGCCGCCTCGCCCTCGACGAGCTCTTCGCCCTCCAGCTCGCCCTCGCCCTGGTGCGGCGGACGCGGGCCGAGGAGAGGGCCCCCGCGCTGGTGGGCGACGGCCGGCTGGTGCGGGCGCTGCTGGAGCGTCTCCCCCACGCCCCCACCCGCGCCCAGCGGCGCGCCTTCGCCGAGATCCGCGCCGATCTCGCCCGCCCGCGGCCGATGATGCGGCTGCTGCAGGGCGACGTGGGCAGCGGCAAGACGCTGGTGGCGCTGCTGGCCATGCTGGTGGCGGTAGAGGCGGGCCATCAGGCGGTGCTCATGGCCCCCACCGACGTGCTGGCCCGTCAGCACGCCGCCACCCTCGCCCGTCTCCTCGCCCCCCTCGGGCTCGAGGTGGGGCTGCTCACCGGCCGCGACCCGGCCCCGGTGCGGCGGCGGACGCTGGCGGCCCTGGCCGGGGGGCGGCTCCGCCTCTGCGTCGGCACCCACGCCCTCTTCCAGCGGGAGGTGGAGATCCCCCGTCTCGCGCTCGCGGTGGTGGACGAACAGCACCGGTTCGGCGTCGCCCAGCGCCTCGCGCTGGTGGCCAAGGGGCCGGGCGCACATCTGCTGATGCTCACCGCCACTCCCATCCCCCGCACCCGGCTCCTCTGCTGGTACGGCGACATCGACGTCTCGCGGCTGGACGAGAGGCCGCCGGGGCGGGCGCCGGTGACGACGCGGGTGGTCTCGGAACGGCGACGGGACGAGGTGGTGGCGGCGGTGGGCCGGGCGCTCGCCCGCGGCGAGCGGGGCTACTGGATCTGTCCGGCGGTGGCGCCGGCGGAGGCCGGTGACATCGCCGCCGCCGAGACCCGCTTCGCGGAGCTGCGGGCACGCTTCGGCGAGGTGGTGGGGATGGTCCACGGCGCTCTCGCGCCGACGGCGCGGGAGCGGGCCCTGCGCGCCTTCGCCGCCGGTCGGCTGCGGCTGCTGGTGGCCACCACGGTGGTGGAGGTGGGCGTGGACGTGCCGGAGGCCGCCTTCATGGTGGTGGAGCAGGCCCAGCGCTTCGGCCTCGCCCAGCTCCACCAGCTCCGCGGTCGGGTGGGACGGGGCACGCGCCCGGGCATCTGCCTGCTCCTCCACACGCCACCCCTCTCCGCCACGGCCCGCCGGCGGCTCGCCCTCCTGCGCACCTGCGACGACGGCTTCCGCATCGCCGAGGAGGACCTGGCCCTGCGCGGGCCCGGCGAGGTGCTGGGAGTCCAGCAGAGCGGCATGCCGCGGCTGCGCTTCGCCGATCTCCATCACCATCGCGATCTGCTGGCCGAGGCGGCGGCGGAAGCGCGGCGCGCGGTGACGGCGGGGCCCCTCGTGCCCTCACGACGGCTGCTTCTGGAACTGTTCGACCACGACGGGGCGCGGGACCTCCTGCGCGCCGGCTGAATCCGGCTCCGTCATGGTCTCCGGCACCACGATGCCGCCGGAGATCACCAGCTTCATGCCGTCCTCGATGGACATGGAGAGGGGAATCACGTCGCGCCTCGGCACGAACAGCAGGAAGCCCGAGGTGGGATTGGGCGTGGTGGGCAGGAACACGTTGACCAGTTCGAGCTCGGGCCGGATCCCGGCGATCTCGCCGCGGGTGGGACCGGTGACGAAGGCGATGCACCAGATGCCGCGGCGGGGATATTCGATCAGCACCACCTCGCGGAAGGAGCGGGAGGAGCTGGAGAGCACCGTCTCGAAGATCTGCTTGAGGGTGCCGTAGATGCTCCGCACCACCGGCATGCGCCGCAGCACCTGCTCGCCGAGGCGCATGAGGCTGTGGCCCACGTAGCTGGCGGTGAACCAGCCCACCGCCACCAGCACCCCCAGCATCAGCAGGAAGCCGATGCCGGGCAGGCTGAAGGGGAGGTAGGTGTTGGGATTGTAGCGGGCCGGGATGAAGGCGGCGGCCCACTCGTCGAAGAAGTCGACGATCTGCCAGACGATGTAGAAGGTGATGCCCACCGGCGCCGTCACCACGATGCCGGCGAGGAGATAGTTGCGCAGACGCGCCAGCAACCGCCGCCACCAGCGGCGCGGCGCCTGCGACCACAGCAGCGGCTCGGCCCGGTCCGTCTTCTCGGGTCTTTCGGGTGCGGCGCTCACCGGCCGGCTCGATCCCTCCCGTGCGCCGCTCTCACCATAGCGTGAGCGGACGCCACGTCCAGCACGGGACGCACGCGAACCACGGGTGCGGGAGATTTGGCTGGGGGACCTGGATTCGAACCAGGACTACTCGGTCCAGAGCCGAGCGTTCTACCGTTAAACTATCCCCCATCCCGGCCTGCCCGGAGCAATAGGGAGCGCTCCCGGCGGCGTCAAGGGCCGCCGCGCGCCGCCGCCCTACCGGCGCCCGCCCGCCGCCCTATAATCCGGCCGGGTGCCGGGACCTCTGGTGGGGACGCCGGCGGCGCGCGTCGGGGAGGAGGGGAGATGAGCGAGCTGCGCGCGGTGAGCCTCGACGACAAATACCGCCTCGAGCGGGGGGCGGCGCTGATGACCGGCATCCAGGCGCTGGTGCGTCTGCCCCTGGACCAGATCCGGCGGGACCGCGCCCGCGGCTGGCACACCGCCGGCTACGTCACCGGCTATCGCGGCTCGCCCCTCGGCACCTACGATCTCCAGCTCCAGCGGGCACGGGCGCTCCTGGAGGAACACCGGGTGGTCCACCAGCCGGCGGTGAACGAGGAACTGGCCGCCACCGCCTGCCAGGGCACCCAGCAGGTGGCCCTCTTCGGCGAGCAGAAGTACGACGGCGTCTTCGCCATCTGGTACGGCAAGGGGCCGGGCGTGGACCGCTCCGGCGACGCCATCCGCCACGGCAATCTCTTCGGCACCCACCCCAGAGGCGGCGTGCTGCTGTTGCTGGGCGACGACCATCTCTGCGAGAGCAGCACCACCGCCCACCAGTCGGAATACGCCATGGTGGATGCCATGGTGCCGGTGCTGAACCCGGCGGGGGTGCAGGAGATCCTGGAATTCGGCCTCCTGGGCATCGCCATGTCGCGCTTCTCCGGCGCCTGGGTGGCCCTCAAGTGCGTCCACGACACCGTCGAGAGCACCGCGGTGGTGGCGGTGGATCCGGCGCACCCCGCCATCCGCGAGCCGGAGGACTGGACGCCGCCGGAGGACGGGCTCCACATCCGCTGGCCCGACCACGGCATCGGGCCCTCCATGGCCCTCGCCCAAGAACGCCGGCTCCACCGTCACAAACTGGAGGCGGTGCGCGCCTTCGCCCGCGCCAACGCCCTCGACCGCATCGTGATCGAACCCGAGGAGCCGCGGCTGCTGCTGGTCACCACCGGCAAGTCCTATCTCGACGTGATCGCCGCCCTCGATCTCCTGGAGCTCGACTTCGCGAGGGCGGCGCGGCTGGGGCTCAGGCTCTACAAGGTGGGGCTCGTCTTCCCGCTGGAGCCGCGGGGGCTGGAGCGGGCGGTGGCCGGCGTCGGGCGGGTGCTGGTGGTGGAGGAGAAGCGCCCGCTGATCGAGGACCAGATGCGCACCCTCCTCTACGACGCCCCCCTCCGTCCACTGATCGAGGGCAAGCGGGACCGTTTCGGCGCCGAACTGTTCCCCTCCTACGGGGCCCTGGCCATCGATCGCATCGCCGCCGAGCTGGGGCGACGGCTCGGCGAGCTCGCCGGCGACGAGGCGCTGGTCCGCCGGGCCGAGGCCCTCGCCGCCCGCGCCGGGGCGGCCGCCCGCCGGACACCGCCGGTGGTGCGCCTGCCCTGGTTCTGCCCCGGCTGTCCCCACAACACCTCCACCCGCGTGCCCGAGGGATCGCGGGCCCTGGCCGGTATCGGCTGCCATTTCATGGCCCAGTGGATGGATCGCGACACCGCCACCTTCACCCAGATGGGCGGGGAGGGCGCCTCCTGGATCGGCCAGGCCCCCTTCGTCCACCGCGAGCACGTGTTCCAGAACGTGGGCGACGGCACCTTCTACCATTCGGGCTCGCTGGCGGTGCGGGCGGCGGTGGCCGCCGGCTGCAACGTCACCTTCAAGATCCTCTACAACGACGCCGTCGCCATGACCGGCGGCCAGAAGATGGAGGTGGGCAATCTCACGGTCCCCCAGCTGGTCCGCCTGCTGGTGGCGGAGGGAGTGCGGGAGGTGGCGGTGGTCACCGACGACCCGCACAAATATCCCATCGGCACCGAATGGCCGCGGGGGGTGCGCGTCCATCCGCGCGAGGAGCTGGACGCGGTGCAGGAGCGATTCCGCCGCACCCCCGGGGTCACCGCCATCGTCTACGACCAGACCTGCGCCGCCGAGAAACGTCGACGCCGCAAGCGCGGCGAATATCCGGACCCGCCGGTGCGGGTGTTCGTCAACGAGGAGGTGTGCGAGGGCTGCGGCGACTGCGGGCTGGTCTCCAACTGCGTTGCCATCCTGCCGTCCGAGACCCCCTTCGGCACCAAGCGGCGGATCGACCAGTCGGCCTGCAACAAGGACTACCGCTGTCTCGACGGCTTCTGCCCCAGTTTCGTGACGGTGGTGGGCGGCCGTCCCAGGCGCGCGCCCATGGCGGCGAGCGAGCGGCTGGAGCGGCTGCCGGAGCCGGTGCCGCCGCCGCTGGTGCGACCGTGGGGCGTGGTGGTCGCCGGCATCGGCGGCACCGGCGTGGTGACGGTGGCGGCGATCCTGGCCATGGCCGCCCATCTCGAGGGCAAGGGCGCGGCGGGTCTCGACATGATCGGCCTCGCCCAGAAGGGCGGCGCGGTGGTCTCCTTCCTCAAGATCGGCCCCGACATGGCCACCATCGGCGCGCCGCGGGTGGCGCCGGGTTCGGCCGATCTGCTGCTGGGCTGCGATCTGGTGGTGAGCGCGGGGCCGGTGGCCCTGCCCACCCTCGCCCGCGGCCGCACCCGGGCGGTGGTGGACGCCGCCGAGATCCCCACCGGCACCTTCACCCGCGATCCCGACTTCCGCCTGCCCGGTGCGCGGCTCCGCCGGACCCTGGAGGAGGCGGTGGGGGCGGAGGCGGTGGATTTCCTCGACGCCACCGGTCTCGCGCGACGGCTCCTGGGCGATGCCATCGGCGCCAATCTGCTGCTGGTGGGTTACGCCTGCCAGAAGGGGCTTCTGCCCCTCTCCCCGGCCGCCGTCGAGCGGGCCATCGAGCTCAACGGCGTGGCGGTGGAGATGAACCGCCGGGCCTTCCGCTTCGGCCGTCTCGCCGCCCTCGATCCCGGGGAGGTCCGGCGCCTCGCCGGCATCGAGGGCGGGGTACCGGCGGAGGCGGAGACGCTGGATGCGCGGATCGCCCGCTGGACGGCCCGCCTCGAGGCCTGGCAGGACCGGGCCTGGGCCGAGCGCTATCGTGCCTTCGTCGCCCGGGTGGGGGAGGTGGAGCGCAGCCGGGTACCGGGACGGGACGATCTCGCCCGGGCGGTGGCGGACGCCCTCGGGCGGCTCATGAGTTACAAGGACGAGTACGAGGTGGCCCGACTGTTCACCGATGGCCGCTTCGAGGCGGCGCTTGCGCGCGAGTTCGAGGGCATCACGCGCATCGAGTATCATCTGGCGCCGCCGCTGCTGGCGCGCCGCGATCCCCGCACCGGCCATCTCCGCAAGGCCCGCTACGGGCCCTGGATGCGCCACGTCTTCCGGCTGGTGGCACGCCTGCGCCGGTTGCGCGGCACGCCCCTCGATCCCTTCGGCTGGACCCGCGAGCGGCGCACCGAACGGGCGCTCATAGAGGAGTACCGGGCCCAGGTGGAACGACTCCTCGCCGGTCTCTCGCCCGCCAATCACGCCCTCGCGGTGGAGATCGCCTCGCTGGCCGGGCGGGTGCGGGGCTTCGGCCACGTCAAGGAACGCGCCATCGCCGACTGGCGCGCCCGCAGTGCGGCCCTTCTCGCCCGCTTCGAGGGACGGGCCGAGCCGCTCGCGGCCGCCGCCGAGTGACGTCCGCCGGATCCCGGTGTTCCCGATCCGGCCCGTTCCGGCGGCCGTCTTCACCCTTTCTTCACACATTCGTGCTCTCTGGAGCGCATCCGCTCGCCGGTGACGCAAGCCTCCTGCAAGCTTCGCACCCTATGGAAGGGAGCGGGACACGGAGCGTGGACGAGGGATGCGGGATTTCGACGCGCGCGCAGAGGACGACCTCGCGGAGGTGCGACCGGCCGTTCTGGCCGACGCCGACAGTGAACGTCAGCGCTATCGTCTGCGGTCGGTCCAGCTCCGGGCCGCCCGCCGCGCCTTCATGGCGCGCCATCTCGATGCCGGCCGGGTGGCGTGCCTGGTGCGCGGACCGGGCGCGCGGCCGCGCATCGGCGACTACGTGCTGGCGCGGGTGCTGGAGATCGGCCGCCATCGCCGTCTCGAAACGGAGACGGGCCGACGGGCCGATCTCCAGCCGGGCGACGAGGTGATCCTGGTCTACGGCGCCCGCTACGCGCCCGATCAGTTCCGCGGCGAGGTCCCGTCCCGTCTCGGCGCCTGCCATCTGCTGGCGGCGGGCGGCCTCGCCGGCCGCTGCATCGCCCGCCACGCCGGCGTCCGGGCGCCCACCCGCATCGCGCCCCTGGGCCTTCTCGCCGACGAGACGGGGCGGGTGTGGAACACCCGCGACACGGCGCCCCTCGCCGGTGCGGATTCCCGGCTGCCGGACGGACCGCGACCGCTGGCGGTGGCGGTCGCCGGCACCGCCATGAACGCCGGCAAGACCACCACCGCGGCGGCACTGGTGCGGGGCTGGCGCCGCCTCGGTCTCGCGGTGGGGGCCATCAAGGCCAGCGGGACGGCCAGCGCCGGCGACCGTTTCGCCTATCTGGACGCCGGTGCCGAGGTGGTGCTGGATCCGAGCGATCACGGCCTGCCCTCCACCGCCGACGTCCCCTGGCCCCGCCAGTGGGAGACGGTACGGGTGCTGGTGGCCGAGGCCATCCGCCGCGGCGTCGAGCGCCTGGTGGTGGAAGTGGCCGACGGTTTCCTGTTCGAGGACAGCGCCCGGCTGGTGGAGGAGCTGTGCCGAGCGGGCCTAGTGCGGGGGCTCCTGCTGGCCGCCGCCGACGCCGCCGGCGCGCTCGCCGGCCGGGCCTGGGCGCGGGAGCGCGGACTGCCCCTCCTCGCCGTCTCCGGGGCCCTCACCCTCTCGCCCCTCGCCGTGGAGGAGTGCCGCCACCATCTCGACCTGCCGGTGGTGCCACCCGCCCGGCTCGAGGAAACCGCCTGGCTTCCCGACGATGCCCTGGTCGCTGCCTGAACCCCTGCCCCCCCTTGCGGCCGGCGACGGTCGTCGCCGGCTGGCGCGGCTGGTGACGGCCGGCGTGGTCCAGGCCGTCCTCGGGGTGGTCGCCGTCCGCCTGGTGCGGGACGGCTTCGACCGGGCGGTGGCCGCGGACGGCACCGCGGGCCTGATGCCGCTCGGGGCGGGCCTCGCCGTCGCCGCCGGCCTCGCCGCCTGGCTGCGACGCTTCGAGCGCATCGAGGCCGAACGCTTCGCCCAGGGCTACGTCCATCTGTTGCGGGAACGGGTGATCGGCCGTCTCTTCCGGCTCGATCCGCTGCGGGTGACCGGCGGTCGCGTCGGCACCGTGCTGGTGCGCACCAGCTCCGATCTCTCGGCCATCGGCAACTGGCTGCGGCGCGGGGTGGCGCGGGCGGTGGTCAACGCCGTGGCCATCGGCGGCACCCTGCTGGTGCTGGCGGTGCTGGATCCGCTGCTGGCGGCGGTGGCGGCGCTGGCGGTCGGCGTGGTGGCACTGGCGAGCCATCTGGAGGGACGCGACGTGGCCGAGGCCAGCCGTCGCCTGCGGCGCCGGCGCGGGCGCTTCGCCGCCCTCTTCCACGACCGTCTGCAGGGACTCGTGACCGTCGAGGCCTTCGCCCACGAGCGGGGGGAGGCCCGCCGCCTCGCCCGCGCCAGCCGGGCGCTGGCCGCCGCCGCCATCGCGCGCGCCCGCAGCCTCGCCGGGCTCGCCGCGGTGGGGGAGGCGGGCGCGCTGGCCAGCCCCGCGGTGGTGGTGCTGGTCGGGGGCCTGGCCGTGCGCGAGGGATGGAGCACCCCCGGGACGGTGGTGGCGGGGATGCTGCTGGTGGGGCTGCTGGCGCCGCGGGTCCGGGAGCTGACCCGGCTTCGCGGTCGCCAGGCCGAGGCACGGGTCGCCTTCGAGAAGGTGGCGGCGCTGCTCACGGCGCCGGCGGTGCGCCGGCGCGGGCGCGCGGAACTGCCGCCGGGCCGGGGACGGCTGGTGGTCCGGGACCTCGCCCTGGGCGACCGTCTCGCCGGCATCGACTTCGTCGCCGAGCCCGGCAGCCGCGTGCGCCTCACCGGTCCCAGCGGCGCTGGCAAGACCACGCTGCTGCTGGTGATGGCCGGCGTCCTGCGCCCCGACCGCGGCCGGGTGGAGATCGACGGCGTGCGGGTCCACGCCCTGCGGCCGCGCGCCCGGCGCCGGGCCGTGGCGGCCGCCGGTGAGGCCTTCCCCCTGCTCGCCGGGACCCTGCGCGAGAACCTGCTCTACGGCCGTGACGACCCCGTCGACGAGACGCGCGTGCTGGCGCTCCTGGAGGAGCTGGGGCTCGGAGCGCGCATCCGCCACGCGGGCGGCCTCGATGCACCCGTGGCCCAGGGCGGCCGCAACTTCTCGGCCGGCGAGCGGCTGCGCCTCGGCCTCGCCCGGGCGCTGCTGGCGGAACCGCGGGTGCTCCTGGTGGACGAGCCCGAGGCCGGTCTCGACGACGCCGCCCGCGAGGCGGTGCGGCGGGTGCTCGCGGCCTTTCCCGGCACGCTGGTGACGGCGACCCACGAGATTTCGGAAGGGGAACCCGTCGATCTGGAGATCCGGCTCGAGGGTGGCCGCGCGGTGGGGCGGCCGGCCTCGGCCGGGCTCGTGGTGTTTCCGGGACATGCGATGTGAAAGGAGTACGGTCGATGGATCGGATCGAGAGGATCGCCGGTCGTGACGACCACCCGCCCTACTGGCTGGCGGGTGCGGCGGACGATCCCGCCTCTCCGCTGCTGGTCGCGGTGCACGGCATCTCCCGCAACGCCGAGGCGCATGCGCGGGCGTTCCACGAGACGGCGCGGCGCTGCGGCTGGACGGTGATGGCGCCGCTGTTCGACGCCACCCGTTATCCGGACTATCAGCGGCTCGGGCGCCGCGGCCGGCGGGCCGATCTGGGCCTCCTCGCCGCCCTCGCCGATCTCGAGGCGCGTCGCGGGCGGCCGGTGCGGCGCTTCTCCCTCTTCGGCTTCTCCGGCGGCGCCCAGTTCGCCCACCGCTTCGCCCTCGCCTGGCCGCATCTCGTCGACGTCCTCCTGCTCGCGGCGGCCGGCTGGTACACCATGCCCGATCCGGACCTCCGCTATCCCTACGGGCTCGCGCCATGCCGGCGGCTGCCCGATCTCGTCTTCCGTCTCGAACCCTTCCTGCGCCGTCCCATCCGCGTGTTCGTGGGCAGCGAGGACATCGAGCGCGACGAGACGGTCCGTAGCGGCAGCCGCCTCGACGCCCTGCAGGGCACGAACCGGCTGGAGCGGGCGCGCCGCTGGTGCGCGGCCCTCGAGACGGCGGCCCACCGACGGGGCCTCGCCGTCGATGTGGTCCTCCAGCTGCTGCCCGGCGCCGGTCACGACTTCGCCGCCTGTGTGGACCCGGCCCGCGGGCGGCTGGTGGAACGGATCTTCACCGAACTGTGCCACGTCTCTGCCGAAAAGGAGTCCCTGCCGTGCGCCGCCTGACGATCCTGCGCACCGCCATCGCCGGCTGCGGTCTGCTGCTGCTCGCCGCCTGCGCCACCCCCGCCCTCGAACGGACCGGCCATCTTCCGGGCGATCGCTTCGTCTACGTGGATGCCCGCGGCCGCGAGACGGTCCGCGAGGTGGTGCGGGTGGACGGTGAGCGCGTGACCTGGCGCACTGACCGCGGCGTTACCTTCGTCAAGGTCGATCCCTTCGTGCCCATGGTGGCATGGGACGGCCGCCGCACCCGCGGGCGTACCGTCGCCCTCGAGGTGCGCGGGGATCTGCACCCCGCCCGCAAGGGCAGCCGCCGCACCGTCCGCGTCACCTACGAGGTGATCCGCAAGAAGGACGGGCGCCGGACCAGGCGCACGGAACTCTGGCGTTGTCGCGCCGCCGGCGCCCGCGAGCGGGTGGTGCCGGCCGGCGTCTTCCCCACCTGGAAGGTGGTCTGCCGCCGTCACGACCCGGAGACCGGCGAGGTGCTCCGCACCCATGTCTGGTACTGGTCCTCCGGGCTCGGGCACTGGGTGGAGCGGTCCAAGAAGTGGGCCGACGGCCGCCGCGAGCGGCTGAAGCTGGTGCGGGTGGAACGGGCTGGCACCGGGCCGCGCGGGCGCCGGTGAGGGTTTCCGGCTCGTCGCCGGTGCCGCGTCCCGCTAGAATGGACCCCGCAGAGACGGCGGAGGGGACCGTGCGGGGGATCCGGATGCTGGCCGCGGCGCTGATCGCCCTGTGGGCGATGGGGACCGCGGCGGCGGCGGAGACCTGGCGGGTGACGGACCTCGTCCGGTTTCCGGACGAGGTCCACGTGCTGGTGCCGACGCCCGCGGGGCTGTTGGCGGCGGGCCCCGGGACCGATGGCCGGGCCTGGTGGGCGCTGCTGGACCCCGCCACCCTCGCCGTGGGGCGCCGCACGTCCATCGACTGTCTCCGCTGCGACTTCCGCGACGGGGCCGCCCTCGGGGACGGGCGCGTGGTGCTGGTGGGCTCGTGGCAGGAGGCGACCACGGTGCCCGCGCGCGGCTGGGTGGTGGTCCTGGATCCGAGGCGCGGCCGCCGGCTCGCCGAGGCCACCGTGGGGGGCGGCGGACCGGTTCGCTTCCATGCCGTGGACACGGGTTTCGGGCGCGTGCTGGCGGTGGGTGAGGCGGGGCCGGCCATGGGCGCGGATGCCGTCGGCGTGGCCGCCGTCTTCCGTGCCGACGGGCTGGTGCTGGAGGGGGAGTGGCCCTTCGAGGATGTGCGGCCGCGCTCGGCGCAGGTGGCGCGGATCCTGGGCGCGGAGGACTTCCTCGCGGGCGGATGGTCCTTCGAGGCCGCCGGCGCCGGTCTCGGCGGCTGGCTCGCCCGCTTCGGCTTCAAGGGAGAACCGTTCTGGCAGCGGCGATTCGGCGACGGGGACGGCTTCGAGCCGGTCGCCGTGTTCCCCGCGGGCGAGGTGCTGCGGCTGGTGGGGCACGCGGGACTCCTCACCGACCGCGGCGTGCGCTTCCACCCGGTCTTCGCCACGGTGCGGCGGGAGGACGGCACCGTGCTCGCGGTCGAGGGGCCCTTCGACGGGGTCGATCGCATGGTGGGCGCGGGGCTTGCCCTCGAGGACGGAGCGGTCCTGCTGGCCGTCGCCCGCGACGACGGCGAGGGCGAGCGGGGGGAGCTGCTGGTCCACCGACCGGGCGGGCGGCCGCAGCCGGTGGCCGATCTGGGGGACCGCGGTCGCCCCACCGTCCCCGTCCGCCTCGCCCGCGACGGCGACGGCGTGCTCTATCTGGCCGGGTGGTTCCGCGGCGAGGACCCGCCGCGCGGCTGGGTGGCACGGCTGGTCCCCGCCGCCGAGGCTGCGACGGAGCGCGCCCTGACCGAACCCCTGCGGCTGGGACTCGTCTGCGCCGGTGCGGGACGGGTGCGGGTGGTCCTGGAGAACCGCGGTGCGACGCCGGCGCGGGTGCGTCCCCTCACGACGACGACGGTGCGACTGATGCCGGCGGCGGAGGCCCCGCGTCCGGGCCTCGTCGGCGCGATGCCGGGACGGGCGCCGGATCCGCTGGCGGAGGGGGATCGGGTGACACTGGCTCCCGGCGCCGCGCTCACCGTGGAGCTGCCGGTCCCGGCCGGGGCCGGCGTGCTTCGCGCCGTCTACAGTCCCGACTTCGCCGGCCACGGTCTCGGCCGGCTGCTGGTGAGTGCGCCCCTGCGGCCCGGAGAGGAGGGGTGTCCGAGGGAATCGACCCGTGGATCCCGGCGCTCGCCCGACTGATCGATCGCTGGTTGCCGCTGCGCTGGAGCGGTGTCGCTGCTGGTGGGCGGCGGACTGCTGCTGGCGCTGCTGGTGCCGCCGCTGGTGCGATGGGGGTCCGGCGGCTGATCGTGCTGGCGGCACTGCTGGCGGCCCTTCCCGTCCGGGCCGCCGTCGAATGTCTTCCGGACGAGCGGCGCCTCGCCGCCCTCGCCGTCGCCCTCCATCTGCCACCGGCGGAGGAGGCCTTCGCCCGCGAACCCTCCCCGGAGGAGGAGGCGCTCGCCGCCTTCCTGCGGCGGCGCCAGGGCGAGGTGGTGCTGCTGGACCTGCGGGTGCGCCTTTCCGAACCGCCGCCGGAGCCCGCCTGCCGCGGCAATCTCACCGCCCTCGAACCCGGTGAGCTGTGGCTGCGCCTCGCCGGGCCCCGCCTCGTGATCCTGGACCGTGATCCCGCCGTCCGTCTCGCCGATTGCCGGCCCACCGGCGACGGCTTCGCCTATTCCGGCTTCGTCTACGTGGCGCCGCCGCCGGAGGTGGCCTCGCTGCGGAGCTGGCCCCTGCGGGAAGTGGCGGTGGACGCCCTCACCGCCAGTCTCACCCGCCGCTGCCTCACCGCCGCCGGCCGCTGACAGAGCTCAGCGCCCGAAGCGCTGTCGGCGCATGGCCTCGATCCGCCGCGCCTCCTCCTCGCGGCCGTTGTCCCGGAAGGTCTCGGCCACGGCATCGTAGACCTCGGGCGAGGTGGGGCCGAGCTCCAGCACCTCCGGCATACTCTCCATGACCACGTCGTCCCGGCCCATCATCCGCAGGCTCAGGACGGTGAGTGACCAGAACTGGGTGCAGGTGTCGTCGAGGGGCGCGGACTCGCAGTCGCCCTTGGCCTCGAGGGCGGCCATCAGCTGATCGAAGGCCTCGCGCGGACGGTCGGCCTGGATCAGGGCGATGGCCCGCAGGTGGGCCGCATCGAAACGTCGATCCGACTCGCTCTGCCAGACCCGCTCGAGCGGGGCGAGCGCCTTCTCCGGCCGATCGGCCTTGAGCTCGGCGATCCCCAGATAGAAATCGGCCTCCGGTCGGTCGGGCATCAGCCGGCGCGCACGCTCGAAATCCTGCGCCGCTTGCCGGTAACGATCGCGCTGCAGCCGCACCAGTCCGCGGAGCATGTAGACCTCGCCCGCCTGCGGATCGGCCACCAGCGCACGGCCGTAGTAGCGTTCCGCCTTGGCGAGATCGCCCCGCTTCTCGGCCCGGTCGGCCCATGCCGCATAGGTGCGGACGATCCGCCGGATGCCGGCGCGGGCCTCCGCATTGTCGGGATCGAGGGCCAGCACCGCCCGATAGCGGGCGAGCGCCGACTCCTCCTCGGGCGTGGTCAGTTTCTGCTGCCGGAACAGGTCCTCCGCCTCGTCCAGGAGCATCGCGATGCGCGTCTCCCGCGGCGAGACCGCGGGCGCCGGTCCGGATGGCGCCGCGGGGGAGGGCGGTTGCGCGGTGGCCGGCGTGCCCTCGGTCGCTTCCGGTCGGGTCACCGTCCCCGTGGGCGCCGGACCCTCGGCCCGCGCCAGCGCCGTGACGGGCGCGCCGATGCTGCGATCGACGGCGATCTCCTCGCCCTCGCGGTTGATGTCGATGCGGGTCTCGCGCCCGGCCTCGATGCGCACCTCCTCCACCACCAGCGGACGGGTGGAGGCCACCTCGAGCCGGTAGAGGCCGGCGGGCAGTTCCACCGCGCCGCCGTCCAGCACGCCCTCGGCGACCACCTGACCGAACAGGTCCACCACCCGGAAACGGGCCCGCAGCGCCTCGTCCAGGGCCCGGGCGAGGCCCGCGGCGTCGTCCGCCCGGTAGAAGCGCCCGCCGGTGCTCGCGGCGAGTTCCTCGAGGAAGTCCCGCACCTCGGACTTCCGGATGTCGAAGCCGACGATCTGGACCTGCACGTCGACACCCCGTTCCTGCAGTCGCCGGACCACCGCGGGCGGGTGGTCGGGATCGCCGGGTTCCGGCGAACAGGTCTCCTCGCCGTCGGTGATCAGCACCACCACCTTGCGGCCCGGCACATCGCCGAAGTCGTCGGCCACCTGCGCCAGCGACAGACCGATGGGAGTCTGGCCGCGCGGGCGGATCTGCTCGACGAAGGCGGCGAAGGCATCCTTGTCCACCCGCTGGAACGGCACCACCAGCTGGCTGTCCGTGCAGCTGCGCGCCTTGGGCTTGCGTGGATAGCGATGGCCGTAGACGCGCAGGCCCACCATCACGTCGTCGGGCAGCGCGCGCACCAGATCGGTCAGCACCCGCTTGGCGGTGCGCATCTTGACCTTTCCGCGGGCGTCCTTGCCGCGCATGGAGCCGGACGCATCGAGGATGAACAGGATGCGATCGGGCACGCCGACGCCGGCGATGCGCTCGCCGGTCTGGCGCACCACCAGTCGGCCGCGGCCCTCCTCCGGCGTCAGGCGGAAGCGATAGCGGGTGCCGCTGCGCAGATCCCGGGCGATGCGGGCATAGAGCCGTTCGAGCTCGCTCGAACTCGGGGTCGCGAGCATCGCCCCATCGCTGGCCCGCGCCCAGAAATCCAGCATGCGCGCGGGCACCGTGCCGATCGCGGGCTCGTAGCGCCACATTCCCTCGCCGAGGGCGATGGCATAGAAGCGGATGCCACTCTCGCGCATGCGGGCGAACACCGTGCCGGCCTCCGCATCTTCGGAACCGCTGTCGGCACCGTCGGACAGCAGCACGATCGCCCGGTTGCCCCGATAGCCTTCCAGCAGCTCGGTCGCCTGCATCATGGCGTCGTAGAGCCGGGTCCCGCCCCCCGCCCGGAGCGTCCTGCGTGCCGCCGCGCGCAGCGCCGTACGGTCGGCGGTGAAGTCCTGCGCCAGCTCCACCTCCTTCGAGAACACCAGGAGCGCGATCTCCTCCTGTTCGGTCATGCCGGCGAGAAAGCGCTCCACCGCCGCGCGCGCGTCCTCCATCCGCGCCTCCATGCTGCCGCTCTTGTCCACCACCAGCACAATGCGGGTGCGCGGCTCGTACAGTCGGAGGAGGTGGGAGGCCTGGCCGAGCGTCACCGTTCCCTCGAACCGGCTGCGACCGCGAGCGGGATCGAGGGTGAAGACCGTCTCGCCACCCTTGTCCTCCACCTCGAGGCGGGTCTTGAGCGCGGGGCGGCCCTCGATGGCGAAGCGATAGGCGCGCGGGATCTCGTCGGTGGTGGTGAGCAGATAGGTGTCGCGCTCGCCCAGGGGATCGATGCGGCCGGCCACACCGGGGCCGGGTTCCACGATCTGCGCCGAGGCCGGGTCGTCGTTGGGCTCGCGTTCCCCGAGGTCGGCCGCGATCGTCCAGGGCTGCTCGCGCGTTTCGTCCGTGCCGACCCCACCGCGGTCCTCGGCGGCGCGCGCCAGCACCGAACGATAGCCGGGACGGCGGACCTCGATCACCCGGAGTTCGCCCACGCCGAGGCGCCGTGGATCGAACCCCTCGACGAAGGAGACCTCCAGGAAGCGGGCGCGCACGGGCTCGGGGAAGTCGATCCGCCAGCTCGGCACGTCGGCGGGTGCCTCGAAGCGGCCGACCAGGGTGTAGCCACGGGTGGGGTTGGGATCGCGGCTCGTGCGGATCTTGACCACCTTCGGCCGATAGGCGGGCTCACGGGGTATGATCTCGAGCGCCGCGATCTCGGCCTCGGCGTTGCCGGCGAAGGCGAGCACCACCTTCTGCGGCCAGCGCCACCCGTCACCGGGGCTCCAGATGCTCTTCGGCTCACCGTCGAACAGATTGCCGACGTAGGCCTCGCCGCCCGCATATTGGGACGTGTAGGTCACCACCGCCCCGCCCAGTTCCGGTCGGGCAATGTTCAATTCGCGATTCGCGAGGGGCCAGGACACGGTGTCCCGCGTGGGATCGCCATAGGCCTCGAGCTCGCCCAGGGCCAGGCGCTTGCCGCCATAGTTGTCGAGGAAGCGGAAGCGCACGAAGCGGGCCGACACCGGTTCGGCGAAGGCGAACACCTGTCGCACCCAGTGGGGGCGGAGCATGCCCCGCAGCACCGGGGTCCAGGACGTGCCGTCGAGGCTGGTCTCGATCTCGAACCGGCGGGGCCGGTCCTCGGGGGCGGCGCGGAAATCGGTGTCCAACAAGCCGAGCTCGCGCACCCGCACCTGCGGGTCGATGCCGATGCCGACCAGCCGGGCCGGCCGGTCACCGGCGAGGGCGAGGTCGATCTCCACGGGCCAGGTGGGCGCCTTCGCCGTGACGAATCCGCCGGAGCCGCGCGCGAGATACCACTGATCGGCCACCAGTCCGTCGATCAGCCGGCGGGCCGACCAGCCCTGGTGCCGCTCCTCGGACGTGACACGCACCACGCGGCCGCCGAGCGGGGCGAGGGCCAAGTTCGGCCCGAGGGGCCGCCGTTCCGCGTTCGGCACCTCCAGCACCGAGGGCGCCCCCTCCCGGGGCCGCTCCAGCACCGCGATCTCGGTCAGGGACTCCTTGCCTCCGTCCCGGGGATCCGGCCGGATCACGAGGCGGAGGTAGCGGGTCTCGACCGGCTCGAAGCGCACGGCACGCCAGCCCTCGCCGGGCGGCAGCAGGCGATCGGCCACCGGCGTGAAGGGGCCTTCCGGCGTCTCGGCCACCTCGACGCGCACCCTTCCGGGCCAGCCGAAGTTCTGCGGATGGAACCTGACCTCGTCGACGCGCACCCGTCGCCCGCCGAGAAAGGCCAGCACGAACGGGGCTTCCTCGAGCTCGAAATGCACCGCCCCGCTGTGGAAGATGCCGTCCTGCAGGCGACGCGGTTCGCCCTCCAGTGCCGCCGGACGGGCGACCAGCTCACCGCCGTTGGCCCAAAGCGCGAGATTGCGTGCCGCCGGCGGCGCCTCGGACGGAATCGCGGCGAGGGTGGCAAAGCGCGACGGCAGTCCCTCGCCCTCGGCCTCGAAGATCCGCACCGCGGCGAGCCAGATGCGGGCCGAACCCCGCGGCTCCATCGCCCGCAGCCGCACATAGCGAGCCGGATGGGGGTCGAAGACGAACAGCGGTTCGCGCTCCTCGGGGACCTCGAACACGCCGACCGTCCGGTACGGACCGTCCGGTCCCTCGGTGCTGACCTGGATCTCGAGTCGCGCGGGGATCCCCTTGGTCGGATCCACCACCAGCTGGACGGCATCCACCACGAAGGTGCGGTCCTCGAGGAAGCCCAGGGTCACCTCCACTTCGGAAGCGCCGGGGGCGCCGGCCCACCAGCTCGAGGGATTGCCGTCGATCAGAGAGAAGAGAGGCCGCTGGGGTTCGTCCACGGGCGGCGCGACGCCGATCACCCGTCCGCCGTGGCCGGCCCAGGCGAGGTCGAAGCGCAGGCGCGGGATGTGGTCGCGACTCCAGAGCTCGATCTCCTCGAGCTCGAGCACCCGGCTGTCGCCGGTCCGCGCCGTCGCCGTCACCCGCACGCCCTGGACCGGGCGATCGGCCAGGGCGACGCCGACCGGCGTACGTCCCCGGACGTCCTCGACGTCCTCGACCGTCTCCCAGCCCTCGCCGTCGGGGCTCACCTCGATCCGCAGGCGGTAGACGGACCCGCCGGGGATGCGGGGGAGCACGCGCAGTCGATCGGCCCGCACCGGCCGGCGCAGGGTCACGGTGAGCGGTGTCCCGACGGCGACCCGCGCCACCGGCAC